>JAAUXT010054790.1_pt1 | contig 10041 bp, 6 predicted proteins | sample 7278171 | NCBI WGS metagenome assembly JAAUXT01 (sample SAMN14350112, study PRJNA611818) | marine sediment metagenome | isolation source: surface marine sediment (1.8m) | place: French Polynesia: Moorea | collected 2018-08 | reverse complement strand
TTATATTTATGTCAAGATATAACAACAATGGTTGATTTTCTACAAAATGCAATATATAAGGAAATGGAGACTAATATACCATCCTTTATATTAAGTAATACCAAAAGAAAAAACCCACTAATTAATTATAAAATTAAAAAATTTATTATTTTACAAAAAAGATTTTATAAAAAATATAAAGAAAATCTAACAGATTACAACAAAATAAAATATTTAAATACAAAAGAACATTTAGATGAAATGTTCAAAAATGCTAGGCAGACATATTATACTAATATTTCACAAAACTTAAAAAATAAAAATTATAGTAGTAAAAATTTTTGGAATATTTGTAACAAATTATTAAAAAGGAAAATTAAACCAAATATAGGTGACATAATTTATAACAAAAAAATTTATAAAAATGATAAAGATAAAGTAAGAATTATAGGTGATTATTTTGCTGAACAAGTAACAACAGAAGATGGAACATACAATAATAATATTAATTATGATGGAAATTTTATTCATAATAATAAGTATGATTTCCCAACTGTTACTAAAAATATGATAGACACTGTAATAAAAAAGTTGAACACAGACACAGCCAATGGACCAGATAATATAAGTAATAAATTTATTAAAGAAACTAAAGATAGTTTGTTAATTCCACTAGAATATATATTTAATTATTCTTTAATACATGGAATTTATCCAAATCAATGGAAAATATCTAATTGGACACCCTTACATAAAAAGGACTCTATTTATAAAAGGGAAAATTATAGACCAATCTCTTTGTGTAATAATTTAGGAAAGATTTTAGATAAAATAATTTTCCAAACTTTTTATAATTATTTAGAAAAATATAATCTTTTCAATGACAATAATTATGGTTTTAAAAGAAAATCAAGCTGTCAACATAATCTATCTATGATGTTACACAATGTGTATGAGAATTTAGATATAAATTGTGATAGTATCATCTTATTCTTAGATGTGGTCAAAGCCTTTGATAAAGTGGATCATAAAATATTACTGAAAAAATTAAATTATATGGGTATTACAAAAAATGTATTTTCATGGTTTAAAAATTATTTATCAGAAAGATATAGTAGATGTGTAATACATGGTCATGAATCTGAATTATATCACATACAAAGTTCAGTTACACAAGGATCTGTATTAGCTACTTTACTTTGGAGTATCTTTGCTTATGATATAACTGAAAATATAATAAGTAATCCATATATTTTTGCTGATGACACTGCACTTGTAGAAAAGATTGAAAGAAATGATGTACATAATGCTTTTAATGTAATACAGTTTGACACTGATCAATTATTGAATTGGGCTGAAAATAATAAAATAAGCTTTAGTGAAAATAGAACAAAATATATTATAATAAGTAATAGTCATTTTCCTCAATATCCAAAACTTTATATGGGTAATAGGGAATTAGAAAGGGTGACAACTTATAAACAATTAGGTTTATTTTTGGATCAAACATTAAATTGGGAAACACATATAAATTATACAATACATAAAACACAAAATAATACACATGTTTAAATTAATAAGATATAAAGTAGATTTCAGAACCAGTGAAAAACTATATAAAGGACTTATAGCATCAATAATAGATTATTGTAGTATGTTTTATGTAAATGCAACACAAAAAAATATTAAAAGAATAACAAGACTAATATATCATTGTAGTAAAAGGAACAAGATTTATATCTGAGAATAAAATATTACAAGAATTGAGCTGGAACAACTTTCAAGACAGAACTAATTACTTATCAATAACTATGTTTGCCAAGATTAAGTTAACACAAACACCAAAAATTATTTATAACAAATTTTTTTTAGACTTACCAACTAATGTTGGAAGAAATGTGGGAAAACTAAAAATTATTTTTTCAAAAAAGACTAAATTTTATAATTCATATTTTTTAAAAATGATAAGATTATGGAAAATGCTGTTAGACAAATTAATAATTATCCTGAATTTTTAGAACATATGCATAAAAAATATTGCATTCATGAATACAAAATAATAAATTTATTCCAATATGATACAGAAATAGATAATATATATTTAAAACTTAGATTTCAGTGTAGTAAATTAAATGCAGATAAATTTAAATTTAATTTGACTCAAAACTCAAAATGTACCATATGCAATAAAAATAAACAGGAAACAATACACCACTATTTCATGGATTGCACAGCATATAATCAACAAAGACAAATATTAAAAAATAATATACAACAAATGCACACAAATTTGCATAATTTAACTAATAGAAAATTAATACAAATAATTCAAGGTGATAAAAGTATAGAAGTACCAGATTATATATATAAAAATATATATCAATTTATAAAATTATATATTGTAACAACAGGTAGATTTGCAGGCTAAGTTCAAACTGAAAGTAATTCTTAAATGCACCCAAGAATATTCCCATTGACTCCAATGTGCCCATCTTCATTTTTATTTATTTATTTTCTTGTTTTGTATGTGTGTGAGAACCGTGTATAGACGGCTATCAATAAATCGTTTAAAAGCAAAGTTGTGGGGTGACATGAATTGGGCCAAATGTGGAAAACCACTCACCTTAGAACGAATGGGCGATTTGATGAACTGTTGTTGTGGAATAGCCCGTGGGGGGCTGGTCCTAGGTTGAAATGGGCAACCACTGCAGCGATTACTTGGGGGTCACACTCATCCCTATTCTGTCTGCTTGCCTCCTCCAACAGTTTTCTCACCATGTTTTGCCTCAGGAAGCTCAACAATTCAATTTCACTGTCAGTGATGTAGCATGGTTGATTGGCAGCCATATTAAAAAGGAAAACCTCAAGGGGTCATGTGATCACATGATACCCCCATGGGGGAGGAATGCAGGCTAAAAAGTCAGCAAAATAGTGATATTGTGCTATTATGCATCTATTTTCTATCAAATTAATTTTTATAAAAATATTCAGAATATTAAAATATTGTCTGTCAAGGCCAGTGCCCCCTGGTGGGGGAGGAGTGTGGTGTGACACACCAGTCCCAAATGTGAGAACCACTACTCACCAGATGGCATAATTGGAATGAGGTCAATAAATATGGAGGTTCCCGCCCTCGGGGACAGTCTCTCCTGAGATACCAACCAGTGTGTTTGTGATATCACTACATTTGTGCTTTTGATTTTCAGCAATCCATTCAAGACTCACCATGCCCCCAAAAAGAGTGCAATTTCAAGAACGGTAAGTTTTCTTCTGATTGTTGAATGATTGTGGCCGATTTGCCAGCGTAGTATGGCATGTTTCAGTTGCACGATCGTGCACTGCAATATGGTCTCAACCTCATGAGCACGATCGTATTTGTCAACACTTGTGGACTGTGGTGTGGCATTGCAACCGAAATAAACGAGTCTGATCTGAACTGAACTGTTGTTTCAAAGTGTCAGCTTTGAATGAAAAGTGCTGAATCCTATTGTGTGTCATTTCTTGTACAGGCAGAAAGAGAATTCGAAAGAGAGCAGAAAAAGATCGAAACGTGAGTTGTGATGACTGTCAAGACAAACACACAAAACGAGAGTGGCTTCACGAGTACACAATTTGTCTTTCTTTGTGGAAAAGCATTTCATGGGGTGATACTCTGCGTTATCTCCTTTTCAGGTTGGATGAATACACAAAAAAATTGTACAAAGACACCAAGAGATCAACGGAATCTCAAACAGGTATGCAGCTCGTTTGATGAGCTCTTGTGTTGTTGTTTTTTCGACGTTGGTCGTGAAGGGTGATCCAACCAGCAAAACTACGAAATACATTTCATCCCTGTCACCCACTCATCTGCAGCTTTGAGTCGATGTGAAGTCAAAATGGCCGGAGATTTTCTCGGGAGTTCTCTGTGCAAGGAAGAAGACGACTTGCGGAAAAATGTTGAGCAATGGAATGCAGCGGCTCTGCAGTTGGAAATGCTGATGCATGAAATGGTCAGTCAAAGAAGTTCTTGATTGGCGTTCTTTGTTCATCATTTTCGTGGCTTGCTGTCCTCGGTTCGTGAAGGTGGACGTACAAAGCCTCTTCTTTTTGCAGTCTTCTAATTCTCAAAAAGCCGTCGTCGAGCCCATGAAAAAGTAAGGGACACTTTCTTGGTTCAGGTTTTGAGTTGTACTCAACGGTCTTGAAAAAAAACAACGCGTTTGTGTGAATGGTTCTGACACTGGTGTTTGTGTTTTCAGATTCAGTACTGTATTTCCGAGCGTACAAGCCGCATGCAAGAGGCGAGAAGCCGCGTTGCAGGTGAAGAACATTCCCAGGCAACAACGCAGTGTTTTCAATGTGAGAAACTTATTTTGCATTTGTCTCCACACGTGTCTGTGACTATATGCAGGAGTACAACAAGTGCCAAGCGAAGGTGGACAAGTACCAGGAGCGGGAGCGCACTGGTCCAAACATTGTCAAGTTGGATCAAGTAAGTTGCCGTTCCATCTTGTGTTTCTTCAGTACAAGTGCTTCTTCGGGTATGTTGATTGAAGGTGATTTGCTTGGATCTCGTATTCACTCAAACCTGTTGACAAATGATTTCCGTGTTGCAGAACAAAAGAAATTGCGAAAAGGTAGATCTATCCACCCCCTTTTATGCTTTTTACTCGGTTTCTTGCCAGTTGTGGTTTTTGTGTTCTTTACACCGTTACACCAAGAGTTAACAGTCAACAGTCGACATCGAAAAGCTGTTGCACATCATCCGTAACTGAACAGTTTTCTGGTCGGTAAAAATTAGAAATTGGTTTCTCACACAAGACTGTGCCCAAGCACAGCAGTTTGCAATATTTCTCACATCAAAGGGAAGCCAACAAAACCCAAACTATTTCATGTCAAAATGTTCAGTGTTTAAAAGGCAATGCGGGTCCATGATGACAAGCTTGTTTTGTTTGTGCGTTACAAGGACAACAAGTCTTTGCCGATATTTTCAACGGAACCAATCGTCGTTTCAGTCAGGTTCCTTCTCTGCACTTTCGTCACTTCCATTGAAATTGGTTGCTCTGTGTGACCTCGTGTTTATTGTATGCCCCGTAGATAGTCCAGCACTGGCAGACTTGAACGAGCAATGTTCGCAACCAGTCGAGAATTTCTAATTTTTACCGACTGAGCCTCGTAGTACAGAATGTAGCCGCCGTGTCTTGGTCCAGCACCCACTTGGGTTGAACAATTTTCCAGCTCAAAAATTTGTCAGTGTCCATGACGTGCAGTTGTCACCATTTTGGAACAAGCCTGTGTCTGCATCGACAGGCGTGCTTTTCTGCAGTCTCCAGCTTCCATCAGTTTTCAGATGTTCACCGTGTTTCTGTTGTCCAACTCGTCCCCGTTTCTTTTCACAGAACAAAAGAGCGTTGGCGGTTGCACAAGAAGATTACCTCAAACAAAACAGCGCCCTCATGGACGACATGCCAAAGCTGTACGAGGGTCGCATTGATTATCTCCAACCGTCGTTCCAAGCTCTCCTCAAGTCCCAGGTGGTTCATGTTCGGTGTCTTCCCAGACGCACACAGCATTCAAGCCGTTGAATTTTTTCACTTTGCGTGGTTTGAATTTTCGTTCAACTACCGCAAAGCAAATGTTGCAATGAATCTCTCCTTGCGATGGCATGAGGTTGTGGTTTTGTTCTCGTTTGTGAATATCGGTGTGACAAAAATTTGAACTTTAGTTTGGTTTCCATTTTGCAGGTGAAGTATTACAACGAGTGCCACAAAGTGTACAGCGAATTGTCTCAGAAACTCTATCAAACTAAGGAGCCTGTCAGCAGCGAGGAATACGATCAAAATACACAGCAAAAATTGAATGAAATCAAAGCGTTATCTATAGTCGACGATGACTAGGAATGTGCACGGTGCTGATTATAGTTTTGCAATAAACAGAGAAATGTTTCTCCAGTTGACGGGTTTTGTTCTCAGAAGTGTGTTGTACAAACTTCAGTTTGAACTTGCTGAAGACCAAAGCGCGAAGGTGACGTACGAGTACCACAGTTTTGTGTCCTGTCCGTCCATCGGACGAAAACGCGTCGGATACCAAAACACTCGCCCAAAATCCCAATCCTGTGTCCGCCGGAGTGAAGCTTACTTTCTGCACAATCTTCGAGCGTCTCACTCAACGGTTCTTGCAGTGTGAAGAAAACAGACAGTTCATTTTGTTGAGCTTTCACAGCTGTGTTTATATGTCAAATGTGGAATACGTAATATGTGACGTACAATACTTTGATCAAGGTTCAATGAAGAAGGCAATCAAAGAAACCAACAGCCGGTTGCCTTCCCGACATGTTCATATCACCATCAATGTTAGAAATCACACGTAAGGTCCAGGGTTTCGTCGAGCAGTGCACAGAAGCATGGAATATTGATGTATTCCAAGGGACGCATTGCACGTACAAGTGAGTGGCAGAACTTGGGTGTTTCGTGTTTAACATGACGCACGCGTTGGATTTGTAGCACACGCGAACACGACGCAGCAAGGGACGGTGGAAGAAACCCAAGAACTAAAGAGGCTATGGAAACTGTGATGCAATCAATCAATCGTGGCACTGCAAATAAATAAGGTGTCAGTATCAAGGGGCAGGCAAAGAATGTTGCCAGAACCAGCCGCATTTTCAGCCATTCGTTGACAACACAAACGCTTTTGTCAGGTGTGTGGCAAACTTTACATTTGAAAGGAAATGACAATTCAACAGATCTGTCGAAAACGGAGAAAAGTAATTTGCATCAAACTGAACGCAAGTGAAATACAGCAGATCTCAAAACGGAATACCGGTACATCAAGTCATACATCTTGTCTTCAACGTTTCATTGTCTGTGGAAGGAACGTTTTTCAAGCGTCCGTCGTGCCAACAAGAAACGTTTTTGTGTGGGGAAAAAGCTTTCACACGACAGATGTAGTCTCACTCCTTTCACACGACATAAATTTGGTTTGGAAAAGTCCTAAAAAATGTAAGATCTTTCAGCAGGAATACTGAACACGTAGACTGCAGAGACAAGCGGTGGACATCCTTCTGTCTCGACCAGACACGACCGAGATTTTTAGTCCAGTGAAAATAAACGGGCTTGACTGACATTTATCCATCTGTCTCGCTAACTTTCAGCAGTGCGCGGAGAGAAGTCCAGAAAAGGTCTCAGAGACCAACTGATCATCAGGCCCAAGAGAACATTCACGTGGAGGGAAGGGGGTTGCAATTTGCACCTTCCACACGCCAATGTGCGACAAGACAAGACGTACCGATTTGCATAAAGTCAACAACTAAGCGTACGATGAACACGCACCGCGTCACAATTGCATCTCAAAGAGTCTCATCACGTGAATGACCACTCATTGAATGACCATTCTCAACACCACAGCTGTATTCGAGTCCAAATCACACACACCAGGGTTTGCCTTGCATGACAGTAGCAGCTTTTAAATGCGCAACAAAATGCTAAGTACGGGGCAAATAAATAACTTCACGATTTGCGCGGTACACATCGACATTTTAGCACCTCTCTGAAAACCTGTGTGAACAGAATTAGCATTGCATGCATGTTGAAGATTACCGTGCAAGAATCAGCAACAAATGTCGGTTCCGAGCAGAGCTGCCGGAAATGCAGGCTTTTCCGAGTATTGCAGGAGAACGTTGAACAAAAGTTGCATTCCAAAATGGAAACAGCGAAGTCTTCTCAGTCTTTCACCTCGATCAATTTTCTCACACAGCATATCCGTCAATACGACACACTGGAAAATGCATAACTTTGTATCACTCATTTCACGGGCACCAGTGCAGTCCCCGGAAAAATCTCAGGAAATGAACCCAAAATATATTTTGACTTTGTGAACTTGTCCGTCACTTTACTATTTGCCACGGTTTCTTGTCTATTCCTTTGTGTTCCTTGATATGCTTGTATCGACACGTTTTGCCGAACTGACATCCAGTGGTGCGCCAAAAGTAGCACTCATCACCGTTGACCGGGCCGCTCAACTTTTCACTCGGCTCCTGATCACCGGGCCCGGCCCCGGCTCCAGCCAGGACCTTGGACGGGATGAGAGATATTTTTGTGGATCCTGGAACAGTTGGGAGAGTCTTCGTCTTGACTGATTCCGTTGCGGCCGGTTTTTTGTGGGCTGAAGAACTGCTGCTCGCTGCTGCAGCAGGTGCGGTTTTGGGAGCTGTACTGAGGTGTGATCTTTTGTCGGGGATGCCGTTGCAAGCAGTTGGTCCAGGCACACTCTTGGCGTTAGTACTACAATGTAGAAAAAGAACTTATCACAAACGTCTCCAATGGATGAACTTTCACGCCTCCGATTCAAAATATCTTGCGCGCGCAACATGACGGTTTTGTTTTCGCAATGTCAGCACAGAAGAAGAAGAATGACATTCCACCTGTGCACTTCACCAACATTGTCAGAATGGGAACCGACAACACGGAGCAGGCTGAATCACCTCACAGCCTGCTCCAAAATACACGGCTACGACAAAACGAAATGAAATTGTACGAGAGCAACCGAAACTGAAACTTATTTTCCACGATTTTCCATGTCACAAAAGAAAACACCCGAAAATAAATCATTTCCTCCAAGGACAAAGCAGAAACAAGCTGATTCGTTTGTGCAAACGTAACACAACACGCCCACATCAGTTCGCACTACTCTACGTAAGGCGAGTCAGTAAAAGCAACATGTGTCTACCAAAACGAGGAAATATGACAAAATATGCCAGCAGCTGCACAAATGCGTGTCCTCAAACGGATAATATTTTTTGACCTCAACAGACCACAAGAACCAAGCTTTGTTTTGGCGAAACTCGCACTTTTATGTCGATGCGAACGCGCTGCACTTTCGCGTGAAATCCTGGTTCTGTTCAGGGCGTCACTCTGACCACAATCTGTGTTTTGGGCGAAACGTCACTTTACTGTGAGTGTCTGACCGGCAGGTAAACTGGTCGAACACGATGACAACATCACCCAGCATCGAAAAGACGAAAAATGTCCATATTCAACAGAACAGGAACGCAGATGTTATTTTTGCAACTTCAATGAGAGCAAGCGAAAACAGCACACAAGCAGCAGACAGCCACTGTACACTACGTCTCGGGATTACCTTCTTGTAGCGTTGTTGTACCTGGGTTTGTTTCCTGGCAGCGAGGGAAGACAGAAAAATGCAAGAGTTTAGGCACAGGAGCAAGCATGCTGCTGCGGTATTCGGGCCTGTATCCTTCTCAATTAGTAAAACTAGAACAGTAACTGCCCACGGTTGCAGAATGGGACTTCGAGCCACACAGGACGCAAGTTTGTTCACTCCCTTTTAGTAAATGTGTCAGTATTTGGCAGGACTCAAAAAGTTTTCCGAAAAACAAAAATTCGACACATTTCAGAAAAGTGGCAACTTGCTCTGTGCGTGCAAGAAAACCATCCTGAACATTTTGGAACTTTAGCAAGAGTGTTCAAGACAACCAAGTTCAAGTATTTACATGTACCTCTGAATCGGGCGCCGAACAGCTTTACAAACCGTAAAGGTGGCTTCATATAGAGAGTTTTTGTGCGGCATGCGTTTTGCGGCATGCGTTTTGCGTCAAGAATTTTTTGTTTTGCTGCAGATATTTTTCCGTGCGTCAACACTTCCGCAAACACACAATGCAGAAAATTTTTTCCGTTTCATATAAGTTTTGCGCTTTTACGCGGAATGTAAACAAAGCCGGTCACATGATGCGTCCTCTCGCTCCGCTGCCATCTTGAAGAAGGTAAGACTCTCTCGTTATGCGCGAATTTTCGTAAAATGTAGGAATAGTACCAAACAATTCAGAAAAGTGTCATGGTAATTGTGTTTATTAATGTTTGGTGCATCTTTTGGATGCGATTTTGAGAAGGATCTAGCAGTAAACGACACAAAATCGAGATCGAAGTGTGAAACCGGCAGTTTGGAATTTGGTGCCAAAACTTTTTTAGGAATAGTTGTGTAATATTCATTCAAATTTCGGAATAGTTGTGTACTATTGTACACAATATGTTAATAGTTGCGTAGTATTCATGCATGTTTGTGTAGGAATGG
>JAAUXT010005750.1_pt1 | contig 10043 bp, 3 predicted proteins | sample 7278171 | NCBI WGS metagenome assembly JAAUXT01 (sample SAMN14350112, study PRJNA611818) | marine sediment metagenome | isolation source: surface marine sediment (1.8m) | place: French Polynesia: Moorea | collected 2018-08 | reverse complement strand
TTGAGAGCACTTCAAAGCCCATATGATTTGGTTGCTAGGGAGGCTTTTCCCTAGCAACCACAAGTTCCAAATGGTCAAAATTCAAGGAATGGCTGTTTTGGGCATCATGGAGCAACAAAAAAAAGGAAGTGACAAACAAAGCAAACACCCCGGGGACTTCGCACTTGCAGTTGCCCTGTGCACTGCTTCTTATTTGCCTTTATAATTGCCTTCAACCATAGTGGCTATCCTTGATGCTTTCATATACAAAAACATTATTTTTGGTGGAAAGCTCTCTGGAGCATTTCACAAAGCAGTTGTTGCTGCTAGACTTGGGCAGATGATGAACTCTTTAGTAAATTTCTTCATATATTACTGGAAACTCCCATCATGAAAAAACAGCTGAGAGAAATACCCTTTGTTGTTTCATCAAATGTTATTCTGATGCGGAAAGTTCTGGTGCTCCAAGCCTGCAGACATAGGTGTCATGAAAAATACTTGTGACCTTGCCCATGCTTCGTGTAACTGGTGGTCCTGTCTTCATGGATAAGCATCTGAAGAGACAGGCCAAGTCACTAAAATAATAAAATAATTTCTTTGTGCTGTCTGAGTTACTTGTCATTCAGGTCACAAGGATCCTGTCGATGATGATTGAGTAATTAATATTTTGGCCATAATTCTCCTGTCATTGACCTGTTAGACAGGGTCATAGTGGACAAAACCAAGGAACCTGAAAAAACTCCATAAGTGTCCTCTCTCCATTTCTAAATTGGACTAGAACAAACTATATTGCCTGTGTGCATCAAGGTGGGCAAGTGGCCGACTCAACAAAATCCAAGTCTGTGTACACATTGGGTATGACCTTAACAAAAGCAGCCTGTGTCTTGTCAAAATGGTGAAAAAGACTCAATCCCATTTTTCACTGCCCATGACAAAGGACAAAGTTGGCAGAGCAAATCCCACATCACCTCACAATTTAAGAGGCTGGACCAAGATTGGTGATGGGGTTGTTTGGTGAAAATGAACTGAATTTGTCGTTTACTATTGCAAGTCCTGAAAACCCAGGATGTATTTGAGGTTCCGTTGTACAAAATACAGAACAAACATCTAGTTGCAGAGATATTACAGAGAAGGCTTTTGCTTGGTGTGAACAATAATCAGGCCACTTTTACAATGGTGAGTGGCAACACAACAGCAATGTTTGAATGAACGGCATGGCACATCTTGTCCGGAAAGCACAGTATGACCTGGCATGTCAAGACGAGCTCATGGTGCCTTTAAAGCGCAACCAGAAAACTTTGGCATTGGGTTGATGTTCCTCTTGCAGCAGTTGTTCAACATTTTATGCTGAAACTGTCCTAGTCTTGCGCAAAACCGACTCTGGAGGAAATCCCATATCTGGCCAAATTATGGTTTCTTCTTCTTGCTCGAATAAAAAATAACCCATGGAGTTTTGACCACAAGTTCTCTGCAGGGACATTGGTTCCGTGGGACACAAGTTTTTTTGGTCCCAAACAGATTGAGTATTTGTTCCTGGTTTGCACAACCACATATATTTCCTTTGGGATTCAGAACTATCTACTGTCACCATTACATATACCAAAGGGTGTATTCTGAGGAAACAGAATCCGAGACTTCTGATTGACAACAAATACTGGATTATTTTCCAAGAGACCTTTTCAGTGCACACACAAGTACCACAGGATGTACCAAAGGTTTTAGGGAAGACACTGTCACTGACGTCCACATAATCAATCTTGTTGGGTGCCCTGAAGTGAACAAAATTACCATGTAAATAGCACTTGAAGTAATCCAGCTCAACAAGCAGGATCCACTGATCATGATCCACTGAGTAATCATAAAAACATGAGGTTTTGATTGGCCAGTTTTTCTGTTTGATGCACAAACTGTTGTCCATGTTTTATAGTTTGATGCACACATGCAGATCAATGCTGAGATTTGGATTACACAAGAACAAAACAACACAAAAATTACAACATAGACCTGTGTGTCAGCACTAACAAATGGCAAGCAAGTGACACTTGGTAGATGGCCAACAATGAATAAATACACCAATGCAATAGATACAGCTAACAAACCACAAATGGCAAAAACAAACTTGCTTAGTTTCAGGACAAAATGCTTGTCCAAATACTTGGAATCAAAAGGATAGACAGTGACAGACATTCTACAAATAGACAACAAGGACAAAAACACTGGAGAAACAATTGTGGATGAGACAGCCATTGTTGAACTGAAGTAACACAAAAAGCTTGATTGCCATAAAGACATATCCGAGAAGGAGTACCCTGGAAATATGTAGTTTGTAATCAAGAGACATGTCAAGTACAGGCCCCAAAGTATTTCACTAGTGTTGGTGCAAACAACCAAAATAGTCAAACATTCCTTTATCTCATAGAACCAAATGTGGGCAGCAATTGAACATCCATTCAGGAGAAGAACTACCAAAGTCACTACAAAGTAAAAAACTCTCAACAGAGTATCTGACAGAAAGGATTCACAATTTGCTTGCCTTTCCAACAGGAGGGCACATTTGCTCTGGCTCTGTAGTGCACAGCATATTTGTGAGCTGAATGATTCAACAAGTCCAAGTTTTGGAAGATTGAGTGATTCTGAGTCAATATGTGAGAGGGTAATTCCAATCAGAGATAGAATCATCAATTGATGTGAAGAGTGCAAGGTTGATTTGGGAAATATGTAGAAACTATTGAAGGATAAATTCAAAATTCTTAGAGATGGCAAGTGTGCAAATGACTCTGGCAAAATGCTTACAATGTGGTCATGAACAAGTTGCACATTCCAAAGTTCTGAACTGTTCTCAAAGCAGTGCTTTGATATCTCTTTGAAATTGTTCTGTGTAGCATCAATGTATGAAACATAGATCAAATGAAGAAGGCAAACTCTGCTGAAAGAACATCTTGATATGTTCACAACTGTCAAGCCTTGAAATAGCTTTGACAATTGTTCACTTTGTAATGATCTTACCTGACTCAGCACCACATATTTGAATGGATACTTGTTTTGTGTCACAACAAAACTTTGTTTGCACACCAATACATAAATCCAGCAAGAACAGCCTTGAGGACATATAACACCTTGCAGAACACACAGTTCCTCATCATCACCCAATGGACAGTTTTGCATGTTGTCACACAGCTGCTCAACATGAATACACACACTCTTCGTGTTTCTACACTTGAAGCCGTTCTGACAGGTATTTGTGTATTCACATGTTGTTCCCTCATCTTCACCTTCAGGACAGTCCCACCTGCTATTGCAAACATATTCCCAAGGTACACAATAATTATCCCAACATTTGAACATCATGTTGCATTCAAAGGATCTGCAGCTGGTCAAATGAGCACCATTTCTACATGGCATAAGATGATAGTTTGAGTTGATCCTGTATGTGCAAACTTGAGCAAAATTATAGCATTCAGTATGCCCCTGCTGGCATGGTTGCTGGTTCGGATCTCCACAGTGATACTTGACATTGTGCTTCATCAGATTGTGCAGAATGTTTTCATCTTCACCCGATGGGGGACAATCCATTGACAAGTCATTCACCAAAAAGGGATACAGTCTTCTACCATTCAAACAAGCAAAATCTTGCTCTACATCTGAATAGTTAGCTTTCCTTGGCCTGACAAACTCAAGTGTGAAATTGGCTTTTGTGAACTGAGACAGAGGATACTGGGAATAACTTGCTGCCTGCTCCATTAGTAATGGCTGCTTGTCACTGAGCTTTTCTATTGTGCAATGTCCCAGGATTGAGATGTAGCTTCCAGTTTCACATCTTTGAATATTTCCTCCAACAAAGATATCCCTTTCATTTGATGAAAAGAGCTGATATCCTTTGACAGGATTTTGTGTTACCAATGTGGGCACATATGCACTCAAGATTGTGTCATAGCAAAGGATTACTGTGCAAGAAGAAAGTACAGATAGCAATGGAGACAAGTGAAGAGCTTCCATCATGAAATGCAGCTTGCTGATATTTGCAAGGTGAACTGGATTGAGATACTCTGAAGAACAATTACAAATTCCTGTATTTGTTCCATTGTTCCAAACTATTGAGTAGCAAGAACTTCCCATCTTCAGTTGATGTTGACTGCAGGATTTTATGGATAACTGGGTGAAGTTTTGTTGCTTGTGTTCATACTTTCTTGCACACAAAATGTCAGGAAGATATGGAACATCACAGGACACAGCCAGCCACTCTGGTAGAGCCAAATTGGTGATCAGCATGAGTCCACATGAATTTATATGTATTGAGATGTGGTCAAGGTATGACATGAGGATTTGGGTGGAGTTGGTGAATTTGTTGAAATAATTATCATTGTAAACAGGGCATCTTGTCCATCCAACAAATTGTGTTCCAACTGTATTGTTATCAATTAGTTTCCAGTGTTTGTATGGTGTGTGACGACCCGCCATGTCCAGCAAGTTTGATAAGTTCAGTTCCCTTTGGACCAACTTCAAACCAGACTTTTTAGCAACACGATAAAATACATACTTGTGGTTTTGAGTCTTTGTAGAGAAATGTTTCTGGAATGTTACTGGTGGACCATTAGTCCACCTGAAGATCTGAAGAGAAAACATATAACAAAATTAATTCCACTCACTTGTTTTCATTCAACTGAGATCAGGTTCAATTTGATACTTTGGAGAGAAACAGAGAGGACAAATTTAGTTTGTGTGGCAGAACTTGGTTGTCTTTATGAACCATTCTGTAATCTGACATAGGGAGAACCGTTCTGAACTATGCGGAGTGGATACACAGGATGGTAAAAACAGCATAGCTGGTCACTGGACCACAGTGTTTTCAGTCACGTCTGTGGAACCATTATTGAATGTTCTGTAACTGCATCAGGCTCAACTCCATTCTGTTGCAACTTCACAAAAGTAGCAAATAAATTTGTATGATTTGTATTGGTGAAATTATGTCCATTACAGACAAAAGATACAGAGAGAAGAAGCAAGGGATTCAGTAAGAATCTGCTCATTTGTTGTTTTGCTTGGCATATGTCTTACCTGATGACTTTTGTTGTAGAATATACCAATAAACAGAGCATTATGGAATGGAAAGTTTGCAGAAAGTCTGATCAAAGCCATCAGCTCATCTAGCTCAATCTGACTGTGGAATCTGGGCAGGAATCCCTTTGTTCTTTGACAGTGGTCATGTGCACTGTTCCATGACACAGACTCAGATGATCTCATCAAGTAATATTTGAAGTATTTTGTCAAGAGAGAGCAGTGATGGTTACTGCCTCCAAAAGTTGCATCTGCTGATTTTGTGACATCTGTGTTATTTACTGGAAGTCCACAATTGTAAAAGTGTGAATACTCTCGATATTTGTTCTGTATGATGGCCACATAAATATTTGTACATGTTTTTTTGTCATACCGCATCATATGTTTGTCCATGTTTTGGGAGCTGTCATTCATGCAAGAACATGTCAGTGCATAAATGAAGTTTGTTGATCGAATAGACAGTTCATAACCATTACTGAAAGACTGAAGCCTCATTTTGAGCACCATGTTGATTTTCCATTGCTTTGTTGTGGCATAAACTTCCAACATTTGCATGGACCTTGTTGAATGATCCATATGTTCCCTCAAGAGTACTGAGTCAATTGGTGTCATCTTGTTTGAATACTCATCCCAGAAAAAGTGATAGTCTAGAAATGTATTCAAGATTTCAATATTAGAATGTGGAAATTTGACTGTAGATGCCTGAGCAGAATCCATAAAAATTTGAATAATTGTCTCAATCCATGAGGCTGAAAAGTGACCTTGATCAAACAGTATTGTGATAACCCCCACAGCATGAAAGCTTGGAAATGTCTTTGCAGCTACAGTCATTCTCCTTTGTCTTTTGTTTGTGAAATGAGGTTTACATATTTGTTTTATTCGGACAAAATCAATTTGCTGAGAACAGTTCTCTGCATTGCACATTATGTGAGACACTGCTCCTTGATCAGTTTGAATGAATACCTCATTTGCTTTCACAAGAACATCCAGGCAATCATCCTCAGGAAGTGTAGGGTGAACCTCAACCATGTTGTGATGAACCAAAAGTGTCTTTATGGTTTGAAAAATGGTAACTTCTTTGTTGTAATTTACTGAGTTGTGTACAAGCAGGATCAAGCTCTCATGAAAAGCATTCTCTCCCATTGTTACTTGTAAAACAAGGCAATGTGTGTTGGTTACATAATAGTTCAAAACAAAGTTTCCTGACATGGAAAACTTAATAAAGGGACTGGAGATACGATTAATCATGATTTTACATCCCTTGGGGACAATGTATTTCGCAAAGCAATGTTTTTTCACTGGGTATGGATCAAGAACAAAGTGTTTGCATTGAGTCAGGGAAGCCACAATGTGAGCTACAACTGCAGTATGACTTGCATACTGATAGATAAATAAGTATAATTCAGACCCATTGGAATAGACATTTCTGCTTATCCCCAAGTTACTTTCTTCAGAGGTACAAAGGGAGAGAATCTCCTTCTCGGATGCACTACTTTCCTCAAACAATGTAATCCCACCATGCCAACATCTCAGGATATCAATGCCTTCAAATATCATTTGAATGACTGAAACATTCAAGTGAAATCCTTGTTTGGCCTGAAGAATGCCTCTGTATGTCATGTCTCTGCCAGGCTTTCCAAGAAAAAGAATATTTTGTCCTGATTCATTCACAATAATATGTCTCCATTGATGCTGCACACTAGTATAAACAAATACTCCTTTGAAAGCAAACTTGGGAATTCTTGCAGATGAGTTCAAGGCTATAATTAGTATATAACACTGAAATGTTGTGGACTTTGCAATGTATCTGTTTGAAACAATGTGAGAGTCTGAAAGAGATGGACCATCTGCAACTCTGTATTGAATTCCAAAAATGGATCTCAGACAAATTCTGATAAAATATATCTTTTTAACCACAATGTGGTATGACCTCAGATGCAAATGCTGATTTTTGCCTTTCATTGAATATCCAAGCCACAGATAGGAGTGTCCATGGGTCACTGGGACTATTTCAGACAATATTATTTTGTCAGTCAAAGTTAAGTATGCCTTGAAAGAGACATGCACATTTTTTTCAACATAAATTTTGACATTTGATGTTCTGAAGGGAATGAAGATGTGGAAAGCAGAGTGGACACCACAGAACTGAAGGTTTGCATGCAGAAGTGCACTATTTGTAATTTCCAACTCACTGATTTTGCACCTGTTGTGTTCAGCAGATGGAAAAATCATCTCTTGAACAAACAATTTGAAAATTATCAGCTGGTGTGGACTATCTAAGAACCAAATAAGCTGAACAGAAACACTAATGCGATGGCCCCGATTTTCAAGTTGATAGAATGACATCATAGAAGCAGACGTGCAGGAAAACCATCCTGTGGGCTTCAAAAGTGGTCTTTTCAAGGTCATGCACATTGGAACCTGATAGCGGCCCACACAATCTAAGCAGTAATAGTAACTCAAATCCCAAGCCATCCAAAGTCTCTCCTGAATTCCAGGTTTACCCAAAGATCTAATGTAATCCAAGAGAGGATTTCCAAGCTTTGCTATCTCTGATAATTCAAGTCTTGCAGTATTTGGCACAAGTTTACAACACCAATGGTATGATTCATTGAATGAAGTGGCCCCACAGTCTTCGACAAAAGAGTTTTGGGCATACTTCATGAATGTTTTGCTAATACCCAGAATTGTTTGAATCACAAATTTTGTAGTTTGAAAAACAAAGCTTTTTCTGTTTTGTGTAAGTATTCTTTGGATAAACATTTTCAAAAAAGTATGCCACAGCTTTGGAGAATGGGTAAATGTTGGTTTCTGCTGGAAAACGTTTTCAAAAACAGCAAATGTTGAAATTCTTGTTTTTGTAGGAAATGACATGGTGACAATGCAGAGAAAGAACAGCATAATCTTCCACACAGATTGAAATATTACAAGCTGTGCACAGTGCTGTACAAACATCAGGCAATCCAAGAGAATATAATTTGTGCTTTATGTTTGCTGAGAAATTTCTTTGGTGTCAACATGTTTACACAGGAGAAATGGCGTACAGAAAATGTTTACACAAAGACCATTTCAGTTTGACAGCAGCTGTGTTTCGTTTGTGACAAAATTAATCTTCGTATTTCAAGTATAATTCTCAATATTTTTGATGACATACTCATCAGCACAAACAGGTTTTATTCCTTGTGTGCAGCTGGTGCCATCACGAGGATGCACAGGTCTTATAGCTCAAACACTGTGATGGCAAATATAATGCTTGGTTCCCAATGATACAATTTTATGCTGTTAGCAATTCAAAGAGACACCATACATTGTGGACTCAATACTGGACTGCTATTTTGGCTGTTCTGGGATCCTATGGCACACTTCGGCTGCTTTCACGGGCTCTGGGACACTTTGGGTTGGTTTGCAGCCGATAGGATTCGAAAACATCCCAGAGCATCTCAAAGTCCTCAAGGAGGTTCATGCAGGAGAGGGACTTTTATCCCTGTGCTCACAAACACGCACACAGAACAACCTTGTCAACCAGGTAGATATCAAGCAAATGTCAACAGGCTCTGACAGTTTTCTTTTCACATGTTTTCTGTTATTTGAGACACTGAGTGGCTCCACACCCCAAAATCATCCCTTGGGTTTGCCATGTATTTTGTTCAAATCAAGGCTAGTCCATTCCCCCAGAGGTGAAGCCCAAGAATACCAACTCAGCCCCATTTCCAGTCAACCCTGGATCTGCAAGAGTCTTGTGAGGAATACACTGCTGCTGTTTTTTTTTGCAGAGACTGGAGTGGTGGTATGAGGTCCATCCACAATGTTTTCACTGCTCTACAGATCACAGAAGCACTTTCAAAGTGCAGTGAGCAGTTCATTTCTGGGCAACCACAGCTTTCTCTCTGAGCTCTGTCAGCTGAGGAGAAATGCATTGCCTGCGGTTGCTGGGGACAGTTGCCATGGTTGCGGCTGGTTTCACAAAGCTCCACGTCTTTGTCCATGACACAGGTGAGTAGGCTCAGAGACAGAATGCAAGTGAAATGTGACACCTGAAGAATGGTTCTGTAGTGTAAAACAGGGGTGTTTTCCAGGAGCTCTGTACACTCCCACACTACCGGTGGGAGAACAAGATGGAGCAGTGCTCATTTGTAAGAGGAATGTTGGTTCTTGAGCAAAACAACCAAACCCACTTTTGTCAGTTTCTAAAACAATTCTGGTTGGCAGTAAAATAATGTTGTTGCTGTCTGGGTTGCTGCTATCACGGTTGCTTCTGTTTGATTTGTAAAACACTGTTTGTTGCTGTAGTCCGGGTGGTTTGTGTCCAAGTCACAAAGTTGTCAGAGTCACTGTAAGCTCCTTGAAGCCATTTTTCTGTGTGTGTGTGTGTGTGTGTGTAGGGGAGTTGTGCGTGTGTGTGTGTGTGTGTTTGTGTGTGGCGTATGGCTACTCTGAGTCACACAGTAAAATATGGTGCTCCAATCCAGACTTATGCATGGCATGTATATTGAGCATTCCTGAAACAAGAAGCAGTGCTTGGCATAACTACAATACGCCATCAGCAGAATGTGGTTGTGTGGCTTCTTGTGTGCATTGGCCTGCTAAGGGGGTCAGGTTGGTCATGGGAGAGGGTCTTTGGTGGCTGGGGCTGGGTGGCTCTTTGGGATGGGGGTAGCAGTCAGGGTGACCCTTCTCTGCATTGCATTATACTGCTGGCTCTCTCCAGAAATGGCAACAAATAATTACTTTTCATGATGCTTGGACAGAGGGATGGGGATGCGATGTTGGATGTAAATGAAGTCAGTCAGGGTACCAACATCCTTGTACAACACAAGGCACAGTCACCAGATATTTCAAGGTCCTGTTTGTCAAACAAACAACAAGAAGTTCCAAGGTGGGAACCCTGATGGTTGCGGAAGCGGGGGGGGGAGGGGGTGGGTAGTGGGGGAGGGGGGTGTTCGGGTGTGCGCGCGTGTGAACTGCGGTCACGACGGGCGGTGTGGGGTGCCGGGTTGGGGGGGGGGTTG
>JAAUXT010136798.1_pt1 | contig 10044 bp, 7 predicted proteins | sample 7278171 | NCBI WGS metagenome assembly JAAUXT01 (sample SAMN14350112, study PRJNA611818) | marine sediment metagenome | isolation source: surface marine sediment (1.8m) | place: French Polynesia: Moorea | collected 2018-08 | reverse complement strand
TTGTTCCAGTTCTATGTTCATTCTTGTCATTTGCAAAATTCCAGAAGAAAGTGCTCAGAACATTGTCTTCATTTCCGCGGTCGATCGGAGTATTGTGGATTTCCCCTCGTACAAGATGCCATGCAGAAGAGAGTCAGTCTGGTTTGGTTGAGTGTTTTTGTTGGTTGATCTTCCTTCAAAGAATCTTGAACTCAGAAGGCCAGGACACAACTTGTTCTTATGCAATGACTTGCAGTTGAAATTTCCATTTTGTTGGGCAGAACGTTAAGAATCAATCGAAAAACGACACCCATCGGACAGAGTAAGAAACAGAAACAGCTGAGACACCCTCCAGATCACCAAAAGGGTCGTCAGACTGAGAGAATTTGGCTCCTGGTGGGCAACGGCACAGGCACGTCTCGGCAAATTTTCTGTCAACAATTTTTGTCTGTTGCGACGATTTACTTTTCTTGGTTTGACACTTGGAAATCTAAAAATTACACAACTTACCGGTAGCAAACCCCATTTTTCAACAATTTTTTTTTTTTTTTGAAAGTTTGACCTTGGCCACCGACCCCACCTCAACGTAAGCAGTGAAAATATTTTCATCAGCTTGATCCACATTTGCAACCCCTTTCCTTCACAACCCATTGTCAGTGACCTCAAGTCCACTGAAACATATCAGGCCCCTGTTCTGTGATGAGAATCATCAACATATACCAGTACACTTTGGACTACGGCACATCCGGTGCTCATTTCTGAGATGCAGTGCAAAATAGAAAACCACATTCAAACATTTTGAACATGCCTTTTTGAAGTTTGTGCTGTGAAAAAAATAAAATATATTGAGGTTAGTTCTTTTGAGACTGTCACTTGGGACCGAAATACAACAAATTGATCATTGAACCACACACTTTGCACCTAAATGTGGCCCATATATCTACAGCGCAGGCACAAGAAATTCCAACACGATGGCATCAGGTGATTTTTTGCGGTCCCCCATACCGGTTGCACTGTTTGCCGGTCAAATCACCCAAAACGTCTTTTCACCACGCCAAAAAGGCACCTTGCAGACAAGGATACTTGGTTCCAGGGGACTGCAAGGCTCATCTACAAACAATTGAAACTTTGTCCTCATTTAGGTCTGAAATATGAATCTTCCTTTGCAATAGGGCACCTGAAAAAGAGAGCTTGATCCCAGAGGTGCGCATTGCACAAAGAGTTCAAGCGAGTGTTTGGTTTTGGCCTGAGAATGAACGTTTCACCGTATTCAATTTTTCCTGTGAAGAGGGACATTCACAAGAATCCTTGGTCCCAGAGCTCTGCAACACACAAACAATCTTGTCTCACATGTGCATTGAGGCTGAGCTGCGTTCATTGTGAAGACTGATTCTTGCATTTTTGCAATCTTCCCAAGCAACAGAGCACTGAGAATCAAAGATGCATTGTGATTTGTGGCTGACTTGTGTGGAACAGAATGTTAAAATGGGTCCAGGACCTCGCGTTGATTTGAACAAAATGGAACTTTGTTGAACAAACAATGATTGAACAGGACCCTTTCTTCCACAGCCTCTGACCGAAGCACTTGCTATTTATGTTTCAATGCGGAGATGATCATTTTGGTGCTTGGATCTTGGAAATCAGATTGTGTATTGCAGAGCTTTGGCTATTGCGTGCGGAGTTTTGATTTTGGAGCAAAAGTGCCAACATATTGTTGGAGGCCTCACTCATTGAAAAATAATCTCAAATTTCTGCTTGTGTGAGAGGGTTGAAGGCATACTTGAGGGAACAAGATTGTGTTTTCAACAACAACAACAACAAAAAACTTGTCATCTCTGTTGGTTGTGTGGAGTCTCTTTTGATGTTTTATGCACACACAAAAACAACAAAACAAAAAGGCCAACTGAAATGAGGGACTGCAATGGGCAACCGGAATGGGCTACCACAATGAGCAACAGTTCAAATCACCACGAGGCCCAGGGGCCGAAATTCATTTTTGATGGTCGCGTAGCCGGCCATCTAGGTGCCGCTGACGGCTTAAAACCACTGCAGTAGCATTCATGTGTGCATCTGTCCACACTTTGGAATGTAACCTCCCCTCACCCACTCAGCCAGACACCCCCACCCACCTGGCCAAACACCCCATCCACCCCTTACCACATACATGTGGGTGGCTGGAATGGTGGCAAACTGCACTGAAAAAATGGGTGTACTTTGATAGTGAAAATGGGTCTTCTACCTCCTTCATTTTTGGTGCCCTTCACAAATTCCAATTTTTTCAATTTCAATTTTTTGGAAGTGGGCGCGACCATCATCGGGTCCGTTTACCGGACTTCTTGTTGCAGAATCCGCACTCTTTATAAACGTCTGAACGTCCATGATGATGCGTTTCGGAAGACCACGCGTGAATTTGTGGGTGATTGGCACATCTCAATCGGAATATATTGGTACAAATTTTGTCTATTTGTGAGGAATGAAGCATTCGAAAGGAACGAGACAACAGATCATTTGCACAGTACTGGTTTCGTTTCAAAACGGCTTTGATCCTTGGGCGTTGCACGCACAGGCCAATCACTCTTGTGCAACGTTTTCGAGATGCCAGCAAAAAATCAAAAGAAAACCAAAGCAAGAAATGTGAGTGCCCCAACTGGACGGTCACTTGTGTTGTGAGATCAAAGGTGTATTTTAGGGAGTTTTTGGGTGCAGTTCTGAAGCCTCTTTTGTTCTTGAGGCGACCAAACACCCTCTCCTTTTGACGACAGGACAAGCAATGAGGACTTTGTGTACCGGACCCTGCTGCATTTGGGCTGCTCTTTGAAGAGGTACGGTCAAGCTACCTTCGTAGTATTCTTCCCAAGCAATGGGGCAAACAAAAGTAGTTTCTGTGGTGTGAGATTATTGCAGCAAAAAAGGTGTCAAAGCTATCTTGACTCAGATGTTGGGGAACAAATTGGAATGTTTACTTCACAACAGCATTCTTTCCCAGCAATGGCACAACAGAATGAGATGGTGTGGTCCAAATGATTTGAAGCTCCATCTGCTGAGATCAACTGGTTTTCCGTCGCTGCAGCATCATTTCCAACAATTGGGTAAACAGAATGAGATTCTGTGACCGAGATGATTCCAATGCAAAAGAACCAAGGCTGTCTCTTTTGGCAACTGAAACTTGTTTCCACATGAACAAAAGAAAATCTTCTTGAACCCCACGACCATTGTTCTCGAAGCCCGTTGTTATTTTGTATTAAACCTTGAACTGTGAAACCACCAGGTCAGGTTGTTTCCACAAAATTATAAGGCATGATACAGGAATGACACATTTCTTCTGAAGACACCCAGTTCAATGTCATCAAATACATTGTCAAACCTCAACAACAAATCCTGGTTGTGCTTGTGTGGGTTATTGAGCTCAACAAAACAAATACACAATGTGCTCAAGCACTCCCAAAGTGCACTGGAAAAAACATCGTGCATCAAAGCTCGTGCTTTCGTGCAAAAAAGTTGTGTATGCCACGCTCGCAGCTTCTTGAACGCCAGGGGCTTAAATTTGACCTGCCATTCAAGTTTAGAGACAATCACCCAATACCGGACCACCCCACTTTTTTTGACAACTTTGAACCAAATGAAAAAAATTCTTCTTTTTATTTGAATCCAAAAATATTTTCACATATTATTATTCAAGGTTTAAAGTTTATTTTGACAATAAAACCAAAAATATCAGACATTTTGTGTTTGACTGAGATTGATGGACCACCCAAGCAGACCACTTTTCCCAAATCACCCAATACTGGACCATGACTGGACCACTACCAGACCACCTCCAACCTGAGACCAGTACAGAAACATATGTTGAAAGTTACAAATATTTTTTATTTCTACTTAAAAATCAAACACTTTTGTTCAAAAAACTTATCATGTCAGGTGGTCCACTTGCTGGATGTTGAAACACAGTTGGGTTACAAAAATGGTCTTTTTCACTTTTTTATTTTGACAAAAAGTGAAAATTCCCAATTTTTCTCAAGATATTCTTTTATGAACACTTCATTTAAAAAATCTGAAACTTTGTGAAATTACACTTTGTATTTCTGTTGAAAAAAAATTATGGTACTTGGATACACAATCCATTTGCATCAATTTCTCAGGAGCACAGGGGGAGAGTGTTTTTGGGGGTCAAAAATTGCTCTTTTTTCAAACAAGTGGACCACACTGAAATCTGCATATTTTCAGCAAATATGGATAAAAGTATATTTGGCAAGTACAAGATAAATGCAAAAACAGTTGTGAACACAAAAATATCAACTTTGGTATGTTTCAACTGGTCCAGGCATCTTGAGATCATTCAAACATAAACAACTCCAAGGTACAAAATCATGAAGTGACTGGACTACAACTGGACTATGGCCAGACCACTTTAGACCACTTTGGACCATAAAGGTCTGGTGGACCTCTCACCCTCTCAAAAGAATTTCTTTACCAATTGCACCTTCCATCTGGGGTTACCCTTGACCCAGTGATCCCATCTTTTTTATTTTTGTTTTTTATCTTTCAGTGGATTTCTCCTGTCTGGAGGTCAAAATGGGGTTCTTTTGATTGTCTTTATCACCTTCTTTCATAAATTTTTTGGCTGCTGCTATTGTCATCAGAAGTGTTGGAGGTTGCTTACTCTTCACATTTCTGTTTGTTTTCTTCTCATATTTTAGAGATGTAGTGAGTTTCTTCAGTTTGTCTGAAGGAAATTGAAATTTTTTTTATGAAAACCCAAGTCTTACAGGGGGGGGCAAAAATTTGAAAGGAAGGTGCAATTTCTAGGCACAAAAATTCTTTTTTCTGACTGGAACAAAAATGCTCAAGGTGCACTAAAATATTTTAATACCTCTCAAGATATGTTAGGAAGACAAAAGACACAATTTTTCTTTGGCATAGATACATTTGGTACTCTAGAAAACATTAATGCTCTTCTGAAGTGAGCGAACCACTTTGCTGGCAGTCCACCCCCCTCTTTTACTTCCTCTTCTGCTTCCTTTTCCCACCTGGGAGAGGGGTTTCTGGGCTGGCTGGCCTCTTGTCAGCCTTCCTCTGCTTCAGGAGGTGGAACAGCATTCTCTTCTGCTTGCTGGAGATGGGATCCCCCCTTTTCCATCAGCTCTTCATACATATCCACTAGGGCCTGTTCTGGGTCTTCTTCAGCAGGCTGTCCAGGAGAGGAGCAGAGGAGTCCTGCAGCCTGCTCTGCAGTGAACCTCTTCTTCTTGGGTGTGGTCTTCTGCTTGGGTCCTGGAAAGCAAGAAAATGAGTTGGGTCCAAACAGAGGGGGGAGGACCACTGGCAAAGCAGACCATAGTGGTCCAGTCACTTCAGTTGCACCAACCTCTCTTCTGGGTCTCTACAGTGGTGTCACTGGTTGAGGGTTGAGAAGCCTTCACTGCCAGATCAGCCAGGAGCTCTCCTAGGTCCTTGCCTGCAAAAACAAGTGACAAATTTTTTGTTGTGGAGACATGGAATAGGCCCCATCTAACCCTGTTGTTACACACACTGACCTTCCTCCTGGGCAACAGCCTGGACCAACTCTGCAGCCATGGAAGAGCCTGCAGCTACAGTAGGGGCCTTCTTCCTTGGGCTGACCCTCTGCTTGGGTCCTAAGAAGCAAGAAAACTTTGAGTTATGGGGTCCAAACAGAGGGGGGACTGCTGGCAAAGCAGACCATAGTAGTCTGGTTGCTTCAGTTGCACCAACCTTTCTTCTGGATCTCAGCCAGTGGAATGTTATCCTCTGAAGCACTACTGTGGACTTGAACCCTGATGGTTTGGCTCTCCTCCAGCTCAGGATTAACAGTGTAACTTGGTTGCTCCTCTGGGGGGGTCCTCTGGGGGTCCACTTTGTTGGTGGGCTGGTTGTGGTCTAGTTGCTTTGGTGCAGGAGTCCTCTCCTCCTTCTTCTCTGAAATAAGCAAAATTTAATGAGTAAATCTTAACCAAAAATTGTCATATGAAGAGAATACAACAGGTGAATCACAACAGCAAACAAATATGAACACAACTTGGGGTTGGGGGGTCTCACTCTCAAAAGCTGTATTGATCTTGAGTATTATGTTTGAAATTTTCCTTCTGTCCATTAGCTCCAACCCAGTTCTCATGAAGGCAACTTTGATGTTATGAGGCTTCATTCCCTTCTACCAAGCCACATTGAAGACCAGGAAGAAATCTTCTTTGTTCAGGGCTCTCCCACAGTGCTTCCTGTTATACTCTTCCAGATGGACATTCCACCACTATTTGAAGCAGGAGAATGGATTTGTGTCCAGAGGTTGCAGATAGTGTGAGCTGTGAGATGGGATGTGTATCTCATGAATACCTACTTCCTTAAGTGCAGCCAAAGCTGGGCAGTTGAATGTGTGAGAGCTGTGCTGATCCATTAGGATGAGATGATTTTTGTTGTTGAGTTGGCCTCTCTCTTCCAGCTAATCTACCTAAAGATCCATGTACTCCAGAAAGAGATATTTGTTGATATAGCCATTGATAGAGTACCTGATGATGGACCCATCAGGAGCATTTGTGAACCAAGCAGGTATGATTTTCTTTCCTTTGAAGATGACCATTGGAGTGAAGGCTTCACTTGCTGCATTATCAACACAGATGATTAAGGTTTTGGCTCCTTTCTCTACACATAGTCATCTTGGTTGTGATTCCTTTCTTACCAACAACTTTCTGAATGTTTGGAATGGTGTCTACACCTGTCTCATCCACATTCCACAACTGATCTGCACTAATGTTAAACCTGTCTCTTGCTTCAGCCACTTGAATGAAGAAGTTATCTACAACCCCTTTGGAGACAGATATTACTTTGGCAAGGGAGGTCTTCTGAGAATTTTTGTTCTTCAGTTCAGGGAATCTTTGGTAGAAACCTTTTTGCCAATTCCAACTCAGTTTGGTCATGTCTTCATATTTGTACTCATGCAGGTCAATAATATTTCCATGGGCAAGCTTTGGTTCTGAGCAAGTGACTCACAAGTGGCCAACCCTTCACAGCCATTTTCCCTACAAAGAGAAAGGTAGGATGAAGACACTAAAAGAAAATGTTGGGTGGTCCAGTAGTGGTGTAGTTGCAGTCTGGTCACTTCAGTGGATAGAACCCTGAAAAGCAATAGTCCTGTGACTTTTTTACTCACCAATCCTGTTGGCAAAGAGAGCCTCTGCATCTGGCTTGAGGGCCTGCCCCTTGTTTCTTCCTTCTAAAACCTTCTCTATGCCCTTGACCAGTCCTTTGAACCTCCTCCAAATGGTGGTCTTCCTAATGCCAGTTTCCTTGGAGAACCACCTATAAAACAGAAGAATAAACCATAAAATCAGAGGTCTGGTCATGGTCTGGTTGGCATGAGGTCCACTGTAGTCCAGAGGACCATTCAGGACCCACCTACCCCCACCTATCTGATCTCCACTGGTCCTCAGGGAAGTTATCCATGTCCTTCTGGTGCTTATCCAGGATCCACTGCATTGTCTCTTCATTCCAGGGGTTCAGCTGGCCTCCCTTGTGTGAACTCCCTCCCTTCTCTCTCTTTTCCTTTCCTTTCTTTGTCTTAGCCATATCTAAACTGAAAAGAAAGAAGAGAACATTACACACACAAACAAACAGACTAATATGACAGCTAGTCCTGAAAACTAAAGTGACTGGACTGCAAGCAGACCACAAGCGGAATGCAAGCAGACCATGTTTTCACCCAATACAAGACCACAACTTCATATTATCACTCAACTGGCTGAAAAACATATCTGCCAGATTTGGGGGACAACACACATGGAAAAGTGTGTGTGTTTGTGTGAAGGACTAATCCATTCTAAACAGATTTAACACAGGATTTTTGCACAAACAACACAACTCTGGGCAAGAACATAGACAAACTGACATGGTCCACCCCAAAATTTTCAAAACAAAAACCAATTTGTTTTTCTGTCCAACCTTCACTCACACTGAGATGTCTCAATGGAAAAGACTGCCAAACACACACATACATACAGGCCTTTAAAAACAGATACAACAGAGCCCCCCCCCCTAAATGGAAACTGAGGCTCATGCAACTTCACTTATAGGGTCTAGATCTAATGCCAAAGCAGATCAGTGGTCTGCTCAGTGGTCTGGTCAGGTCTTTTTAGACCTCCCCCCTCAACTCAATAGCTTCTGATCAGGGAAGAACACAGAAACTAAATCAAACTTGATCTCTATCCAGACAGGACCACACAAAGCACACATTTCATGTGAATTCAGACCAAATCTAAGTGTTTTGACATAGGAAAAATAGGTTTTCCTTGTAAATTTTTAGTTTTTTTTACCTCAGGAAGTGCAGGTATTGCAGAAAACTTTTTCTTCTTGGAAAATATTGGCAACTGCATGGAGAAACTGTAGGTGGTACCAGTGGTCTGCTCACATCTTTTCCCACCACTCCATGGAACTCCAAACAGGGGTGGTCTGGTCACTAGGGGTGGTCTGGTATTGGGTGATTGTCTCTATCCAGGAATGAACTCTCTCAGTTATTGAACTGGAATAGTTCCAATCTTTTCCAGAGCATTTCTTTCTTGTGTGGCAAAAGTCTGAAATGATGTACATTTGGAACAGTTGTTCAAGAAACTGCAAGAAGTTGTTTTAACGTGTGTATCAGGTCATATTTGCTTGGTTGCACAGAAGGCAACACAACAAATTATTGACAGGTTGCGTACAAACTGCTCCATCTGATGAAAAAAAAACTTTTTGTACTGAGGTTGTAGTAATTGGTCCAATGCAGAATCATACTTGTGATCCCAGACAAAATTCAGTGTGTTTTCTTTGAGACAAATACTTCAGTAGAATGGTGCACTCTTTTGACAGTTTTTGAGCACCCACAAAACATCCCGCAGTGCGTCTTCCGTGTCATAACAAACAACAAGGCTCAAGGTGTCCTGTTGTTTGGGTTTTTTGTTGTTTTTTGGGGGGTGTCCAACGTCTTTCAAGTTGCTGCACCAGATGTGGCATTCAGAGCACCTGCATGATCAACCAGACCACACCTCAAGGTTTGCCGAAGCAGGTCGTGCTCTCAAAGCCTCACAGGCTGTCTCTCCCAGCGTCACATTCGGAGGGTGTGGGGATTGACCCCTGAAAGAACAAAAGATTCCAGTGCGCAGGCAATCTGCACAGATGCATGCACAAGCTGTCTACCCCGTCCTCGTCTGATCAACAAATGGTTCGTCCTTCTGCAAGAAAAGTCATCTGAGGACAAACGTTGGAGGACGGAGTCATTCGAGGACAAGTGCGTGGGTGGATGCGACAAGAGATCAAACGTGGACAACAACGACAAATTCCAACTTGGAAGCTGACATCCAGATGGTGACACAAACGAAGTGTTTTCAAACAAAAAGGCTGCTTTACGATTGATCACAAGGTCGTTGGTGAAACTGGTTGATCGCCTGTCCTGCAGCCCTGGCACCACGGGAGAAATAGATCAAGAACCACCTTTTGTCTTCCAAACATTGGGTTGTGTGTTTTCTGCATGCTTGACCAAACACGATCGAATGCAGAAGGTAAGATGAGGAAACCAGAAATCACATCAAAGATACACGAAATAGAGACAAGAAAAACAAAAAAGGGGGACATGGATTGCCCCCTTATTTTGCGAGAACATTTGAACAGGTGAATACTAAAAGGGCCCAATTGTGCATGCAGGGGGATATGCGGTTTTTCATTGCGATGTGTTGACATTTTCATCAGCTTTTTGTATGTGCAAGACAGACCCAACAGCCACTTCTGTCTTTGTTGTGTGAGACTTTTGTACTTGCCATGTCATGTAAGAGGGTCCCAACTCCTTCAATTGGGCCTCTCTGGCATTAACTTTTCAGACTGGAAGTAGGTGTCGCCTAAGTAACAACATGGCGTCCCCCACACAAGATGTGCGTGATGATTCTGACAAAGAAAAATCAAAGAAAAAGGAAGAGAAAAGAAACTGAATGGAAGCGAAACAAGACAAAGAAGGCAAGAGCAGAGGGTCAGGAGTATGTCAATACTCGTGGAAAGGTTCAACCAAAGAGGAAAACAGGCACACAGTGCAGG
>JAAUXT010100968.1_pt1 | contig 10046 bp, 7 predicted proteins | sample 7278171 | NCBI WGS metagenome assembly JAAUXT01 (sample SAMN14350112, study PRJNA611818) | marine sediment metagenome | isolation source: surface marine sediment (1.8m) | place: French Polynesia: Moorea | collected 2018-08 | reverse complement strand
TTCGTGAACAAAATGGACCGCGTCGGGGCCGACTTCTACAATGTGGTCGATGAGATCAAATCGCGCCTGGGCGCCCTGCCCCTGGTCCTGCAGATCCCCATCGGCGCGGAGGACCGTTTCGAAGGCGTCGTCGACCTGGTGCGGATGCAGCGCATCGTCTGGGACGACGACTCCCTGGGAGCCTCTTTCGAGACTCACGACATTGCGGATGACGCGGACGAAGGGGTCCGCCGTTACCGCGAACGGCTGCTGGAGACCCTGGCCGAAGTCGACGATGGGATCATGGAAGCCTATCTGGCCGATGAAACCATCGATGCCGCCGCGATTCAGACCGCCGTGCGCCAGGCCACGATCGGCCTTAAACTCGTGCCGGTGCTCTGCGGCAGCGCGCTCAAGAACAAGGGCGTCCAACCGCTGCTGAACGCCGTCGTGGACTATCTTCCCAGCCCGCTGGACGTCCCGCCCATCGCCGGTGTGCACCCCGAAACAAACGCGGCCGTCGAGTGCCCGTCCAAGGACAGCGCGCCGCTGGCCGCGCTGATCTTCAAAGTCGCCCTGATGGAGGGGCGCAAGATGTCGTTCGCCCGGGTCTACAGCGGCAAATTGACCGCCGGCGGCGAGGTCTACAACCCTTCGCGCCAAGCCAAGGAGCGTGTCTCACGCATTCTGGTGATGCACGCCAACAAACGCGAGCGCATCGACATCGCGGCGGCCGGGGGCATTGTCGGCATCGTGGGGCTCAAGACATCCTCGACCGGCGAGACCCTCTGCGATGCCGCCAACCCCGTGCTGCTGGAGGAAATCGAGTTCTATCAGCCGGTCATCTCGGTGGCGATCGAACCCAAGACCCACTCCGATCAGGAAAAACTCGAACAGGTCTTGGGCAAATTCCTGGACGAAGACCCCACTCTCAAGGTCAAGATCGACGAGGACACCGGCCAGACGATTCTATCGGGCATGGGGGAGCTGCACCTGGAGGTCATCACCCACCGCATGCAGCGCGAGTTCAACACCCACGTGAACGTGGGCAAGCCCCAGGTGGTCTACCGCGAAACCATCGAAGCGCCGTGCACGGGCAAAGCCGTTTTCGACAAGGAAGTGGCCGGACAGAAACACTACGGCCGCGTACAGCTGCGCCTGGTGCCGCAGTCCCGGGGCGCCGGGAACAGCTTCGTGAACGAACTGCCCCCCGACCAGCTGCCGGCCGCGAGCGCCGCCGCAGTGGAGGCGGGTGTCATGGAGTCCCTCGAGAGCGGCACCCTGATGGGATATCCGGTGGTCGATGTCCAGGCGATCCTCACGGACGGGGAATACCGGGAATCCCTGAGCACCGAGCTGGCCTTCAGGGTCAGCGCCTCGATGGCCGTCAAGGAGGCCCTGCGCGACGGCCAGCCCTACCTGCTCGATCCGATCATGCGGGTCGAGGTGTTCGTCCCCGAAACCTTCATGGGAGACGTGATCGGTGATCTCAATGCACGCGGCGGCAAGGTCGAATCCATCGACCATCGCATGGGGATCCAGGCCATCACGGCCAGTGTGCCGCTGGCGCGCATGTTCGGCTATTCCACCGCGCTGCGTTCGGCCACCCAGGGGCGCGGTACCTTTTCGATGCATTTTTCCCACTTCGACCGCAGCTGATACGGATGCGGGTCAACCGTATGCCGATGGCCGGTTTTGGCGGCTTGAAGCCCCTGGAGGGTCGTGGTGCGGCCAGCGCCTGAATATCCGGCGTGCCGCCGGAGAGCGGATGGGAAATGGCGACTTGGCCGGCAGGGTCCGCAGGCGGTTGATCGAAGACGGGGGAAAAGTCAGCGCTTCCGGCGGGAAGGCCGCTCGGCCTTCTTTTTTTTGGGTTCCAAATTCGCCAGCAGCTTTTCGATTTCCTGCCGCCGGGCCGCATCGGTGGTCATGGCCAGCGCTTTCTCGAGCTGGAACTTGGCTTGTTTGCGCTGCCCCTTGCCGTAATAGTAGAGCCCCAGATGAAAGAAGGCCTCCCCGCGCTGCCCGACCTGGCTGTAGGCTTTACCCAAAAAATAGTGGGTGGCCAGATGGCGCGGGTGATAGACGAGAATCTCCCGGTAGGTGACCACGGCTTCATTGTATTGCCCCATCTCCTGCTGGAGCCGGCCAAGATAAAACCGGTACTCCGCATCGCGCGGGGCGGCCCCCACAGCCCCCTGAAGCATGGTCTGGGCCTGTTCGTACTGGCCGTCCTGGAAATAAACCTTGCCCAGAGCCCCCAGAATCGAAGGATCGAGGGGATGGGCGTCGAGGGCCCGGCGCAAATGAATGATGGCCTGCTCGCGCTGATCGGTGCGCGCCAGGATCAGACCGTACTGAAAATTGCGGATGGGGTCTTCGGGGTCCGCTTCGTAGGCCTTGCGGTAACGGTTCATGACGATGGTGGGATCGCTGTACTCCGTCAGCAACCGCGTGTGCATGCGCACAAAAGGCATGGGGTCCGCGGCCTTGGGCTGCCCGTATTTACGGTTGTAGGCCTCGACGCGGTTTTGCACGTAAATGATGCGTTCTTCCACCGCCGGGTGGGTCATGACCCACGTGGGGATGTCATCCCCCCCGAACCACTGCTTGCTGCGCAGGATCTCAAACATCTCAACCATGCCGGCGCCGTCGTAACCGGCGCGGTACATGCTGTTCAGGCCGAGCTGGTCGGCCTCGGATTCGTCGCCGCGGCCGTAAGCCAGCATCATTGAGCGGGTGCCTGCCTGGGAACCCATCATCAGGGCCCCGCCGGCCTCGGGGGCTCCGGCCAGCGTCGCGGCCAGCCCGGCGATCATGCCGATATAGGCCGCCTTTTGCAGGTTCTCCGCCCGCTCGATCTTTTCCGAGATGTGCCGGCCTTTGACATGCCCGATTTCATGGGCGAGCAAACCGGCCAGCTGCTCCTCGCGGTCCATGGCCGCGAGCAGCCCGCTGTAAACGAAAATATGACCGGCCGGGGTGGCAAAGGCGTTGAAGACTTCCTGTTTGATGACGTAGAAATTGTATTCAAAGGGCTGCGGCGGCATTTTGGCCAGAATGCGTTGGCCGATGCCGTTGACGTAATCCACGATGATCGGGTCTTCGATAAATTCAAAATACCTTTTCAGGATCCGCATGTAGGCCTTGGAGAGCTCTTTTTCCTCCTTGATGGTCAATCCGTACACCGCGGGTGCCGCCGCCATGGTCATGACGGCCAGAATTAGCAGGGTAGCGACGACCATTCTGGGCCCTGAACGCATTTTCAATCCCTCCACAGGCATGATTCGCAATGCGGGGTGCCCCCCGCCTCGGCACGTATCGGCTTCGGGGCAAGTCTGGGATCATAAGGGATTCACCGCTGGGGATCAAGCGGTATCGTCGAATCCGCCGCCAAGAAACCTGTTGCACTTTTAGATGCCCTTGGGTAATTTAACCATCTCCTTGCGCCGATGGAATGGGCGGCCGATGAATGGAGTGAATCATCCTAAAACGGGGAATCAAAAACGATGGCCCTAATATTCTGTATTGCCAACCAAAAAGGCGGTGTGGGCAAAACGACCACCGCCGTGAATCTGGCCGCCTCTCTGGCCGCGGCCGAAAAGCGCACCCTTCTAGTGGACTGCGACCCCCAGGCCAACGCCACCACCGGCATGGGCATCGACAAACAGGACCTGGATGCCACCCTTTATCACGGGCTGATCGGCAGCGCCGCAAGGGAGAGCCTGCTCCAACCGACCGAAATCAGGGACCTTCAGATGATCCCCTCGAATGTGGAGCTGATCGGTTTCGAAGTCGAGATGATGGACACCACGGGGCGGGAGTCGGTGCTGCGCACATTTCTCGCCGGGTTGAAGGACCGGTTCGACTATATTCTGCTGGACTGCCCACCCTCGCTCAGCCTGCTCACGGTCAACGCGATGACAGCCGCCGATGCCATGCTGATTCCGCTGCAATGCGAGTTCTATGCCCTGGAGGGGCTGAGTCAGCTGCTGCAGACCATCAAGCGCATCCAGCAGAGCTTCAACACCCGGCTGGAAATCGGCGGGATCCTGCTCACGATGTTCGACAAACGCACGAACCTGTCTCACCAGGTGGCCGAAGACGCCCAGCGCTATTTCAAGGATCTGGTGTTCGAAACGACAATCCCGCGCAACATCCGGCTGGGCGAAGCCCCCAGTTTCGGGAAACCGATTCTGCTCTACGACGCCGCTTCGCTCGGCGCCCAGAGCTATATCCATCTGGCCAACGAAATCATCAACCAGCATTCCCCCCTATCCGTAAGTTGATCCGATGAATCGCAAGACCGCCAAAACCAAAGCGACGGGCGCGCGCAAACCGCGCAAGATGGCGTTGGGTCGTGGCCTGGACGCGCTCCTGCCGAGCGCCAAACCGGAAGCCACTCCGGTGGCGCCCGACCGTACCTGCGATGTCGACGTGATCCGGCCCAACCGCTATCAGCCGCGCCGCCACTTTGCTGAAGCCGAACTGGCCGAACTGGCGGCCTCGATCAAAGCCCAGGGCATCATTCAGCCCCTTCTGGTGCGCAAGGACGCCACGGGATACGAACTGGTGGCCGGCGAACGACGGCTGCGGGCCGCAAAGATGGTCGGTCTGACCCAGGTCCCGGTAATCGTCAAGGATCTGAGCGACGCCGAGATGCTCGAGGTGTCGATTGTCGAAAATATCCAGCGGGAGGATTTCAATCCGATCGAAGAAGCCGATGCCTACCACCGGCTGATGACCGAATTCGGCCTGACCCAGGACCAGGCCGCCGCGCGGGTTGGGAAAAGCCGGTCGGCCGTGGCCAACATCCTGCGGCTGCGGCAGCTCGAGGCGCCCATCAAGCAGAGCATCGCCGAAGGCGACATCAGCATGGGTCATGCCCGGGCGCTCCTGGGCCTGTCAGGCACCGCCCAGCGCCAGGACGCCTGGCGGGCCATCGTATCCCGCCAACTTTCCGTCCGCGAAACCGAAAAGCTGATCCGCAAACTCAAGCGCGCCCCGCGAACCAAACCGATCGCCAAACCTTCGACATCCCTGGATCGTCATCTGGCGTCGGTTTCCGAAGAGCTCTGTCGGGTCTTTGGCACCAAGGTCTCGATTCAGCGCCGGGGCCAGCGCGGCAGCGTCTCCATCGAGTTTTACAACGATGACGACCTCGACCGCCTGATCAGCCTCCTGAAAAAAGACTGACGGCCATCGCAGGGTAAATGAAGATCATCCTCGCTCAAACCGCAGGGTTTTGCATGGGCGTCCGACGCGCCGTCGAATTGGTGATGGAAGCCCCGGAGCAGCACGATCCGCCCATCTGCACCTACGGGCCGCTGATCCACAACCCCCAGGTGCTCGAACTGCTCGATGAAAAGGGGATTACGGTTCTGGACGCTGTTCCGGACAAGGGCCGCGGCACGGTCCTGGTCCGGGCCCACGGCGTGCCGCCCGAAATCAAAACCGATCTTAACCGGGCCGGCTATGCAGTGATTGATGCCACCTGCCCCCGGGTCATCCGGGTGCAGACCATCATTCGCAAGCACAGCAACAAAGGCTACGCGGTGATCATTATCGGGGACCGCGACCACCCCGAGGTCATCGGGCTGCTGGGCTATGCCGGAGAGGAGGGCCACGTGGCCGCCTCCCTGGCCGAACTCCGGGATTTGCCGCCGTTTGAAAAGGCCATCGTGGTGGCCCAGACCACGCAGAACACCCGCACCTTCGAAGAAATCCGGGCCTGGGTGCAGGCCCATCGTCCGCACTACAAACTATTCGCCACCATTTGCGATTCGACCGAAAAGCGGCAGGCCGAGGTCAAGTGCATGGCCGCGCTGGTGGACGCCGTGGTGGTCGTCGGCGGCAAGGACAGCGGCAACACCCAGCGCCTGTTCGAGATCGCCCGGGCGACGGGGAAGCCGGCCTATCACGTTGAAACCGAAGAGGAACTCGACCTCGAGGCGCTCTCGGGCATGCAGTCTGTCGGCGTCTCGGCCGGGGCCTCGACCCCCAACTGGCAGATTCGCAAGGTCTGTCGGGCCCTGGAACTGGCGCCCTACCGCGCCGCCAAGAGCCTGCGCAGCCGCATCCACCGCCTGCAGCGCGCCATCATTCTCACCAACGTCTATCTGGCCCTCGGGGCCGGCTGCCTGGCCTATGCCTCCCAGATGCTCCAGATGCTGCCGGGTTCACTGCGGCACGGGGTGGTGGCCATGCTGTATGTCCTGTCCATGCACCTGCTCAACAATCTGACCGGCAGTGATGCGGACCGCTACAACAGTCCCGAGCGGGAGCACTTCTACGCGCGCTACAAACGACCGCTGGCCGTGCTGGCCTTTTTCAGCGGCGCCGCCGGCCTGGCCGTATCGGCCACATCCGGCGGCCTGCCCTTCGCCGTTCTGCTGGTGATCAGTCTTCTGGGCCTCTCCTACAACCTGCACGTGCTGCCCGGATTTCTGAGCGGCGGTCGCTATCGGCGCATAAGAGACATCCCGGGGTCCAAGACCTTTCTCATCGCCGCGGCCTGGGGCGTGGTCACCGCGCTGTTGCCGGCCATGGCCGCACGGCAGGTGGGCTTCACCACGCTGCTCGTGATGGTCTGGGCAGGCGGCATCGTTTTTTCGCGCTCGGCCTTTTTCGACCTCATGGACATCCAGGGTGATCGGCTCGTGGGGCGGGAGACCCTTCCCGTTCTGCTGGGGGAAAAACGTGCGGCCGGCCTGATCAGGCACAACATTCTGGCGATGATGCTGCTCCTGCTGGCAATGAGCCTGGCCGGACTTATCCCGTGGTTGGGCTATCTGCTGCTCCTGGTTCCGCTATCCATGGCCGCTGTCATCCGCGCCCATGCTGACGGCCGGGTTCCGTCCGGTGCCCGCCTCGAATTCCTGATGGAGTCCGTCTTCATTCTGGCGGGCGTTCTGGGTTTCGTCTGGAAAATTCTCCGTTAAAACCAGGATGCGGCCTTTGGCGTTCTTTCCGGGTGGGCGCGATCGTGCCGGCGGTGACGCTTAAGAGCGAATCGAAACGACAACGGACGCCCCCCGGGCGGTCGTCCCCTTCAATCGTCCCAGATCCGAGGTTCGCTCCCCCGGGCCAGGCGCACCATGTTGTCCCGGTGCCGCCAGGCCACCAGGACAAAGGTCAGCAGCGCCCACACCACCAACACCGGAGAGTCCGTGGCCTTCCAGACGATCAGCGGAAGAAGCGCTGTCGCCAGAAGCGAGGCGGCCGAAACACGGTTGAACCAGCAGACCGCCATCACGAAGGCCAGCAGCGACACCACCAACCCGCCCGGTGCCATCGCCAGGAGACCGCCGCCGGCCGTGGCCACCCCCTTGCCGCCGGTGCGCCCCCTCAGATATACGGGAAAAAGGTGTCCCGCTAGGGCGCACAGCGCCACCAGACCGAGGTAGGCGTCACTCCAGGCACTCTGGCCGACGGGGTGTGACGCACGCGCCAGCCAGACGGGCAAGGCCCCTTTGAGCACATCCCCGGCCAGCGTGAGCAACCCCGCAAGATTGCCGGCCGTGCGGCGGACGTTGGTGGCGCCGATATTGCCGCTGCCTTGGGTGCGGACATCGGCCTGCCCGAACCCTCTGGCAATGACGAGACCAAACGGAATCGATCCCAGTGCGTAGGCACCCGGCGGCAGGATGAGGGTCATCAAACCCGAAAGTGGATCCATCGCGCGCTTTCTCCTGGAGCTTAATTGACCGCTGCGGGGGCATCATAGTGCCAGCGGCCGGGATTGGCAAACCCGCCCGGACCCAAAGCCGCCGGGCACATCGGCGGGCCGGTCCCGTGGATGCGGTCCATGCGTGCCCCGCGCAGGGGCCGCAAGCAGAGCCGACCTCAAAATATTGTGGTCTTCCAACAACCTTGCCCCAATGGTTTGAACGGCTTGCCGGCCGGCCAGCCGGACCCCGGCCGGAATTGGTGATCACCGCAGGTTAATGGTTGATCCCGGAGGGATTGAGTGCTAAAAATTCACTAATCAATCCCCAATGCCAGGGAAGGCGGCCAGGGCCCGCCGACCGTCCCGGCAACCGATCCAAGCTCGCGATTCCATCACGCGGCGGTGGCGCTCATGCTGAACAAACACATGCTCCTCGAAGATCTCCGCCAGACGCTGGTCCACATCCTTTGCAAGGACCTGGAGGAGGATGAAGTCCAGGACATGCAAAATTCCATCGATGACTTCATGGAGAACAATGCCACGCGCTTCTCGGAAAGTGAATTGATTGACGAATTCAATTCTGCCGAGAAGATCCTCGACCAGTTCATCGCCCACCTGGAAGCCCGCAAAGAGATGGCCGGGCAGACCCTTCACTGATCCCAAGCATTCAACTCGGTCCAATTCCCGGCGCATTCGTTGCCCGCCAGTCCGCCGTGCTTACCTTAATAAAGTAAATCCTGTGGTCTTGATCTTTTCACGGACACTGGCTGCCGGGGGCACCACCATCTGATCTGTCGCCCCGCATGAGGAGAAACCATGGCCGATCTGCAAGCGTTGATCAGGCGATCGGGTGCATTGTGGGAACTGCCCGTGACCTACCGGGAAGGCATGCGGGTGCCCGGGCGCATCTACGCCACCGAGGCGTTGGTCCGCGCGATGGACGACGGCGTGCTCGAGCAGTTGGCCAACGTGACCATGCTGCCAGGGATCGTCAACTATGCCTGCTGTATGCCCGACGGTCACTGGGGTTACGGCTTCCCCATCGGGGGGGTGGCGGCCATGGATCCGCGCAGCGGTGTGATCTCGCCGGGCGGCATCGGCTTTGACATCAACTGCGGCATGCGCCTGGCGACCACCAACCTTGTCTACGAAGAAGTCAAGCCCCACCTGCCGCGGCTGTTGGATCAGCTTTTTGCACGGGTGCCCAGCGGCGTGGGCTGCAAGGGATTCATCGACGTGACCCGGGACGAATTCGCCGATGTCGTCGAGCAGGGCGCGCGCTGGTGCATCGCCCGGGGATACGGGTGGCCGCAGGACCTGGACCACACCGAGGACAACGGCTGTGCCCCTGGGGCGGATGCCAAGGCGGTCAGCCCCAAGGCGATCGAGCGCGGCTTCAACCAGATCGGCACCCTGGGTAGCGGTAACCACTACCTTGAAATCCAGATCGTGCGGCCCGAACACCGTTTCGACGCGGAAACGGCCGCCGTTTTCGGCCTGGACCGCCCCGATCAGGTGGTCGTCATGTTCCACTGCGGCAGCCGCGGGTTCGGGCACCAGGTGGCCACGGACTACCTGCGCGCCTTTCTGAAAATCATGGGGCCCAAATTCGGGCTCAGCGTCCGCGACCGTGAACTGGCCTGCGTCCCGTTTACCTCCCGGGAGGGGCAGGACTATTTTGCGGCCATGAAATGCGCCATGAACATGGCCTATGCCAACCGGCAGGTGATCATGCATCGCATCCGCGAGGTCTTTGCCGATGTCTTCCGGAAGGATCCCGCCGACCTGGGGCTGCACCAGGTCTACGACGTCTGCCACAATACCGCCAAACTGGAACCGCATACCGTCGACGGGCGCCGGCGCGAAGTGCTGGTCCACCGCAAAGGGGCCACAAGGGCCTTTGCGCCGGGAATGGCCGACATGCCGGCGTCCTACCGCCGGGTGGGCCAGCCCGTGATCATCGGCGGCAGCATGGAAAGCGGTTCCTACCTTCTGGTCGGCGTGGCAGCGGGCGAGCAGACGTTTTTCAGCACGGCCCACGGCAGCGGGCGCCGCATGAGCCGGCGCCAGGCCCGGAAACGATTCAAAGGCCGCAAGCTGATCAAGGAAATGGAGGCCCGGGGCATCCTCGTGCGCGCCCGCTCGCTGAAGGGCCTGGCCGAAGAGGCCGGCGGGGCCTACAAAAACATCGATGAGGTGGTGGAAGCCGCCCGCGAGGGCGCCATCAGCCGGCCGGTGGTGAGGTTTACGCCCATTGGCAATATCAAAGGTTGACGGTGGCGTAAGACGCCCGATATCGGCGTTGTGCGTCAGCCCTCATCACTGCGGCGTACCTCAGTACGCCTCGTTCCTCGGGCTTTGCACGCCTTGATCTCGGACGTCTTACGCCACCGTCACG
>JAAUXT010050860.1_pt1 | contig 10046 bp, 10 predicted proteins | sample 7278171 | NCBI WGS metagenome assembly JAAUXT01 (sample SAMN14350112, study PRJNA611818) | marine sediment metagenome | isolation source: surface marine sediment (1.8m) | place: French Polynesia: Moorea | collected 2018-08 | reverse complement strand
CATTTCAATGTGTAGTGCAATAGTGTCAAACCATTTAAAGTCAACTGTAGATCAATTGCCAGTTAACCTCCGGTGGAGAACAAAAGTTGCCCCTGACGACGTGCCTTAAAAAGGATTCAGGCACGTCGTCAATGGCAACCTTTGTTCTCATCGGTAGATTCTTGACAGGTCAATCAATGAATCTACACTTGACCAACCCATTAAGACAACTACAGATTAACAAGGTTCACAGCACCCATTAAAAAATAGGAGATCAAGTGAAACTAGGACAAGTTTGCTTATGCTTGAAGTCAGTTAATCACCAGAAAACTATAGATTACCAAACACCTTGCTATTCAACCTCTTGCCTTTGGCTCAGAGGTTAAATTGGCATGGTGCTTGATAATCGACAGGTTTCTGGTGATAAACTATAACATCTCTTCAAAAGTGTCTTGTCCCTTTCTTCCCGTTTGTCTCTCTGCACAATCTCGTGGGTTTGAACACAACAAGGCTTGTTGTCAACAATGCCACACAGATTGAAACCTCTGCAAGAAGCTAAATGAACCTCTGTAAGGTCTTGCATGCAGACAATTTGACAGTCTCCATGAGTCAGTCAAGTTTGCTGCTGCGTGTAATCTTGTCGCCCAGCACGACCACATCTACGTTTGCATTTGGATGGGCCAGGTTCGAACAGAAAAATATCCGAAGGCAAAATTCGAAGAGACGGGGCCAGGGTGAACCAACCTTTCAGAAGACAAATATCCACACTCCCACTCGAGTTGAGGCACTGTGTCCAACCTGGAACTTCAGTGTAAGTAGACTGTGCTGTGGAGGGAACAAAGTTGTAAGGGCATGAATCCTTCGATAAAAGTCAACAAACAGATACACCCAGGTGCACTTGGGTGGCATGCACGCACAGGGAATGTGGAATAAATTTAGTCTGTCGTGTCAGGGTGAACTCCAAATAGAAACCAACGTTCTATGTGTGAGGCGCAAACATGCAAGTACTCAAAAATGGCTTTCTTTTTGCGCTCCTTGTTCGAGGAAACTGTTTTGTTCAGCGGTTCTACGAGAATTTAAGTCAAAACGTGCATGCTGGGCGTGCTGAAACCATGAAAGGGTTCTGGTCGTGAGTGTCACCCAACTGGCGGAGGGTAACACCATCTCAAAGAATTGAAGCAGCCTTGTCTGTGTCTGTGGAACACTTTGGTCAAACACGAGATGTACAATAAGAAAAACATTTTTGTTGCAAGACATTGAGGTGTGAAATTGTCTCTTTTGTGCCTCCTTTTCGGTTGAGGTGCTGAACCGGCAATCGTCAGAGTTCGGTGTGGAGGGGCAAAGTGACTTGCAATCGCACAAATGTTCCCATTCGCCAAAAGACATTTGAACTGCACCAAGCATATGACTGACATTTCTTCTTCAGGGTGAAGAGTCACCTGCCTGGCAGTAGTACAAACAGGTCTCCGCGAAACCTTGATTTCGGAGGTGTCGTTCTCCCTGTACGCTCGTGTACGTGCTCACAACTCTCACAACATACTCGTACTTACCATGGCCCTGATTTTGTTGCAGTTTTCAAAGTAGTTTGCTGCCATAGCACAAACTTTTGTCCCTCTTGAGCAGGTTGTGAGCAAAGTGTTTCGCTGCTTGGGGTCTTCTGTTTTGATCTGATATACCGGGACCTTGAGGTATGAGTTTTCAGTTGAAACTTTGCACTGAACGTTTCTGCACTGCTTCTGTGCATGAGCCGACACCCTGACTGGGCCTTTTGCTGCCTGGCTGGCTGTGTGCCACTGAATTTCCGCCTGCCTTTTCAGTGCGTAGAAAATACTACATGGATAGAATACCATTCATATGTCGTGTACATACAGGAGCCCCTACCCTACACTCTCACTGAGGATAAACCATCGACAATGTAAACCTAAGCGATTTCATTCTTCGGCTGTTTAACTGCCAAGGTAAACTATTTATTCTTCACCGTAGCTTCTGAGGAATGTCTGTCAAATGCTCAGAAATTTACTCAGAAAACCATAGCAGATCGTCTCACGACTGCAATCAACGATACTCCTGTCAATGCTGATGAATTTCAAGGAATTTGTCTGGCGTTGCTCTTGGAAATTGGCAAGATATTGCCCCTGTTATTGGCGAAGATTACACGGGACAAAATTTGCCCCACCCATGCACACAGGAGAGAGAAAACACAACACGATATTGCACAAAACCTTGAGACAGTTCGTGTGAAAGAATTCAAAAACGACGCAGTGTCCACGCGCGACTCTATCCGTGACCACAAGCTCACTTCTGTCTTTGGTCGTGCAAATGACAAGAACGCAGGGAGGTTTGAGGCCCAGCGTCTTCCTGCTGCTGCAGCTATAGGAAGAAAGAAATCGCATCTTCCTTCAACGAAAAGGAAACACATGTATTCTCTCCGTGAACAACTAAAACGGCTCTTCTTTTTCCCCTCGGGGTCATTTCAAATCCCAAATTCCCCTGGTTGGGTAGAATATTTTCAATGGGATGAATATTTTGATGCAGTTTGTTTGAAAACATTTCGGATTATTTCCTGCACCTCAAGTAATTCTTTGGGGTTCATCAAGCGATGCCTCGTCAATCATGCACCGGAAAGGGATCACTCTGTGCTTCAGGAGGTTTGACTTGAGTACAGTATACAATGACCTGGTGGTTTTGTGCAAGCCTGGTACTTTGTTGGCTCAGGAGGCAGTGAAACGGAAGTTGACGACAGTGAGGTAGAAAATACGATGAGGACCAGGTTATTTTCGTTGCAATTGTCTGTTTGAGAACGTGCCTTGAATTTCCAATGTAACTCGTGGTACTCGTAAACAGCATGTTGAGATATATTCAAAAAAGAGACTTGTGTGACGACCTGACAAGAATGCCAAACACAGAGAAGAGGGATCTGAATTCCTTATCCTTTGGAATTCGAAGAAAAAGAAAGCAAATTGAACACTGTGAACAGTTTTCACCAAAAATATTGCTGCAGAAGAAAAACATATTTTGAACTGTCAGAACGTGCCTCGGGTTTATTTGCAGGCAAGTGTGCAAATGCTTCAGCGATCCTGAAGCCTGGGTCCAACGCGCGTGACCAACGATGCGGCGGGGCAAGGTGGTGATCGTGCGCGAGTACGAGACGAACCCCGATGATGACAGCGGACAGGTGACGGCCGAGTTGCGGGCCAGGCGCCGCGACAACGTCAGAAACCAAGAGGTCGGTTACAAACAAGCCAATCAACCTGTCGGGTTCAGGATCCATGGCAGGGTTGTGCGGCGATGACCAACATACGTACGAGTATATTTGGACTTCAAACGAGTCCCATGTCATGGCCAGAAGATATTTTCGAAGTATCCACAGGAGTTTTCACAACCTTCACAGATGAGCATCGACAACGTGGATGAGGTGACGGTTGATGAGATCAGGGAGGTGAACCAGTTCAGCAACAAACACAAGCCCAGCACACCAGAAGTGGAGACGTTTAACCACGCCGACGACGATCAGGAGTCCGGCAAGGATTCGAGAGCACTCGTCGTGCGGAAACATGGGCAGCAGCAACAAAAATCCAAGTCCACCCAACAATCAGGTGAGAAAATGAAGTGACCACGCACGGGCAAAAAGTTTATGCAGATTGTGTTTTGGAGCGCTTGCAAACATTCCTGTGAAGATAAATTTGCAAAATGGTGATCAGTCGCAGATCAGTTTTGACCTGTACATTTCGGAAGCTTCAGTGACGAAATAAGCGATCCCAATAAATGACCTGTTGGCATTCGAGTTTGCCAACTTAGCCAAACCACTGTGAGGCCCGTGGGCCTGTTATCTTTCAGAAGTAACAGGTCGGGAGCTGGTAAGCGCCAAGCCCACACGGATCAAGGTACAGCGCCAGCGAGCACCGTCGGGTGGCGGCAGCGGCGGCGGGCGCGTGGTGGCACTGCGCGGAGATGTGAACGGCGTTCCTGACATGGAGCGAGAACTAGACCGCAGCAAAAACGACTGGGAGAAACAGGTCGGCGCTCCCAAACCGCACCGGGTTTCTGGCTCAAAACTTGCGCAAGTACAGAAATATTCGCATCGCATTGCTTCTTTCTGGTGAAGCTTGAGGAGGGAAGTTAGAAAATAATTGTCAGGTTTGTGTGATGGCAACACCTGCAACAAACAGACGACCTTGCAAGCGCCAGAACAGATAAAAGGACAACTCTGAATGTTCATTCGCACATTTGATTTAACCTGCCTGACGCACATGCACTGTTTGCGCGCAGGTCATGAAGATGCAGCGCGAATTCTTCAAGCTGACGTCGGGATCCGTGCTGCCGATGGGGTCGGGCAGCGGCATCGCGCCGGGCACCGAGGTGACGAGTCCTTCGCGCGATGTGTACGAGACGCGCCCCGACGGATCCAGGGTTTTCGTGGTGAGGGACTCGGTGCTTTTCACTGTTCTGAGGATCTCTTTTGCGTCGAGGGAAACTGCGAGACCTGACTCTCGTGGCTCAGTGCACTGTTCCGTGCAACAGTTGCGTATGCGAGTCACCGAATCAAACCGGATTGCTTCAGCTGCGGTTCAACGTGCGGGGGTACAGCCCTGCGGAACTGACGGTGCGCGTGGACGGGCGCACGCTGCAGGTGAAGGCGCAGCACTTCGAGGAAGGCGACCTCGGCGAGAAGGCCTCCAAAGACTTCGACCGGAAAATGGACCTGCCAGGTCAGTGTGTACAGAGAAAAACAACGCACAGGTTCAGTCATCGTTGGGATGTGCTCATTGCGAAGTCAATGAACAAACATCATCAGAGAGAATCTAATTTTTTCGCAAAACAAATCAGGTTCAACGGTGTGGTTTTGCAGACGAGGTGGACGCGGACGCCATCAGCTCTGAGTTGAGCTCCGATGGCGTCCTGACCGTCGAGGCGCCCGTCACCCTCCCTGAGTCGGGGTCTGCTCAGACTCAGCAGCTCAGCCTCCCGGACCCCGGCAGCCACATCCGAGGTCACAGGAGAGGTCAGAGAGGCCAGCGAGGTCAGCAGAGTAGCGGGGGGCTCCTGGAGATCACGGACCGGCCCCATGACGAGATGGAGGCAGATGAGGTATCCTGAAACGCACATATATAAGTGTCCGTCTGTCTGTCTGTCTGTGGTTTCTGATGCGCAATGATCATGAGAAAAGTGTGACTTGGTTCATATTTCACTTACGTGTGGTAGATCTACTCCGCGGCAGTGCGTCCTCAGCGACACCTGGTACCAGATCTATGACTGCAGACATGTTTGTTTTATCGTGCATCTCGACAGGCGGATGCAGGTTCGTCCTTCGTCATCGGAGACCCGTTCAACGCCGTGTCACTCAAGAGCGAGAACCGAGTCTTGACTCCGCGAAGAGCCTTCACCAGCATCAACGACCGCACCCCGGCGCACATTCACTCTTCACACCACTCACACCACTCACACCACTCTTCGCCCGACAGCTACACCGCCAAGTCTCCCTTCTACAGGTTGCACATACAATGACACCTTGCTGTTCTTTTCAGTTTGCATAGTACGCCAACACGAGGGTGACTGAAGTACATGCATGTACTCACGTAGATTTAGACTCTTCGTTCCAACACGAAACCTACCGTTCTTTCTTCCCGACAGACCTCCACGAGAGTATCTGGACCTGCCGTCCCAAGGCTCTGTCACCTCGGGAGGGGTCACCAGTGAGAGATCCCACTCATTCACGCCGTCTGCGAAGCCATCCGACTTTCAGGTGGCGCTACCGGACGGATGGCGCGCGGGGACGGAGGTGGAGGAGGAACGCGTGCAGTACCACAGCGCCGGCGGTGAGTGAGTAAGAGAGTGACAACTTGTGTCAAGGAGTGTGCTCCAGATGTGTGGTTGCTACGATTGCTTGTTGCGTGGTCTGTGTCAGGGCCGCAACATTTCTCTCTGTTCATTCTTTCAATTTGATATTCCGTTCGTCTGCAGGTGCAGGGTTCATCACGCTCCCGGCGAGCACGTTACCGCCGGCGGGCGGCGGCACCGACTCTTCCCCCGGCGGCGGCGCTGGGCCCCTGCCTTCCGGTTTCTCCGAAGCTTTCGCTCCGCTCCTGCAGCAGAGCGGCGGTGCAGGCAGCGGCAAGACGAGCAGCCGAGGCGCCTCACACCTCGAGCGCATCAACCCGCAGGCGGCCAAGCTGAAGCTGAAAGTTGAGATCGGACAAGAATACCGCCCGCGTGACATCCAGGTATCGTCCAGGTCGCGTTGAAACTTCTGTAGCATCACGAAATGGGATTTTAGTTGGAAAACAACAGCATCGCAGAAGTGCTCGGAAGACATTTTTCTCGACAGTGCAATATCAGTTCGACTTATATTTGGTTTCCGACTGTCTTCGCCCTGCAGGTGAACGTGGACGCGCGTTACATCCACGTGAAGGCGGCGCACGAAGAGCAGACGCCGAGCGGTCGCACCGCTAAACACGAGTACAACCGCACGTTCGACGCGCCCGAGGACCTCGACCTCGACACGCTCCAGGTGAGTCTGATGGGCTCCACTCCAGCGGCTCATCAGTTCGGGAAGTGATGAATGGAGCGGATCTCGCGAGGACAAGACCCCATCAAACATAAACCAACACAATTGCCAAAGAAGAACGCAAAACAAGTGGGCGTTTGTCCAACAACCTTGTTCTACTCCAGAGGTTTCAAAGAGCCAAATTTCCAAATTTATTTTTCTTGCCATGCAAAAGTGTCTGACCCACGAGTAATTGCTACCGAAACCCTTATGTCCTGGGGTCAACGCACCTCACGTCACGCTTTCTGTGGAAACTGCTGTAAGTCGTCTGGCTTGAACCGAAAACAATGGCTGATTTCGAGGAAAGTTCTTTGGCAGTGTGACTTGAAATGCATACGTGTATCTGGTGGGCAACTGTCGCTTGGTTCGTATTTTTCAGGCGGTGCTGGGAACGGACGGCCAGCTGATGGTCGTGGGCAGCTTGCTATCGAACAAAGACAAGTTCTCAGCCCTGGACTCAATCCGTCGAGACATTCCCCCCGACGGGACTTTCGTGCAGGTCATCTACTGAGACAACTACACTTACTACCTGTGCAATCTGTGCTTCCAAATTTATACAGAATAGACCGTTCTTGCAAGGTCTGCTAATTCTGAACGATTGAGTAAGGCTGCATGCGCTTGAAGAACTGGGACCTGGCAACAGAGTGGAGCAGTGTACTACGCATTGAATTGTAGTGGTTGTGCGATGTGTGAGTGAAGACTGTGTTTTGGTGCTCAAGCCTGCAACAGGCAGAACTCACACGGTATCGAAATTCTTCACTGAACAATTCCCACAGAATCTGGTTTGTTTTTGGAACTTCAGGCTTTGTAATCTGCCGGACAAGGAAAGAAATTTTGAAACAAATGTTTGTGAATCTGACAGCCACAACCAATTATCTCCCAGTTTATCTTGGCTGTCAAAAAAGCCTCACCTAGTTGACTGTTGCGCATGTGAAAATCCAGCAGCTGATTTTACACTGTAAACTGTTTCTTTCTGCATGGGAAATGTTCAAACAAAACCTCGATATAAGATACAGTTCGAGACGTAGACGCCCTTGTCTCTGAGTGAAGCTGGACAAAAGCTGCAGGAGAAAGAGCAACTCTTTCCTTGCTTCGTGGAATCAGGGAAGGTAACTCATCAGACGCACACCGGTGAATTATTGAGCGAAATCCGTGGTCCAGATTCCAATACACTGCACCCGCATCGCAAGGCTTTTTTCGCAGTCTCGCAGACATCAATTCACGTACACGTCGCTGGACGTGAGGAGCTGGTACCTGCATGCTGAACGCGAACGTGCACCAAACAGTGCATGCTCAGAATAAATCCATGGGGAATTGTTACTCAACGTTGTCAAGTTTAAAATTCAAGCGACAAAATGGAAAGTGAAGGTCCTGTGCGGAACTATTCAGATGCTTGACAGCTGTGACATATTCTTGTTGTTCTTGCTCTAATACTACGCAAACAAATTTCTTCCCAGGAACACAATCAAATTTTCGTTGTTGTCTTTCGCGCCGTGGTGTCGTCCAAGTTGGCTTGTTCCTGTTGCAGATGTGAAAATTGGGATGGTAAGAACCCTTTCTTGATTCGTTTCAACAAACGACGCTCTGTACAAATTTGCTTCAGATGAACTGAGTGCACATGGAACAAAACAAGAAGGCGGCTTGATGGCTTGACGGAATCTCCACCTGACCCAGTCTCGGGTCCGTTCTGACTATCACTCCGTTTTCTCGGGAGCATCAGTGGTGGATGTTGTTGGATTGAGACCCTGGAAAGCGAAGTATGATATTTTGTGCCTGTCTTGGCCCCTGTGGTAACTGCGTATGATGAGCTGATTCTCGTGGATGAGCAGCTGTCGCGGCGACCCGACGTCGGCAGGGAGCAGGATGCTCTGCAGCAGGGTGCCGTCCTGCGGCTTCGTCACCAACAATCTGTTGTTGCACCAGTCCGCCACAATCACCGTGTGGTGCTCCTGGGAAAACACCACTCCCCAAGGGTCAATTCTCTTGCCGGCCATCTCTCCTTTCATCGTCCACAAGTTTTGCCCAGTCGCATAGGACACGGCCTTGACCACCCTGTCCTGGCCGTGGCTGACAATCATGGTCTTGTGGGGCTCGGGAATGTCGCACACACCGTAGCATCCAGTGATGCCCACCGAGAACGACTTCTTGGTGCGAGTGACCTGAGTTCCATCAAACTTGAACTCCCTCACCAGGCCGTCACCAGAATAAGCCCAGAAGCGGCCGGAGCTCGAGAAGCAGAGGCGGGAGGAGAAGGACCCGTCGCCGACGAAGCCCTTGACCGTCTTTCCGGACGCAGGGTCCACCAGCCCCACGTTCTGACACTTGTCGCAGGTGACCACCAGGACATCACTGTCAGTCGTGATTGCCAACATGTCGGTTGGCCCGTGCTCACATGGTCTCTGCAAAAAGCATGTCGATGGTGTTTTGTGGGTGTATTTGTATCTTCCAACTCGAAGACGTCTATGAGCATGTTTGCGTTGTTCATTCAATCATTACGCGTTCGTTTTCACCAGAAACACCATAACCATGCACACACTTCCAGAGCGAACGTACCCAAAACTTGCACCAAAACTTGAAGTCCGTGTATGGTTGTGCGCATCATTCATAGGTGTGTATTTTCAGTACAAGAAAATAAAGGGTTCGCTGCAATGATCAGCACAAAAGATCGTCTGCACAGAACACACGGGGTGGGGCTGCTTCAACTTTGAAAGATTTTTGGTCACTTTTGATGACAACTAACACTTTCACCACGCACACCAAACCTCGTACTGTCGTTCCCTACGAACATGAGTGTCATCAACTTTCACACCAAACAAACGCATCGAGACCGTGGGCTTCAAATCGGCGCACCTTCAACTGTCTTGCTCTTGTCCACTTTCCGTTCGTTTTGGTGAAGACGTTCAGGTAATAAGGGTCGAACTGCTTCTCTTGACCAAAGACAATGACTTCTCCAGACGACGGTAGCAGTGCGAAGCAGCCTGCGTCCCACATGTTGGTGTCGTGAGTAGATACGTACGTCAAATCGATGGTCTTCGGAACCTACATCGGAATTGGAAACGTTTGCTGTCATTCAGTCATTCAGTAATCCAGTCAGTCACTCAGTCACTCACTCATGAATTCACTCGTGTCGAAGACATTTGTTGTCTCCCTCTTTCTCGCAGGCAGGTTCGGCACAAGGCATTCTGAGACGAAAGCGTGCAGAAAATGCTGCATGCACGCAAAACTTCACTCCAGAAACGAGAATGCCACGGGCATTGAGTCGCGCTGTGAGTTCACCAATGTTGCACGAGTTTCCAAAACATGCAAAAAATATTCCAAGTCCAACTCAGGAGTAGATGCTGTGTGACTGGGTATGTATTTGGGGGGCAGTGATGGTCACACAGTATCTTCTCCCAGGGGGTTACATAGCATCTAAGCAATGTCACAAAATCATAGGCCACTTCTGAGATTTTACTCCTGGGGTAATATCAGACGAAAGAAAGGACCAACTCATTGGAAAAGAGCATCAATCACTTGCTTTGGT
>JAAUXT010042228.1_pt1 | contig 10047 bp, 8 predicted proteins | sample 7278171 | NCBI WGS metagenome assembly JAAUXT01 (sample SAMN14350112, study PRJNA611818) | marine sediment metagenome | isolation source: surface marine sediment (1.8m) | place: French Polynesia: Moorea | collected 2018-08 | reverse complement strand
TATTCCCTGTCTAATGTATACAATTAATTATTGTAAAAATATTCAGAATATTTAAAATTATCTGTAGAGGCCAGTGCCCCCTGGTGGGGGAGGAATGTGGTGTGACACACCAGCCTCAAATGTTAGAACCACTGGTCACAGATGGCAGCACTGTACTCAATAAATACGGAGGTTCCCGCCCTCAGGGACAGTCTCTCCTGAGATACCAACCAGTGTGTTTGTGATATCACTACACATTTCTTTGTGAAAACTAACTTTTTTTGGATATGTTGTACACCAACCCATTGCCTTCATAATTGTTGCATTTGTGGTCACATGACCTCTCAACATATTCAAATAGGTTGGTTGAGTTACTCCCAGGCAAACTCAACTTCGGAGATCTGGGCTCATTTCTTTGTGAAACCGAACCATTATCAGACATGTTGTACACTTGCACTGGCCTTCAAAACATGTTGCATTTTTGGTCACTGACCTCATCAACATATTCAGATAATCACACTCAACTGGGCCCATAACTTTGCAACAGCTGCATGCAAAATGCTTAAACTTTCAGGTTGAAGTGGTCTTGGGGTCCTCCACTTTCTGTTGTTGACTTGTCTATCCAGGTCATATGGTTTGGCTGCCATCTTGGATTTTGTGGAGCCGCGGGCTTTCTTAGCGTAGCTTTCTTGTCGACTTTGGTCTCTTGTTTGTGGTGAGAATATGAGACTGATCATCATACAGTGGAAAAAGAATAGCTCGATGGAGCTGGCGGTGATTTGTGGATTTCGGTTGCTTTGATTTCGGTTGCTCTGATTTTAGTTATATTTTTTTAAATCAAAATTCTTAGTGTCTTACTCAATATCCATAACTTGGGAATCTATTTAGTATATACCCAAATGGAATGAAATAAACAAAATAGAACTTTTTGACATTATTTCATATCAATATCTACATATTAACCAAAAGAATTGCCTAAAAACTGTTTTGAAATTTTCCATCAAAAATGACTTTTCCACCACCTGAAAAGCATTTAAAAAGTTTCAAAAATCAAATGCTACCTCTCAAATCTCAAATTTTGTCAATAAAATTCTTTCACCAAATAATTGTACTTTTCTAAGATACAGACCCATTTCTACCTTCATACCCCATATTTTCCACACTTTCAAATTCAAACTCTTGACCTAGAGAACCCAAAAATTTAAACTTCCCAAAATCCTTCCTAGTGCATTGTCCCTAATCTAAATTAAACCAAAGGAGCCCAAAAAATCCAAAATTGATCCTCATCTTGACCATGAAACAGGTGTACACATACGAGGACGCATTCACTTCTGACTTTCCTGTGGCAAGTCGGCGTGTGTTTTGCGAGGTTGCGGTCAATCGATGGGTTATGCAATGAGGTCGGCGATGTAAACAAAACACGGACAAGTGGCTGCACTGTCAAAAAAGTTCTTTTCTTTTGTTCAATTCCTGAGTCCTTCAAAGTACATGCCTTCAGCATTGACACAATGAGCCCAACGCCTGGGCCACGCCCTTGTGATGCAGTCCTCATATTCAAAAGTGGTAATGTTGCTGATTTCCTCATCCACAGCATCCTGCAGCTCCTGAATTGACCGGAAACGTTTGCCTCTCAATGGCTTTTTGACTCTGGGGAAGAACCAAAAGTTCGAAGGCGCCATGTCAGGTGAATAAGCAGGGTGCTCCATGACCTTGGTGCCACTTTGCAGCAGGAAAGTCCTGGTGGGCTAGGAGGTATGTGGCGACGCATTGTCCATGTGTAGGGTGAACTCCTTCAGGTACTTGACTCCTCTGTTCCTTGCCACTGCATGTCTGAAGCGGCTCAAAATTCCACAGAAGATTTCAGAATTGATGGTCCTCCGCAAATACTCCCTGTACACAATGCCCTTCACATCAAAGAAGGACACCAGGAGAACTTTCCCAACTGCTCTTGGGCATGCACTTTTCACTGGTCGACGCTCTCCTTTCTTGACCCACTGGTCAGATTGTGATTTCAGTTCCGGGTCATAGCAATATACCCAACTCTCATCCATGGTGATGACAGAGCTCAGGAACTTTGTGTCAAAGTTGATCTTGGTGAGGCAAGCACTGGCAATGCGCAGGCGCTCCTTCATGTTGTCCTCGTTCAGCAGGTGCGGCACAAACTTAGCAGCTTTCTTTACCATGTCCAAATCCAGGCACACAATTCTCCTGCAAGTACTCCACGGCACACCAGACTGGTATGACAAAGCAGAAATTGTCAACCTCCTGTTGACTTTGAGCAAGTCTTCCACTTTCTTGATGTTGTCAGCTGTGCGTCCAGTCCTTTGGCGGACTCTTCTGGGCAAATCCAACACTTGGGTGCGTCCTCCTTGAAACTGTACCAGAATCGCACCTGAACCTTGCTCATGGATGTCCTGCCGTAAACATACTGGATAGCCTTGACTGTCACCGACATTGGCACACCCATCTTCTGAGCAAAATAAATGTTGAATCGCTGTTGCAGCTTGATTGGAACTGCTGGGACACGTCTCATCTTGACAGTGTGTCTATGTGGTTGTGTCGCCTGCACTTTGGCACACACCAATTGACCCTGTCTGTGGAATGGGAACTCTACTCATCGACCCCGATGTCGGCAAACACCTTGTCTGCATGTAAATATCAGGAAAGTCAGAAGTGAATGCGTCCTCGTACTTTTGGTAGATGCTGCCTGTTGGTGATTTGATTGTGGTTGCTGCCATTTCGATCACTTTTTCAAAAAGCGCCCTTCAATGGTACAACCTCCTCAAATCACCTAAAAATCACTTTGGCCACACGACACCCCCACCCCTGTGTGGCTCACTCGGTGCAGCCAATTTGTGAAAAATGACTTGGTTGCCAGAACAATTCGTGTTTTAACCACAATGCCTGCAGTCAGGAACCGCGTGCTTTCAGGCCAAGCCTTCTTGTTCAGTAGTCTACTGATCACTGCTGGAAAATTTCAATTGCAGCCTTGTACGAGAACTGTTAAAAGTTTGTCAGCAGTGATCACCCTCCAAGAAGCCACTGAAATTTTCCTGGTTCTGGTCACGGGTGACCATTGGCAACATTTTAAAATTGTGGGCGTCAGTCTGAGATTACCACCGAGAATCTCAGTTGCAGTCATGTGATCACAAAACCAAGAATGTCTCAGCGGTAGTGATACCGTATGATCATCACTCAGAATTCATATGGTTGCAGAGATACGAGGGTGAAACCACTTCTGCCGTTCAACATGACGATCGAGTGCGCTCTGCTCTGGCGACACTGAGTAGGTGACGGGTCAAAACATTGAGTCACGACCTCAGAGAACTGTCTGGCAACAGTTTTGTTTTGGTGTTGGCACCGTGCACATCCCTGAGCCATAAAGAGAGAGGCACATTTCATTGGCTGTGCAGAGGATTTACATCAAATTTTGTGTTGCCATGAATTGGACCATGGATCAAATGAAAGGAATTGCTGGTGTTTATGGTCAGAATGCACTGTCAAATGGAAGGATTAGTTTCTGGTTCCATGAATTCAAGGGTGGGAGAGACTCTGTTGTTGACTTGCCAAGGGCTGCCAAACCCATAGTAGCACCTGCTCTCTGCTCTGGACACAAGTTTGGATAGGAGGGAAGGGGGTTGAGTTCAACTGGTGCTTTGGACTTCTTGCTTTGGACGCGAAGTTTAGTTGTGTGGCTCGCGACATTTTGAATGGCCTTTCCTTCTTTGTTTCTCGTCCTTGCCCGTTGTTTTCACATTCTTCGCCTTGAGTTCTCAAGGTTCTCATGGGTTCCGATTGGTTTCGTTGGGTTTCTTCTTTGGCTTCTGTTTCGTTTCAGTTTGCCTTAGTTTGATGCAGTACAAAAGCATGTGCTACGACTGTGACAGCAGAAGGCCTTGTTCTCCAGGGTGTAGATTCTGCTGACGACGAAAAATGTCAATTGGAACACCAGATGATAGTCACCAGCAGCCATCACGTGGTGTGTTTGATATGGTGGACAAGTGTTTTAGCCCTTGGTGCCTTCAGGGATACCCACTGCCTCGTCATAGTCAGGTCTGTTGACTGATCCGTGCGTTTGTGAATACATTGAACCTCTGCCATCACTATTGCAATGGCAGTTGGCCATTGGTCTCTTCTCTTTCTGTCGAACATGCAACAGAAAATCCGGAATGTCGATCAGCCACTTGCTGCGTCCAGTTCTGAGCAGGAGGGGTTTTCCTGCACTCTAGTGATTCAATGAATTCATGTCGGACCAGTGGGAAATATGTCCGCTCCTTCGGCAGATCTCAGTGCAAAAAGGCTGAAACTGAAAGAGTCAGGGAACAAAAAGATCAGACAGGAAAATGGTTGAGGTTTTGTCATTTTTGGATCTCAGCAAGAAGAGAAAGAAGGCAAAGGACTTTGAAACCGTGATTGAAACCACCGGTTTTCCTGTGATGCGTGTTTGAGTGCGAGAGCGACTGAAGCCGCACAAGGCAGCTTCGCATGTCTTCGCTTCTCAGGTCGGCCGACTCAGACGCGAAGCAGCCGATTCCCATTCGCTTCCATTGCGCTGCATTGATTCCAGCGTCTCTGCAGATTCCGCACGGAAGAGAAGGGAAAATAATGAACTGATCTCATTTCTTCCAGTTTCTGGGAAGAGACAAGGACTCAAGAAACCTGGCTTGCGACTGAGACGAAAGCGTCATGGCTGAGAAGTTGACTTCAATAGAGCTGGATAGTATTCAACTACACGACACGAAACCAAAAATCCTCAGCCAACAAGAAGGATTCTTCTCACAGGTAAGGGAAAAGGATGTTTTCTTGTCTCAGACGAGGCAGACTGTTCCAATCATGTGCGCAGAAAGCAAGTTTTGAATCAAAGTGCAACTTGGATTGTGTGTGATCTGCCGTTGCAGTCCAGGGGTTGTGTTTTGTTTTTTGAGCAAAGGGATCAAACCAATGAGCTTTCTGTTGAGTGAGCGGACTTCGCACTTTGGAGAAATGTCATGATGTAAGGGTAAACGCAGTGTTGTTCCCACTCCAGTCCAGGTGACGCAGCGTTTGACCTGTGGTCGTGTATTGGTGTTCTGAAACCATGTCGGTGTCCCTCATGTGTCGAAATTTGTTTTGGCGTGTGTTCAACGTCACAAGAGAATCGTGAGAGAAAAGCCTGTAGAAACCAAGCCCGACAGATCGTCTGGAAAAAGCGTTTTCGAAGCGAAGGATATTGATTCTGTGTTTTACATGGTCGTTCTGGACGGAAGCGCTGAGCAGCTGGTCGCTTCCCAGTCGCCCTGCGAGCACCGCTCACCCCTCGTTTTGTCCATTTCTGTCTCTTGTCATCGTTTTGTCCCATAACAAACGGATTTCAGCACAAAACCCAAAGTTGTGCTGCCAGGTCAGGGTTCATGCACTGCGAGTAAAGTGAGAAAGAACCAAAAGACGGTACCACGCTGTCGAGTGCGGGTGAGTGCGGACACAAAAACAGTGGGTTGACCTGAGCTTGTGTGGATGAATCGGTATCTACGCATTTCAGCTGACACGACACATTCAGGCAAAATGTTTTGGGCAAGCACCTTGAACAGAACTCGCCATGTTTGGGACTCTCCTCGTGTCTGCTTGGATTTTGTTGACTGGTGTCGACCTCCGGTTTCATACGCCAGCGCATTCCAGGGAGGTTTACACTTTGTATCACCTCGAAACACTCGTATTTCTTTCACAAGCATGAATGGCCACGGTGAATTCTGCAGCTGTGTTGTTCTTGATGCCCAGTTGCAAGGTACGAGTGATGTGAAAGGACTTGAGTTGCTCCCATTTCCGTGGGCAGGAAGTGCAGAGAGCTCTCCATACCTGCAATTACTCAGCACTTGAGCATACTCTCTGGCTTTTTGCGTCGCGGAGTCACCTCCGCTCATTTGGTCTGCTGGGTGCCGACGGATAAAACCTGGCCAAATTTAGGCACACTCGTCTGGAAATAGCAACAAGGCAGCAAACCGCCTAATTTGAGTCTGATCCCCGCGCCTCGGTTCGCAGTCCCAGCGGCCTTTCCTGGACAGACGCAGGTAGGCAGGGCCCAACAGCTGAATGTGGCCAACCGAGAAGCGTCGCCGAGGCCTTGTGGCTTTTTGGTTTCCATGGGGAAGTGTACAGAACAAAGTCATATCTGACAAAAAGGCTTGAGAAACTGAGACCAAACTGGAACATTAGACGAGTACTTGGATCGTCTTTCTCAGCGTTCTACTGAAACGGATATACGAAGAAAGGCGGGTCGGGGACAACAGTAATTACATGACAAACGATCGCGTTGGTCTTAACCAGCCGCTTGAAACCGATACTCTTGACGTCCCCGGAGAACCAGGTTGGACGGACCTCCTGGCCCTAATGCCCTGGTGTGACGGGCGATCTCCCACGTCACCAAGACCCACATCTCTATATTTGCTGGTCTCAGTGACGTCAAAACATCAATTTCACTCACTCTTTCACTCGAGACCCCTGCAGGTGTTGATTTCTCGTAAAGCAGCTCTGAATTCAGGTCGTTTCGCAGGTCCATTTGCTGGATCTAATTTGGCTCTCAACCCCGTATCCGGAGGTTCGCTTCGGGCTTTATTTGTCATTCTCTGAGCGTTTAGACTGGAAGTCCAGTTTGTTGAGGCTCACAGAAAGTGGCGTCGAGGTGGGCCGGCAGGTGAAGCTTTGACAGCTCCTTCTGACAAGCTGCGCCCTGCAAACTTTGCCAGAATTCATTGTGTCAACAGGTCGTAACAATTACAGATTGAATGTGATCCCCAGCTTGAGAAGTTTTCTGACTGACAAAGGTGAGGTGTTTCAGACGTATCATTTTTGTGGTGGCGCAACAGTGGAAAACGCCTTTGCTCTGTCTAAATTGGTCATGATACGAGTCGTGCCATAGAAATTAATTATATGGCATCTTGACCGCTTTGCATCCACCCGCGCAGATCTGTGGTGCCGAAATCCTCACTACAACCCAAAAGAGTTTCTCTCCACCTCCCCTGTGCAACTCCGAACTGGGGATTGCAGACTGTTGTTGCCGGAAGACCCGGTGACAATCACAAAACCCAGTTTCACATACTTCTGCTTGGGTGCACTGGTGCGCTCGTTCTTTCTCTCATCATCGCCGTTCAACGCTTTGCTTCATCTCGGAAGTGCGACGACGCAGTGTTTCAGATCAAAGCCGACGCCATATTACAGCTTCAGCGTCGTAAATGCGCGATCCCCTGTGCGCACGAGGCTCGGTCCGCCGGGGCGGCGCGAGACAGTCTTAACAGGATTTATGGCGCGGGAATTGCAGGATTCGTTTTGTCGGCTCATTCATGAAGCGCTTTCATGCAAACAGTTGCAATCGGTATTCGACTGCACGAACTTCATGACCACGGCGTGTCTTTCCAATTGGGTTTGTGCCGTCACATTTCCATGCAAGCGGATGACAGATACGGCAGCTTGGGTCCAGGTCGGCTGTGTGGAGGGTCATACGTACTTATAGAGAGCGAGCTGACTCGCCGTGGTTTGCTTTTGTCCACCTGGTGGAATTTCTGAGAAAAAAAATATTCAGTGGTCCTTTGCTGCTGCTTGGAAAGCTTTTCGTTGTTTGTAAAGACAGGGAGGTGGTGTCATACCCGTATTGTTGGCACCCGCTGCATGAATCGACCGCTTGGTTAGCAACCCAACCCAACACCAAGAAGTAACCAGCTTGAAGAGCATGGAAAAGAACGTGGATGGAGTTTGTTTGTTTGTATTTGAAAGCATTTCGGAGCGAGGAAAAGTTTTAGTTTAGTAGCAGGTCAAATGACAGCGAGAGGACATGGAGAGACGAGTATTCGGGTGCGATTCAGTATGCTTGAACAGGACTTGCTGTGTCCAGTTGTGTTTGTTGCAGGAAGGCACGTGCGCAGCAGATAGGGTGCCAGACGATGCAAAGATTCGGCGAATCTGACGAGAGCAGCACCTGACTTGGCGCACATGAAATTAAAACTGTCATAAACGGCGGCACGGCGGTGAGAAAACGCCATTTGTATTCAGCTTCAAGTGCGCCAAGTCAGCTGCTGTTGTCAGATACGTGAAAAGCGTCTGCACATGTTGTGTGACCCGTTGAAGGGAGGTTCACACAGGACTGTCGCGCTGCCGCACAGACGGAGTGTGAATGGAGCTGACCCCACTGTAGCCCAGACGAACATGGCGTTATCACGGCATGCAGGGCCTTTTTCCTGCGACCGTTAGTGGTTTGATGAAACTGAGCCGCTCAGAACGGCTGCTTCACGTCTTCACCTCAGGTTTGTCTTCAAAAGGTGAAACTTCTCCCCGCATTGGGATTCCAGAAATTATGCAACAGCCCTGCATGTCTTCCACGCAGTGTGCACGGATGACGCTGCAGCCCAAATCATGAAATATGAAAACAGCTCAAGACGAGGACTCTAGCTCCAAGTCTCAAAAGCAGCTTTCGTCTGCCACGATGCGATAAGATTGAACAAACAATCTGGAGATGTGCGAACTTGAAGATTTCCTCCCAGCCGCTTTGTTGTCCTGTTTGTCCCAAATTTCGTGTGCGTCACACAAGGATTGCATCTTCATTGAAACTTCCGAAGTATTTTTCTCTGATATTGTGGCAGAAAAAGATCTCGTCAGTGAACAACTTCAAAATGTGTTTCCAACGTGAATTTTGTGATTATTTGAAAGTTTCGCATGTGTCCGCGTGTGTTGATGTCTGTGCTCCAACGGATTCAAAGGTTCGCCAAAATGGTGCCCCGTCCCGCACGTGAGTGTGTGTGTGCGTGTGCGTGTGCGTGTGTGTGCTAGGTGGTTATGCATTGTTTGAGATCCACAGATACGTATCTTTGTATGGCGTGGAATCTTGGAGACGACTCATTTCTTTTTCATCGAAACAGCAGCATCGAAGAGAGCGCCGAAATGAGCTTCCCATGTCTCCTTCCTGTCGGGAAACGAAACCAGACAGCCGTGATGCACACACCTGCTGCCTGCACTGCGCATTGCAGACTTTCTTGAGCTGAGGAGGAACTGTCTTGCATTCGGATCGTCGCTTTCTTTTTTTCTCAGGGACCTTCAGGTTTGTTTGGCTAGTTCATAGACGTCAGTGAGTTGGTTTGTCAAGGTGGACCTTCACACATGGTTCAGACTGCAAAGTGTACACGCACAGGGCGAAGGATTTCTATGAAGTCGCAGGTGAGCTGCGTGAAGAATTCACAAAGTTTGCCACGTGATCTTATGCCAGGGCCTTGTCGCTGTTTGTTTCACAGATCCTGGTGTTCAATGTGACTTCGACACACTGTCCCAGAGACGAGGTCCTGTTGCCACGAGCAGCCGCCTCGTCAACCTGCGCATCGAAGTGCGCCAAAGCTGCGGTTTTTGTCTCGCAGAATACAGTGAAGAAGAGCAATTTATTGTTGGTTTGTCTTTGTCAAACATTGGGTGCCTTGCACAATTTATGAAGAGGCTGCTTGCGTGCAAATGCTCTTGAATGATTGCCGTGAGGACTTGTCAATATGGAGGGCAATGTTTTCGGGAAAAACTTTGGATAGGCCTTGCGCTGGTTTGTTGGGAAGATTGACAAAGCTGACAAGTGCTGTCGAGTGATGCCTCTGGTAGGCAGATCCCCCAACCCCTGCGATTCGGGGTGTATCTACACTGCAAAGTATTCTTGTTTTCTCCAACAGAACATGCTCTGCCGAACACGGTTGCACGCCTCTTCTCTGTCACTTTTGACGCCCCGTTCTCTGTGTTTGACCCAAGGCGGCTTGCTTCCTCCACAAACAATGCAGTGAGCACAAGAAACGCGATTAAACTTCCGATTGTTTGAACCGACGAGTGAAACCCAGTTTGCGGATAACTTCAGCGCACGGCAACTGAAACTGCCGTCCTAAAGTGAGGAGAATTCGGTGAAAAGTCGCGTCTCGTCGTCGGGTCTGTCGATTTTCGAGTTGTGTTCCACAGAGTCAAGCAATGCATACGAGGCCCGTCAATTATGAAACCGTTTTTCATCCGGTAGGACCCCAAAACCTTCATGGATTGCCCTGAAAAGTTTTGTGTACAATCTTGACTTGCATAACTTCATTT
>JAAUXT010093634.1_pt1 | contig 10048 bp, 11 predicted proteins | sample 7278171 | NCBI WGS metagenome assembly JAAUXT01 (sample SAMN14350112, study PRJNA611818) | marine sediment metagenome | isolation source: surface marine sediment (1.8m) | place: French Polynesia: Moorea | collected 2018-08 | reverse complement strand
CTTATATATTTGGTAAAGTATTGAAAATGTTCCCATAAGTTTGTAGTCATTTGCATCAGTTTAACGGTCAAGGAATCAACACTTATGAAAACAGCTACGTATGTTCACTGTCTTCTCACACATTCAGTTTGTTGCTTTGAGTCGCAGTTGGTCAAGTGTCTTGTGTGTGTGTGTGTGTGTGTGTGTGTGTGTGTGACTGTCTGTCTGTTTGTCTGTCTGTCTGTCTGTCTGTCTGTCTGTCTGTCTGTCTGTCTGTCTGTCTGAGGCGTACCTGCGTGCGTGTGTGTTTTTTTATCTCGTGCTGTCGACCGACGGAAGAGTTCGCGCCCACAGCTTCAGTCGTGCGTGGTCGACAGGAGTCAAGCCCTGAGGCCCAACAGTCCGGGAATGTTTGTGCCAGAGACACTGTTCTCTCAGACACAACAGTTGAACACTCACCAGTGCAGGACATGCGGGTACATGTTTCAGTGTTGAGCTGAGCTCATAGTGCAAGGCGAGCGCAGTGTGTCTGGCTGCACACCTTCAGAAGCAGCACTGATTTTTGTTCTTTGCGTAGGCCCACCTGAAACAACCTGCAAACAAAGACTCAGTGTAACGCTTTGAGTGTTTCATAAATTGACGGAGGTGCTGAAAATAGAAGCTCCACATTGAAATGTAAACGTGGCGGCGCAATTGAGCCTTCAAATGAGTCACCCGATCCTATTCCAGGAGCCATCATTTCGACTTTATAACTTCGTTAGGTGAGAATCCCGGTGTCATAACGTTCCTTTTCACCCACGTTTACACTAATCTGCCTCAGCTGGAGGCAGCAGTGTCATTTGGTTGAGTTGCTCTCCTGAAGGTGCACCAGTCAGCTGTCTCAAGTTGCAGCAGTCCAGTGTTTGCACACAGTTGCTCAAATTGGGGAAGTGAGGAAGATTCTGAAAACAAAGTGCCTTTATTTTGTCAAACTCGTTTCAACCCGGCAGAAAATGCACAAATACGATGAGACCGATGTGCACAAAGACCACCCTGTAAAAATCAGGTCTAACGCCAGCAAAACGAAGAGAGCTTTCATTTCTTCACATCGTTGCCAAGATCACAAGTGTCACTCTGAGACAACAAGATTTTCAGAATGTCATGTCCACGCACAAAGCAACAAAGAATTTCAAGCCATAACCTTTGGAATCCACCCGACACAACAAATTATTTCATCGAGCAGGGTGCGGACAAGAGACAAAAGATTCAAAAGGCATGTGCACGCACAAAGAACAAGAGAAGCAGTGCTTCCAACTGCGGGTGCGATGTCCCCCTTCATGTTGTTTTGACAGTTAATTCAAACAGTCATCTCTTGAAATATTTTGACCTTTTTGCACCAATGATTGCCAGGGAAATGTTATCATGGCAACAAAATTGCAAAATCTTGAAAGTGCTTTCAAATACCTTTCACACGAACCAAACATAAAGGCTGTATCTTGACAAGAAGCTGAGATATGACCATTTCAGTATTGTCCATGGGGGGATGGACAAAACAGGATGGTATGAGATATCTTGCCTGAGTGCCACAAAAAGACATTGGCTATGGGAGATTGCATTTGAGATACTGTATTCAGCCCCATATGGAAACCTCAGCCAAAAATTTCCTTCTGTACTGTTCACAGGGGAGGGACAGGATGGGACATCTTGCCTGATAAGATGCCATCATACAAAAACATTGCCACAGGAGATTGCAGTTGAAACACTGTATTCAGCCCAACACACAGAACCTCAGTCCAAATGTCCATTCAGTCTATTCACAGAAGGGGGTTGGACAGGACAGGATAGGATAGGACAAGACAGAAAGGGACATCTTGGCTCTGATGGCTTTTTTGTATGTCGGCGAGCCACTGAGTGCTCTTCCCCAACGGGACATTGCAGAAATGGCACAGCAGGAAATGTGGCCTGTTTCGTTGCGTTGGCCTACAGCTGTGATTCCTTTCGAAGCACATGCTCAGCTGCAGTGTGAGACGGAGTGAACCAAACAAATTCGATCTTTCACACTTGCAAGGTCATGCTTCTCACACAAGAGGTTTTTGCGCTTTTGATTTCCTGTCCTCTTGACTCCCACATGTGACAAATATTGATGTTCCAGATGGAAGATGAATCACACACTTTTCAAGACTGAGTCCCGAGCGCTTGCCTTAATGATTTGAAAGCTTTTGCGTTGTGCATCATACAACAGCAATTATTATTCAGGCAACACACATTTCCTGCTCGAAAGACACATCAATCTCCGTGTGGTTGTTGAGGCCGGAATGAAAATTTTGGATCAAGCGAAACGATTTCCTTTTTGTTTTCGTGGGCATCTTTGCTTCGTGTCTTGTCAACTGCTTGGACAATTCCGGTTTGGTTTGCACCAGAAGAAGCTAATTTTCCCCCGAGAGCGCACTATTTGAACAATCTTTCACAGGTTCTTGACAAGAGCTTCACAAATTAGTTTTCAAGAGCAACAACAAAGCTGATGTGGCTTGAGTTTCTTTCCACATTCAAAAGCGTGACTTCCTTTTCCGTTTTTCTTCCAGCAGGCCCTGACAACTGCTTGAACAATTCCAACTTTGAGAGGAAATATGTCAAGCTCCCCACACGAAATATGCTGCAAGCAATTGGCAATGCATGCAGTTGGATTCTGGCACCTGCTGCTGAGGAAGGATTTTTTGGTTGCAGGCAGGTCTGCGTCGGGGTTCGTTTCTCCCTGCTGACAGAAGCTGGACTGGTGTCAACGAGCCGCGTGACAGATCTATCCTCACCAGCGATGGGACACCTAGCTCAGCAGATCTATCACCACAGGTCCCCATCTGTCGGTCCTGTGCTTTGAAAAGTCGCAGAAAGATTAGCTGCCGTGGTTAACTGACTAGAAACGCTGCGATTCCGTTCGGTTCAGTCTGCTGTCCTCATGTGAGTTGTTTGTGGAGGTCGTTTGAAAAAGTGAGCGAAAGGGTGCTCCAACTTGAGGGTTGCGTCCCTGCGTGTACGGGCACACACACACAGGTGTTGTCTGAAGCAGGTGACACCAACGAAAGAACGAAGTAATGTCAGATGGTTTCTATCAATCCTGTTTGCTTATTTGTTCAAGGTTAAATGATGAACAAATGAGAAATTTATGTCTGCCCGAATGATTGCTACTGCAAAGTTCTTCTCATCAAGCGAAATGTGTGGGTCGCATTAACCAAAATGTTGCCACAGCAACGGGCACATCTGGAATTTAATCCTGAAGAAGAAGTCTTCTGAACATTTACCTGTCAGGATTCAATGTGTCCGAAACTGATCAAAATGTGTAACTTGCAAAAAGGCGTTCAGGAAATCATTCTCTGGCAGTTTTGCAGCTTCAAAAAATTGCCCGCCCAATTCAACCCACATGAAATAGTTTGATTTGACAAGTTCCGCCTTCATTTTTTCTCAGATACTTTGAAATATCATCTTTAATTATTTGTGGTTTCCGCCACGTCGCGTCAGTTGAACAAATTTTTCAACAGAACCACGAAAAACGAGGAGGCGAGAGGTGAGGTATCAATGTGAAACCCGAAATTCTCAAAACTTTCTTGACGTTGTGCCTCGAATTTCTTCATCAGATATTGGTGTTTCTACTCTTTATGTCACGAAATATCTTTGCTTCTGTTCATTCATTTGACGGATCGTTCGCCCACTCTTCTGTACTTATCTGTGACGAAGGGCGAAACTTGAGTTGGGAAGCTTTTCCATTTGGCTGAATGACGCCATGTTGAAAATTGTAACCGAACATGACAAAGTCTATCACCATTTCTGAATCATCATCATCGTCGTCGTCGTTTAGCGGAGCAGCACTGTATCGCAGCAGCTCTTCCGCTCACCTGCCTCCGTGGCCTGCCAGCCTACCTGCAGCCTGCTTCACTGCAACCAGCCTGCAGCTCCCACATAGAGACTAGCCACTCCCAGCTCTGCGTGGGCAAGCCCTACCAACCAGCCTATAAAACTTGCCATCCCACCAGCGAACAAACCAGAGAGGATTGCCCCAGTGCAACTGAACACTTGAAGGCAAGGTAGATACAAATTTCCATCTTTCAAACGCGCTTCTTTAAATTTAGGGATTCACAAAGTCTTGTCTCTCAAAATTGAAGTCATTTCTCCAGATTTGCAGGATATCCTGACTGACTCCCGCGTGATTATGGATTTAACATCTGGATAAAACCGGGTGATTTGAACTTGGATTTAAATATTTGTCAAGGCGCTTTCCTATTTGTGAGAGCCATGGATACCTTGTTCGGTTTTCGCGTGTTCAAAGTAATCCTCGGAAGAGAAATGGACTTGAAGCGAAGTAAACTTTGAGGTTATAATTGAACAGGAAAGTATGAAGTTTACATTGAATTTTGCTCTCTGAAACATGTTGAATACTTTTTGGGTGCAGAGATAAGCTTGTTGAGCAGTCGAATTGTGTTGAGTTCATTTTAATTTGGCATTCATGTGAAAACGCCCAGTGAGTGGTTGAGCCTCGAAGTGACGTTGACGGGATCAGGTTTCGATCGACTCCCTCGTGAATTGCGCAGGTCCTTTCAAGGTTCTGGTCACATGTGTCCGCTTTCTCCAGCGTCTTTGCACTCCTGCTTGTTTTCGCAGTTGTGTCCGGATCAGTTCAAAAAAGCCAAGAAACATGTTCTTTTCGCATGATTTTGCGACTTTTTTTTGCCCTTTTCCTCCTGGGGTTGACACTTCGGATACGAATGGTTTGAGCCTCACAAACGCACAAGAGAGCAGACACTGCAGTGCTCAGACCCAACTGGACAGTGGACACAATGTCTATTTTCGCCCATTTAGGCGGCCTCACTTGGGTACAGAATGCAGTGGGTGAGAGAAAATATTTTTAGAAGTCTGAAATGAATAATGTAAGAGTCCATTCTGGTGGAGTGTTGTCCGCGCAGAGGCGCTCTGGCGGCGAGAATCGCCAATGGTGCGGACTCCCGTCCCAGCTGGACCTTCAGACACAACTTTCCTTGTCTCAGCGACAGCCAGCAAACACCACTGTCTTTTTTCATTGAAGACAAAGAGTAATGAAGACTGGTCTCAGAAATATGACTTCGTGGAATTTCACATCATTTGATCTGTATTTTTTTATGGCGGAAGCATATTCTCTTGCCTGTAAACTCATTATTTGCTGAACCAGCCCAGGCGGCGTACTTTGTTTCTTGTTTTGGCCAGGCAACCCTTTTCCCTTTCTTCGGATTGTCCATTGACTCTGACTCTTGGAGGCTTCTTGGCCCTGTTGACAGAAAGGCTTTGCTTTCGCTCAAACCCTGACGAACGAATTACCTGCAAGTTACGTTGGGTACAAAAGTGCTGGGAAGACCGCGTGCAAAGAATCGGGTGTTGCCAAAGTTCTCTACTCGAGACACCTCCAAGTCATGATGGGATTTGAAATTCTTTGGTTGTCTCATGGGACCGACGGAATGTTGTGGGGCCTCAGCATTAATGCTGCGAGAATGTACTTCTTGGTCGCAACATGTTGCAAGAAGGAAAGTAATCCAAGATTCTGAGTCGGTTGAGTTTGGTGAAAGAGTCAGATGCTGACGTGATTTCCCCCGTTTCTTCCCGGCTGGATGTGTCTGAAACGAGAGAAGCACGACAGTTCAGTCCAAAGGCTCTTCAAATGTGTGTGTGAGTGTGGGCAAAGCCCCTCTGACCCTTCTCCATTTCTGCACCGCGTGCAGGCGCGAAATTACTTCTTTTCACGTGCCAAATCAAAGTCAGAACCGGGTTGTCCTTGTAGTGCTCAACCTGGTCGTTTCAGTTCTTGACTTGTGCCAAATAGGTTTGACGTATCACTGTTGAAATTTGTGTTCAACCAACATTTGCACTCTGTGTCCAGCTTTAAGTGCTTTGTTCCGTTTGCTTGGTTTTCAATTTGACAAGTTTTGTCGCCCTGTCAGTTCGGAAGCACCAGAGCGAAATGCACCCAAACACGAAAGCTGCCCATCACCTAATGTTTTCGCCTTCCATGTTTTTGTGTTGCCAATGCACTTTGCTCTCTGCCCATATCCATTCATAAAAAATGCAAGCGTTTCATTTCTCCTGGGTATACCATTAAACACAAAACTACTGTGCGGCGCATTGTTCCATTATTCTGCACTTTGGGCTGATTATTTGAACGTCATGTCGCTGCATCCTGGGCGAAGTGGAATGTTTTATTCACACACCATTGTACAGGAACTGCACTGGGTAAATCCACATTGAGTTCATGGAGCAAAAAATTTTGACAGCCACACCTTGCGGTCAAGGAAAAGACTCCTGTCACCAAATCTCCTCGAGGCGTGCTCCTTTCCCCGTTCAACCGGCCTTTGGCCAGGAATCCACCTTTTTGGATTCTGCCTGAGGAGCAGGAGACGGAACTGGTGTTGCCGGACCTCATGAATCTACCAATGACTTGCTGCACCCCACCCTTGTCTCTGCACATGTTGTTCCCAACTACCACCGGAGCAAGAAATTCTCCAGCAGGACTTTGACCCAAATCCGCACACCCTTCATCAGATTCAACAGAAGCTCTCAAATCACAGGCAAGACAGATCAAAACAACAAAGGTGGCGATCCTGGGATATTTGAGTCTGGAAAAGGCGACACTTTGTCAAGCACAAAAACTTTTGTCATTCAGCCCTCGCACCGTCAAAGATCTATTTGGCAACAAAAGCTTGTCAGTGAACTTGATCTCGTGAATCGATGAGAGCGATCCGCGTAGAATACATCCCACACCATTGTTGTACTGAAAAATTCAAAGGTTATTCTTCCCGAGCATTGATTTCCAATTTTAATGCTAATTTTCTCTTTGGAAGTGAACGTCACAATTCAATGAGTGCCGCGTAGAGGCATAAATTTATGTAACATAAATTGCAAGGTATTTGCCACCGGTACCGTTGAGATCTTTGAACTGATGTGAACGTTTTGTGCAAAATCATGCAAACCAGAAGCCAAGCTCGATGTTTGGTGGCATTTTGTACTGATCTTATATTTCATGTCTGCAGATGTGAACTTCGGAAAGACAGACCAAAGAGATCTCACTCCTTCCAGTTGAAGCAGAGCAAAGAAGTTTCAACCTGGACAGTCCTGTGGCCAACATGACGAAAGTGGGACATAGCGTCCATACACACCGATGCGTCCACACACACCGGTGTTTTCCGAGAAAAAGGCAGAGCCTGAAAGTGGATTCATTCATGATTCAGATCGAGGCAACAGAGCGTAATCCCGGTCTGCGCGTTTGTGCGAAAACACGTTTCAACGTCATTGATGGCACGTTGCCTTTGTTGGTCTCGATAGACGAGTGATTCATCGTAAGAGCCTTTCATTGTCCATCATGGACGTTTGCGAGTTTTGCCTGACGCTGAATTGCGCGTGAAAAAATATTCCCTGAACCAGCATCCAGCCTGTTGCACCTGAAGGCAACACAGTGCTAAGTGCAATCTCTGCTCCAAAACGGAAGCATGAAAACAATAAAACCGGGTCTCTGTTGGATGCTGTGAAATTATTGTCGTCGCAATAAAAGCCATTTGACTGTTGCCGAGAGCTACAGGGCGACAGAACCGAAATGCTCGGTTGGTTTCTGGCAGCCCAACACAGACAAACGTCACAAATCATGGCAGTCAGCCCCCTGTATTTCAGTTTCAGAAATATCGCCATATCTGTTGGTACGTTCGACACATCATCGTGATGGTGACTCACCACTTGTACCCCAAGCAAGTTTTGGACATCTGTTGTGTGGACACAGCTGATGCTTGGCGTTGTCTTTCTTTTTTAAAATTGTCGTTCGAGTTTTGTTTGGGCAGATATCATGCCGTCATTGCAAGTGCAGATCCATGGAGTTTGTACTGGAATTGGGTTGATTCTCGAGGCCCAACATCTTCACAGGGTGCAGGGGTCATGGGTCACCAATGTCCCCAATGTTAGTCGTTGTTCCCGAAACCGAGTCTCAAGAACTTTGACTTGTGCGTTGAGTTACACGTTGATGATTCGAAAAGCTAAACCAGAAGGCCTTTTCCGCGCTTCAGCGTTTATTCCCCCTGGTATCAGACGATAACGACTGAACTCAGACCTGTTTCGTCCTCTTCAGAATGGGCAAGGGGAAGATCACAGTGCGAGATTGTCAAATCGTTCATGAATGTGAAGCAAAATGCGTTTTCCATCAGCGAAGCTCTTGTTTCCTGCTCTGGGAAGGCTAAACGCAACTTTTCTGCGCAACGGAGGTAACGATCCGTCGGCGCAGGAAGCGGCTCCTGCCGAGAGCAGCACGATGTTCTGCTCGGGTTTCCACTGCGGGCGAATTCGAGGTACTGACAATTCCGCAAGAATCAACAGATAGACGTCTTTTCTTTCAGCTGCCTCAACATCAATCCGCCGCGAGTCGTGACTCGCCCACACATTAGTGCCAAATCTGGAAAAAAGAGAAGAAATTCAATGCCCAAAACTTTGAGGCAATCATCACTGTGTTTCAAGATTTGTGTCCATTTGTGTTTCAGGCAGCCGAAATGGATTCCAAGCTGTACTATCTCTTCGCCGTGCTGGTGGCTGCCATCTGTATATCATGCACGTGTGCAATGAGCATACCCAAGGCTGACTCTGCAGTGAGTACATGTTGCATTCCTGTACCCGACTATGTTTATGAAACACAAACACAAACTTGTGCTTGACAGTTTGTCCAGTCACAGACCGCGATGCACCACGATGTCTGTTGTGGGCGTGTGTTTGTTTGTGTGTGTGTGTGTGTGTGTGTGTGTGTGTGTGTGTGTGTGTGTGTGTGTGTGTGCTTTCAAAATTTGTGTGATCTGCGGGAAAAAACGGAGAAGATTTTGTAATGGTGCATGTTCACGTGTGTGAGAGTTCATTTTTGTCTGTTTCGAGAATGTTTCCGTGCGTGCAAACGCGACACGAGGCTGAGAGACCTGAACATCTGACGAACATCGCTCGTCGAGAAATGAAGGTCAAGTTTCAAAGGCTGAAGCTCCGAGAGGGATTTGTCACGCAAAGTGGCAGTTGTGCCCATGCTACAAATCTGCGTCACCGTGCGTTCCAGGAGTTGTTTTGTTTTTGACGGGCCATGTGCACTGAAGATGGTTGGGTTGCTGGCAGCGAGAAACCCGTCAATCGAACCAATTAAAGGTGTGCAGGCGGATGTACGAGCGCGGATGACATTTGAAGCGTGGTTGTTTGTGTGTTCCCATAGTGATATCTGGCTTCTCTGTTGGCTCAGGAAATGTATTTTTCACAAGTACATGCAGCCAAGCTCGTATGGAACCTCATTATCGGTACTCTGTTTGCCATACAGTGTGATGTACTAAATTTTTGAATAAACACGCATCAGAGGCAGGGTTCAAGCGCCCGTGATGATAAATTTGTAGGTGTTGCGTCCTGCCAACGTTGGCTGCATTGAACGAAACAGACTGAAATTCCTCTTGAGTTTCCCCAAGAGAACAGACTTGATTGGTTTAGCTCTGGGAAAAGTGCCGAAAATGGACGAAATTCTGCACTGCAATTGAGCTGGATGGAAAGGTCACGGTCATATTTTGAGGGAGTGGCATAGGCACATACAGTCAGGTTTACAACACAACACAAATTGGAAGACTTGCGTCGATGAATTTTTTTTCGAGGTGTGAGTTTGAACAAGTCTCAAAGCTCACTTCAACAGCTCACTGCACGAACCACGAAGGTGGTCTGTTCAAGCTCGTCCTCGATTGCCAGCCGAGGCTGTCCTTGGATCGTTCCCCTTCTCGATTCATCGGTGGTTCTTGAACCCTTTGGGCTCAGGTTGAACTCAAAGTCGGACCAGGACACAGATTTGCAACCCTCCACACTGTACTCGCGTGTGCAGCGAAACCAATTTCCTCGTACGGAAGGACGAAAAGCTCTGACTAGCAACTGTCTCGTGGATTAAATTTCAATTCGGATATTGATGGATCTATTTTGAAGTATATGTCAGGGTTATTGAACGCCAACGAAACAAATACACAATTTTAATGCACGAAAGCCACGACCTTTAATGCACGAGGTACGAGTGCATTTTGGGAGTGCTTGAGTGCAT
>JAAUXT010073720.1_pt1 | contig 10048 bp, 8 predicted proteins | sample 7278171 | NCBI WGS metagenome assembly JAAUXT01 (sample SAMN14350112, study PRJNA611818) | marine sediment metagenome | isolation source: surface marine sediment (1.8m) | place: French Polynesia: Moorea | collected 2018-08 | reverse complement strand
GGGTTCCAACCCTGGACGAGGGGTTCCAACCCTGGACGAGGGGTTCCAACCCTGGACGAGGGGTTCCAACCCTGGACGAGGGGTTCCAACCCTGGACGAGGGGTTCCAACCCTGGACGAGGACCCTGGACGAGGGGTTCCGACCCTGGACGAGGAGTTCCGACCCTGAACGAGGGGTTCCGACCCTGGACGAGGAGTTCTGACCCTGGACGAGGGGTTCCGACCCTGGACGAGGGGTTCCGACCCTGGACGAGGGGTTCCGACCCTGGACGAGGGGTTCATGTTCCTGGGAAAACCCGCAGGTTTCACAAAAGCACCAGAGGGTGAGGCATGCTCTGGGCCCCTGGACCTGCACAACACAAGCCTGACAGCCTGACTGTTGACTGCATGTAGATATGCACCTGCGGTTCTGGTCTTGTCGTTGGAGGGCTCCACCTGTACCCGGCTCTTGAGGACCATGGCGATCCTCCCGTAACAATAGAACAGCACGCCTGCAAAATATGCGCGTTTCACCTTCAGCAGTCACAAATAGATGATTCTTCAGTGCCGTTCTCCAGGGAATCTGAACAGGAGTCCCTGAACAGAGAAAAAAAACGTTCCGCCACGCAGTGAGAGAGATCAGATTGACTAAAGTGCCCTGGAGTCGGGCTGGAGACGTGTGTATCCATACACATGACAAGGCAATGTGTTGACACTGGTCTGACACACGTGTGGAGGTATAATTTGCAAATTGACTGACAGGCACGGATTTGCGTCGGTTTGTGACTCGGAAAAGATCTGCAGGAAAAGCTGAAAACATCAAAAGTCCTGGCTTGCGACTTTTTGTGGGTGTTGGCAAAGTTTCTGGTTCTGGATCGTTTGGTGATGCGTGCGTCCTGGCAATCTGTCCATTGCGCGCATGCGTTGGGTACAAGTCAATGTGGAGGGTCAAATTTCACACAGGAGACGCAGGTGTTGGCTGCGGTCCTTTGCACCCAGTATGTTTGTCGCCAGGATTACTCGGATTTCAAATTGACGATGATCTTCATGAGCCAAGATAAACGTTGTCTGCCGATATTATCGTCTGGCCAAAAGGGGAAACAGCTTTATCGGGGACGCACTGTGTGCACCCACTGGAATGAAATAGGGAGTTTCAGCAAGAAACACGTAGACGTAAACGTAAACGTAGTACTATTTCCAGCTTTCTTGTTCTGAACACAAGACACATTTCATCCAACCAGTATCTGGTATGTTTGGACCAAAAATATTCCTATATAATTCACATTTCTAAAGTACAACAAGAACTGGAAGACATCAAAAACTCACAAAAGACAGGAAGGAACCACTACATTTTTCTGTGACATGAAAAATGCCAAAGCTACGTTTTCTCTTCACATAGCACCAGACAAAATGTACAGAAAAGCCCTGTGGAGATAGGCTGCGTCTACGTGTACGTTGTCGAATTCTGCTGAAACTCCCCAATGAGGAGACACGGGTTTCTCCAACACCAGCCAGTTGACTGTCCAGAATGACCAGACTCCTGTGTTTCCAGGTTCAACGTCCAACTGGAAATGGCTAGGTACCCTCCCCAGAGCCTTGTTGGGTGCCAGGCCATTTCAGATTTGACTTGAAATTGCCAGGAACCCATATCTCCTGGTCCAGTGGAACGAAATGAGCGGACGTGGGTGTTTTCAGGCACAGGTGTCGAGCCATAAGGGTTGAAATGGTCAGACCCCCCCCCCCCTGAAATCTCTGACTGACGTGTACCAACAGAAACCAATGTGTGAGATTAAATACCGAGGCACGGGGTGATGAATATGCGGCTGAACCTGCCTGCCCCTTGGCAGAACAAGAGACCTTCAACCTGTGTCTGGCCATGTTGGGGTGTTTAGCCATTTCACAACACCGGGGCGTCTTCTGGTAGGTGAAGCGCTGCTCACCTATGGGGAGGAAGTAGTAGGTGAAGACGACGATGATGCCTGCGACCCTGCGCACCGTGAGGCTGCGGTAGTTGCTATAGGCGAGACACTCCCCGTCCCGCACCGTCGACGAACCTGCATTGCACGTGTGCTATGGTGTAGTCAGCTGGGCGAGGTTCACAGTGGGTCCAGGCCCCCATCCTGCACCGTTGAGAAACCAGATTTGCACCCGTGAGGAAGGGGTGGGGCCAACAGGGCCTCACGGGTCCGGGCCCCCGCTCCCTGTTGCGCCGAAGAACCTGGTTGCAACACACTGTACCACCAGAGGTCGCGTCTGGCTCCCCTGCGGAAGTGGTGGATGAAAGTGAGGCTCTTCTGACAGACCTGACGAATTCGTGCATCACGAGTGTCTACCCGTGCACAAGCCACAGTTGATTTTTGGGGGTTTGGGAAAGAGATCAGTGCTGCTTGCTGGTTCGGTTCAAAAGATGTAGTCTCCAGATCTTGTCGCTCTCTTTTTGCAGCTACTATCAAAGCTCTCGAAAGCTCTCTTTTCTTTCCCTTTGCAGATATCGTTTTTAATGAGAAGAAACGAAGTTAATTAAACTCCACCGCAATGGAAAAGGATTCTGATTACGAGATTTTGTTTTTCCATTGGAAACAACGCATCCAGCACAGCAGCAGCAGAACACCTCGCCCCACCCAATCCAACCTCCGTTGGTAGAGTGATCAAAATCAATTCAAATTTGATTGGAAGGGAAAACAATGTGGGTCAATGAGATCTGAGATCTGTTCACACACACACACACACACACACACACACACACACACAAAGCGAGAACCACCTCCCCCAGAATGCACACACATACACACACTCTGCGAACTCACACGAACGACAGATCAACAGACAAAAAGACACACAATTAACGTTCCATCACACTGTCACCAAACCCCAACTTTTCACTCGACAATCAATGATGGGTGTGTTCACTTTTCTGGAAACTTTCTCGCCTCTTCTCAAAGAACCCAAAGACGCAGATCCTTCGATCCGTGGACTTAGATCTATCTTTCGTCTGATGAAGAAATCAAAGATGTGAGAACTTCAGCACCCATCAATAAGAAGTTATGTCACCAGTGGCTGTAGAAATAAAAAAAAAACCGACGCGTTGCCCACAGCCTTGTGGTCCTCTTCCGGTTGTTGCCTCAGAGTGTGTGTTGGTGCGAACTCGAGAAAACATATTCAGGCGCGGGCCAGACTGCATGACAGGAGAATGCGCCGAAATGCACCAGCTGTACGAGTATCGCGTCAGTCTGGGGGTGACAGTTTCTTCATCACAAGTCACCAACAACCGTAACACCCCTGGTGGGCTGTCTCTGTATGGGACACACCTCTCCAGGCCCCTGTGCCCACTTCCGGTCCAGGATTTCTCCTGACTTCCGGTGTCCCACTTCCGGTGTCCCACTTCCGGTGTCCCACTTCCAGTGCCCCACTTCCGGTGCCCCACTTCCGGTGCCCACTTCCGGCTGCACTCACCAATGACGAGCCCCATGGTGAAACCGACTCCGACGATGTAGGGGCAAACGAGCGTGAAGAGTTCGGTGGCGCCCCCTCGGAAACGCGTCTTGTGCCAGATCGGGTGGACGACGGCGAGGTAGCGCTCCACCGTGATAGTGACGAGGTTGTAGGTGGAGGACACGAGGAAGCTCCAGAGGAACGCCTTCGTCTGCCAGATCTGCAGGTGCAACAGACGTCAGCAGGGGAGAATCCGTGCAACCAGTTGAGGAGACACGGGTCTGCCCAGACACGGGTGCCTGGCCACTTCAGGTCCAACCGTGCAGCAATGGCCAGGAACCCGTGTCTCCTGGTTTCAGAATTAACTCAGAATTTGTTGAATGTTTGGCCATTTCAGGTGGGGCTTGAGATGGCCAGACACCCGTGTCTTCTGATTTTGGCGTCCGGTCATTTCATGAACACCGGCATTTCAAAGAAGAGACAGAGAGCCCGATGGCCTGGTTGGACCGTGGAATGGACGGACGTTGGGAGGGACGGTTCCAGGGTTGAAATGGACTGACGGTGCGATGCAGATTGGGTCAGACCTCCACGGAGAAAGAAATTCGTCAATTGTTTGCCTCACAGCGCAAATTTCTCTTTTTTGTTGGGGGGGAGGGGAGGCAGAGTCCAGAGTCATGCTCTCCGCACACCCCATGGATCTAACTTTGGTCTTCATCGGGTGGACCGTGCTGCCTCATTGAGAAGACATCCAGATGGGTATTGTGTACCGCATGTCGCTGAGTGGCCACGCTAACTGACGTGTTGTGCTTTGCCCAACGCACCTGGTCAGAGCCGCCTCTCTCTCATTCCACACCTTGCCCCCAACCGTGCACTGGATGGTTGTCACTCAGGGAGCACCATGTGTCCAGACAGCAAAGAAAAGAGCCAAATGAGTCACGCTATACCTGCACACGGGCAGGCAGATAATTTCAATCAATGCGCAAATTTCAGGTTTCAGTAACAATCAGAGACGCAGGGCTGAGAGTGGGAAGCAAATCTCTCATTGCTGTGCAGTTTACGGAGTTCGGAGAGCAGGTGTGCGTGCGAGAGAGGAAGGGAGCATTGAGCTTCAGATCACACACAGCCCACAGAGACCTCCGTGCACTTTGTCTCTCCGACACAAACGGAACAGCACGACGCCCAAACACACTCGTCTGTCGTGTTTCGAACTCGGGCTTGTTCGAAACGTTGCCTGATTTCCACGACTCTGCGATCACAAAACCAGTCATGTGTGTTCGCATCGTAGTTGAAATGGGTTCTTACCTCACAAAAAGGGGTTCCTTTCCTGTTCAATCACACAACTCCTTTCTCAACAAAAGGTCTCGAAAAGTCATTGCCAGATTCCACAGGAACCATTCATGTGCAGTGTGAGAACCCTGTCTTCAAATCGAAACTTTGCTTTTTGTTACATCCTTCTTTACGAAGCGACGCTCCAGAAAAGAACCGGAGTCTCCTCCGTTGACTTCGAAAAGTGACTTCAACACCGTTTTTCAAGCAACGATTCCAGGAGTTTTTTTTTTTTTCATTTCAACGATTGCCAAAATGTTTTTGTCCGAAAGAACAATTGCAAAACTTGAGGCTTCCTGTTGCGCAACGACTCGGGATTGGCTTTTGTCAAGTGGTTTCCCCCTCGTTTTTCTGCTCCCGACAGAAACAGGAAACACACCAACCTTTGAGAGCAACATTAAAGGGATGCAGGACGGGTTTTGCCTGGATGCGTCACGCTTTAGTTCCCTTTTCAAGTCAAAGTGTGTTGTGTCACAGGACACAATGCATGATGCAACGCATCAAGCATCGAGGCAGAGAGAGAGACTTCTCACCAAAAAGCAACTTGTCAAGTCAAAGTCTTGTTCAGGGGACTTGTGGAACAAGCAGCGACACCATGCAGGAAGCCAACCAAAGACATCAGGTTCTGCCACGCTGCCGTCACAGAGCCTCTCGTACGTGACCTCATTGTGGTAGAAGTGAGTTCACCCACTGCAAGAAAGGTTCCTGTTCAATCATACAACTCTTTTCTCGACCAAAGGTCTCGAAAAGTCATTGTATGATTTCACAGGAGCCATTTTTGCAGCGTAGGTGAACCCTTACAAAAACTCTGGGGGAATCCATCCGAAAGGTCACGAGAAAACGGCAACTTTTGAACATGTTTTTTGCTCCTCGACGCAATTTCCAAATTGGTTTTTTTGCATCGCAAGGCCTGTTCACAAAAGCCAACCCAAAACGACAACATTTTGAACACGGTTTGCGATTCGGCTTGGAGTCAATGGACATGGCGCGTGACGCACCGAACCGAGTGAAAACGGCCCCGTTGTCACGTCTCTGGTCACTCTCTCTGGTGGATCTGGGTTGTGGTCCGGAGGCCTTGTTCGGTATTGGTCTGTGTCATATAGAGGGAGTCAAAGCTGAACCTTGGTTTTGGTCACGTGTAGTGACGTGTCAAACGCATGGTGCTCAGAGAGAGACAGAGAGAGAGAGAGAGAGAGAGAGAGAGAGAGGGAGGGAGGGAGGGAGAGGGGGGAAAGAGAGACAGGGAGGGAGGGAGAGAGAGTGAGAGAGACATGAGAGCGACCAGGGAGAGAGAGTGAGAGAGAGGAGAGAGATATCTCTCTCTTTTTCTGTATGGAGACAGAGACAGAGAGAGAGAGGCGCTCCTTTTTTCGAAGCTCAGTTGAGCCCCGCCACATCCGGTGTGTCATTGCCCTGATTGCCCGTATCTGATCTCAGGACTTGAAGCACCAGCTAATGAGAAGCACGTACCAGGCAGTAGACGTCTCCCCGCAGCCCGGCGTACGGAACCCGGTTGTCCTTCACGGTGGCGAATCCCAGCAGCAGGAACAGCGAGCACAGGGTGTCGATGGCGCTCTGGTTCACGATGTACTTGTTGGTCAGTTTGACCCTCATGGTGGCCGAGGTCAGGATGACCCCGATGACCACCAGATTCCCCGTCATCCCGAAGGTGCCTGCGGAAACGGAGAATCGGTTCAGTCCGTTCTGCGCAGAATTGACCAAGCGTTGTGCCAGCCTCACAGGGAGAGAGGCCTAATAGTTCCATCAGAAATCACAGTGTACAGCAGACAACAGATTGGAACAGAGACGACGCTGGACAAACGTAACTTCAGAGGTTCAGGAGCGTACAGTAACAACCACAGAGCCACTCAAGGGCGGGTCCAGGATTTGGTTACGGGGTGCGTGGTGACTCCTTGGGAGTGCCACTGCTACTTGGAAAAGAAAAAGGCTTGCGCCTGAGACACAAATAAATTGGGGGTTTTCTTGTGGGGGGTTGGGGTGCCGACTCCAAGGACCCCTTGGACACGCCATTGCAACCCCAGGCAGCGAACACCTCAAACGCTGAAGGTCTGTTCTTCTTCTTCTGTCGCACTCAGGCAGAGCCACCGTGCTGGAGGCCCCGGTTCACACTGTGCTGAAACAGCCACGGTGGAGCCATTGTGAATTTCTCTTTGAAGAACGTGACCTGCCATCTCCACAACCTGAGGCAATGTGCTTGGATGACCTTCTGAACGCTCTATTATCACCCAAGAATAGCCGGCTGGAGTCAACAGCTCAACCCCCCGAGGGGACAGGCGTGAAAACGCAAACCCCACACACAGTGTCAGATGCCCCCCCCCTAGTACACGAATGTCAGGTGCCATGGCGAGTGAACGCCAGTCACTCGAAATGGGCCACTGACCAAATCGTATCTCCCTGAAGTCATCACGTGTGGAATGAGCCCACGCAATAGGGTCGATTGGGCGGATACTGTCGCCCGCGTCCGAGTGAGCTTCCGGCGCCGCTGAAAGCGCCGAGATTGAGGACGCGACGCGACCGCCGAGGCTTTCAGCGCCACCATCGCAGACAGAGCCGACGGAAACCGCCCCCAAGACACGCCTCAAGACCATCTCCTGATTTCCGCACCTTGACACTGACGCCAGACCGACCCATTGACCAATTCAATTGGGCCCATCCTGTCTTTGCAGACATGTAGAGAACACCCTCAGTGCCGAACCCACACATCACAAAAACTTGAACTTGGCTGTCTCCCAATCCCAAAAGGGTGTTGATGAAAGCAAAAGGAAGTATAGGGATCTCAAATTGCAAGAGTCAAGCTTCAAAGAGAAACAGATGAAAACCATCAAGAAACTGAAACTGACCTCGACAAAGAGGACGCCTTGTCAGAGATGAGAAGTAAGTGTGCTCCATTACGCCTTCCGACCTGCAGGCGGACTGCAGGGAAGTACGTGTCACGCAGCAGGACGGGGCAGAGCACTGCCCGAATGTCAGCGGGAAATGGCGTCTGAGGTGACTTCATTGCAGAGGGAAACACTACACGCAACGATGGACATCTGTACCGCACCGCACGCACGCCACGCCATGTCATTGGGGAGTTTTAGCAAATCCGTGCAGTTGATGACACCAGACATTTGTTACATCGAAAACTCACAACACACGCAACACACATTATGAATCTCAACTGCCATTTATGGTCTTCGCACTGCTGTCCTCAGTATCCACATTGACGGGCCAAACTGGGTTGTATCGTCAGCCACATAAGCTACTGCACGTTCAAAGTTGAAGGCTTTGCTAAAACTCGCCCCTGAATGTCATCCCCAAATGGTTCCCAACCAAGAGGTTTTGCAATGCTCGGAGAGGAGTGAAGGCACGCACCCGTAGAACAAAACCCGGTGGGGAACACTGCCGTCACAAACCCTCTCGTGTATGCTCATTGCGGTGGAAGCGAGTTCTTGCACTTCACGCACCCAAAAGTTCGTCCCTTTTCAATCCTACAACTCTTCGCAAGCAGGAATCTTTTTTTTTCAGAAAAAGTGAACTCTTGTTTCGCACTTCAGTCACTCAATCCCTTCAAGACAGAGTGACCGCGGTCCAGGCCAGGCCGATCTGGATCCTCCTCGCATCGCAGATAGCCCAGCCTCTCCGACTCACTTCTGCCCCCTCCCACGACAACAAGACCCCGAGCACCATCAAAATCCCTGGATCAGCCTCGTGTGAAAGAGCCAAGCTCTGACAGGTGGCACTGCAGGACTGTCCATTGAGGTGTGAGTACCGCCGCCTGAGATCCCGTCCGAAAAAGCGCTTCAAGGTCGTGTTTGGAGTGATACGCGCTTTTCCGGCAGGGATGTGCCCTTGATGCACAATAACACGGGCTGATTGCGGAGGTTCATCAAGGCCATTAGATACGTGCGGTGCCCCAATTTCCAGACTCGTGGCACAGAAAACCAAACTTGCCCTGAATTTGGACTGAGAGCAAATGACAAGTAATTTCTGTGTCACTGATCTGGCAATTGGGGCACGTCGGAAAAGGAGCGGACGTATTTGCAAAACCTGCGTATTATCCCTTGTGTGTCTGACGTGTCTGCAGTCGTCTGCGAGTTCCGCTCACACCACATTCAGGGTGCATTTTGCAAAGACCGGAGCAGCGTGGACTGAACGCCAAAGCAGACCACAAAACGAACGCGCAGAGCCTCACCTATCGCGATGTAGATTTTCGCCATCGTGTCGGCCACGGAGATGTCCGGGGGTGACGCAGCGTCATCCTCAGGCGACGGCGTCCCAAGGAGCGTCGTCTCAGTGGCGTTCACAGACGGCGTCAGCGTGGCGTCCATCCCAGACGATGCCATCCCTGTGGCGTTGTCCACGTTCATGTCCATCTCCAGCGTCCTCCCGTCAACCGTTGTTACGTGGTCCACGTCAAGTTTATCTGAGGATCAGTTTACAGTGGATGCGCCGTGGAAAGCGTTGCGTCCTCGTACTTCCATGCAATTCAACAGTTTCTGGATGACACAGCTGTAAACTTGCAGAATTACTGCGTCCAGGTCTTTCGAATCACAGAGGTTGAACCGCACTCTACATCAGTGTTCGTCCTGTCAGGAACCTCTCTCTTAACTCGGCAACTTGACTCGCAATATATATTAGCGAAGCAGTTCTTCTGTCGCGAACGTTTCGCTTACAACACGCGACAACTTCCCGGCCACGCCCCGCCCCCCCGCCTTCTGTGGCGTCTCCTGTCGTGTCTTGAAACTGTACCTGTCGGCAAATGGCCCACCATCACCTTGCCGTGCGTTTGTTGAGATGTTGAAAAGACAAATGTGGTTTGGGTCCACAACACTTTGGCGGGAACTTTGAGACAAAAACGAATGACCCTTGTCGCATTGGGAAAAAAGGTTTGCGTCAGAGCACCATGCAGGGACAGACCACTGGAGCCATTTTGTGGACGAAGTTTGTGAACAGTTGTTCAAGTTGTGCCAAACGCGAATCAAGACATCATGTGCACACGTGACAAGGTTAATCTCAACAGGAAGTGGTTCGTGACGGCTAAATCCTTGAATTAGCTCGAGAAGGCATCAGGTGACCTCGAATTAACTGCGTCCGGCTGTAGCCCTTGAGTCCACTGACGGAGGAAAATGTTTCTTTTGTCAGGCAAATCCGCACCTTTCAGAACAACAGTTCTGACACATTTTGCACCTGACACACGTGTACGAGGGAGATCCGCAAAGTTCGGTTCGTCGCCAATTTTGAAGATGTTCCTCAGGTATTGACTCCCATTTCCCCACACTATTGGACAGAGAAGATACCAAAGATCATTT
>JAAUXT010075494.1_pt1 | contig 10050 bp, 8 predicted proteins | sample 7278171 | NCBI WGS metagenome assembly JAAUXT01 (sample SAMN14350112, study PRJNA611818) | marine sediment metagenome | isolation source: surface marine sediment (1.8m) | place: French Polynesia: Moorea | collected 2018-08 | reverse complement strand
CCCCCCCCCCCCCCCCCCCCCCCCCCCCCCCCCCCCCCCCCCCCCCCCCCCCCCCCCCCCCCCCCCCCCCCCCCCCCCCCCCCCCCCCCCCCCCCCCCCCCCCCACCCCCACCCCAACCCCCCCCCCCCCCCCCCCCCCCCCCCCCCCCCCCCCCCCCCCCCCCGCCCCCCCCCCCCCTCCCCCCCCCCCCCCCCCTACATCACCCACCTTTTGCTCCAGGGGCACTGGTACAATCATTCAAATTGGAAGTTTTTCAGAAACACACCAGTTCCTCACATCACTCCAAATGACTTGAAAAGTTTCTCAGACAACCTCTCCTTTGAGTGCTACATGAGCGCCCCAGATACATTTTCCACACATGAGGCGGGGGGGACCCAGAAAGTTGGAAATCCAGAAAATCAGAAAACAACTTGCCATTTGTTTTTGTTTTGTTTTCTTTGTTTCAGAAATCAGGACAAAACGAAGCAATACTGCCAAGATACGAACACAGTTACAAGGATATGGCAAGATCTTTCTTGCAAACCTCTTTTTTTCCGTGCAAGAAAACATGTCTTGGAGCATCGTACTTGGTCTTTTTTTTGCTTCTGATCTCAGGATGTTCGGGGTCACTCACCAAGTGTGTGGGCTGCAAAGAGGAATATTGCTGACACCAGCCAAACAAAGTCTGGCACAGGGGGATGATTGGGGTGACTGTCGGATGACGCGTAGAAACTGTAGTCGTAGAAAGTCAGCAGAACGAACTGTAGCACCAGAAGCAAGAAACCCGCGAAGGTCAGCAGGTTTGGAGCAATCCACTTGGGATAAAACTGCAAGACGAAAATGAGCACCTGAACTTGTTCCAATACTGTTCATGTTGCCAGAAAACTCAGACGCGAAACAAAGCCGCCCTCTCTAACTTGCAAGAAAATATTCCCGGGAGTCTGCATAAATCAGCTACTCAAGTCCGTTGACAGGACACAACTTACCTCGACGAACCAGTTCCAGAACGGGTGTGTCAAGTAGATGCTCACTGGACTGGTATCCACCGCACTGTACTGAAATATATTTTCAAGGATATGAACTGCGCCTCTGGAAGAACATTACAATATGGGCATGCCGACTGAAGCACAGTTCAACTCGGCCCACCATCTACGGTTCGGTTGCTTGTGTTTCAGTCGCTTGCATTCTGGTTTCTCAAATCACCGCGAGCTCCATAGGGCTATTTTAACATTTTTTTGTGACAAATGGCATCTACATAGTGAGACTGATAAGGTCATTTATCATTTTTTCTCAGACATCTCAACCCTGAAATGTCTTTAGGGCTGCATCTGTATCTGCTGCGTCTGTCCAACAAAGCGCTGAATTTTGCAACAACATAAAAATGGCTCCATGATTTGAGAAACACAGCGACCGAAACACAGTGACCAAAACACAGCAACCTAAATGCAGTGACCTGAACATAGTGACCCAGAAACACAACAACTTAAACACAAATAAGTAGATGCAAATGATCAATTTCAATATTTTTTATGTTATTTTTATCACTGAAAATGCAGCCAAATCTGTCTAAGTTATCTGTACATTGAAACTTCCCACCTGATTGTACATAAAGCTTGCCAAAATATTTGCCAAATATCTATTTTGAATACTTTCCTAAAATTCCAAATTTGTACCCAAACTTTGACTAAAATAAAAAATTGAACACTACCATTCAAACACCAATACAAAAAAACTATATTTCATCAACATACTTCTTTCATCAAATATTTGTACTTTCTGAAATACAGACCAATTTATCCAAGCATGTCCTAAATTTTCTACCCAACCAAATTTGACCTTTTTGACCTGAAGAACCCAAAAATTCAAACCACACATTTTCCTTCCTCAAACATTATCCTTAACCCAAATGAAACCAAAAAAAGCCAACAAGATCCCAAATTAATTGTCTTGACCAAGAAACAGGTACACACATACTTTTGGTAGACACTGTCTGCAGGTGATTTGTCAGGTCACCCTGTTTAGGTGGCTCAAAAATTTAGCTCCCTTAAACAGCGCAAACTCCTCAAATCACCTGAAACCCATAACAACAAACAAAACATTGGTGAAAAAACGTTTGCTTTTTTTTTCTTTTTTTTTCCGAGGACTCTGGGGACCGTTTGTCCGCATCGACAAACGGGCGCACAATACGAGTCCGAATTTCTCAAGGTGTACATGTTTTTAAGGACCGCCAGAACTTGGATTTCCCTCGTAGATCTATCCCTGCTGGCACGGACGCGGAAGAAAAGGTTTCCCCGGGGACAACTGGACTCCCCCCCCCCCTTTCCCACCTCCAGCCGGCACATTGGGCCTACAAGCATTCACATGCAATGCTGCTGACCTTGTACGTGTCGAAACCGCTCAAAACTTCCTTTGACAAATACTTGTAACTCGTCATGTTTCTTTTCTGTTTCGTGAAGGTTGTAAACGTGTGGAAGCAAATACACGAAAAGTCCAAATCAAATGTGCGGCCGTCACCAACACACTTTTGTTACCGCTGTGTACAGCTTCGGGCCTCGTGAAATGTTCCCACCAATTTATTGATTTGATTGATTGAAACAATGTTCTTTTTTGCGAGCTTTGTGTAAATGTGCGAAGCCTTGTGTGAATATTTCAAATTTTAGGTACAAATTCTTTTCTAAAGATCACAAAATGTTTGTGAACTTGTTTGTGAAAAGGTATTGTGGATCAGGTCCCAGAGAAAAAAATCTTCTTCGCTGTTTCTCCGTCTTCTACGACGCGCTGTTGAGACCTTTCTGTTCCTGAGGCGCCAGGTAGTGCAAGCATACGCTTTGAGACGTTTCACAAAAGGGCTTTCCCTCCAGACACCTGGTATTGTGTGTACAACTTGTTTGGTTGTCCTTTGAGAATGGCTTACAGGTAAAAGTTATGTCGCAGTCTGTGCTGTCATTTCCAGGATCCAGTTGGCAAATTCACGCCACTCAACTGACGCGGAACGTATGATTATGGAGCCTGCTTCTGGGAATATATCTGGACTCCAAATCTAGATCCAGATTCTGTCTCTTGCAGAAGGCAATTGCACTTTGCAATTTTCGAGAAATGATTTGCAGGCAATTTGCCTGCCAGCAGTAGCATTGCAAGATTTGAAAGGGGTTTTGCGACCAAATGCAAAGTTCGTGAAGACACCTGAGTCGGGCCGCATGTCGGATGCAGTTGCCGTTTGTAGCCCACAAGTTTGTGATAGTTTCCTTCCCCCTGTTTTCTGTACAATCAAGAACGTTGACATACAGAGAAATGTTTGTCAGTTTGTTATTGTGTCAAATATTTGGCAAACAAAAGCTCTGAGGCTGTGTGAAATTGGCTCTCCTTGACCCAAGCAAATTCAAAAAGACCTGAAAGATTCAAATGCCTCCACTGATCTTGACCAAGGAACCCTTGTTTTTCCTCCGCGAAGGCTGTGTGTCATTTGTTCCAGTCGGTCATTGTTCCGGTCGGAACAAAAGACCAACCTCCTCAAGTCACCTGAAAACCCCGCTGAGGCGAGATCTATGTTTGGTTCGAGGAGCCAGACCGGAGGGGAAAACAACTGGAGTTCCTGCAAGGGCACTTTGCGTTCTGTCGTTGCAGTGCTGGAGCAAGAACGTTCAATCCGGATCCCGAGTTATCGGAAATTTGCACGAAACTGTGGGAACTAGACGAGAACCGATGTGAACCAGGAAAAGACTATGAGATTGACATCCAAGGTGCGATCGTTGTGTTCGGACTTGCAAGTCCAACATCATATATCCATGTGAACAAACTGAGAGTAAGACAAAACATACGTGCAGCCCCTTCCTTACCACCGAGCCTTGGAGAGGGATGGCGGGGTTCAGCGACAGATTTTCTCAGGGGCGCCAAGACTTTCTCTGCAGCCATCATTACTCCAACGGCTTGATCTAGTCTGTTGTCGAAGACGCACGACAGCGACAGCGGCCATGGACGACAAAACTTCTTCGTTGCTGTGTATATCCGACAGAAGAGTTTTCCACATTTCAACTTTCAATTGCATGTCTGCCAGGTTTTGTAACGAGCACAAGGAACATGTCGCGGGACTGGGCGAAGCACAGCCTGTTTAGCTGGGTGGACGAAGACCGGGTTTTCGAGAGACCCACGTACAAAGGTACATCAGATTCTAGTCTGCAAAACTGAGGCCGTGACGAGAGATCCAACTCTGCATGCTTGCGACAATTTTCACCGAAACATCCAGCGTCCGATGTGTCGCCAATTTCGTCTTCTTGTGGAAGGAAATGAGTTCTGGGAACCCCAAGCGGGCGAAGGATCAGCAGTCAATTGACAATTTGCTTTGCAGCTTTCAGAAACCTGCTGGACAACTATGAAATATCAACGAAAGAAGCTGAAACAGTAACCGAAGAAGAACAGCAAGAAAACCGTGACTTCATCGACGCTATCATGGAAACATCCGTCATGCAAGAATGCCATCGGTTTCTTGTCAGCCAGGGAAAAGCTCCGGAAGAGACCATGGATTTCAAAAGATTGCTTTACAAAATATGGTTCTACATTTACAAGAGAACCAGAGATGACAGGTAAATTGCTTCCATCGGGCACCGAGTCCACTTGTTCAGCGCCTGATCTCCTTGGCGGCGGAGCGCGCTTTGTGCAACACAATGTTGTTACAGCCCGAAATTTGCAATTCTGAAGCGTCTGTCTTCAGCCAAACGGGTCTACACAACTTGAATGTCATCATCACTGTGTCCAGTCTTGATTTTTGGCAGCTCTTGGAACGTCCACTTGGGTGCGACCATTTGAGAATGCTGTGCTACGAGGCCTGTTTTTTATCTGCCCGTTGTTTCGCCGATTGCGAGCGAACAAATTTGCGATTTTTCGCATAAATTGGCATGAATGATGCCAATCATCATCCCCATCATGCCAACAAGTCTGAGATCGACCAGCACTTGTGTGACCCCGTTGCAATGATCCTGGAATGAGGTCAGCTGTGTGTCATCGGCGGAGAGTGCTTGTGTTTTGAATTCGGCAATGGGTTTGTTCCTTCTTTTCCCAGTTTTTATCATTTCCTGCATGGTCCTTCCTGCAGGGACGAATGAGAGGCAAGTGAGACAAGACCAGAGAGCAGCCCTGAAGTTCATGGTGCTGGCAGGCAAACGCCCATGTGTCTGTTTGAGGGAATTGCGTGCAGTTTTTGGTCAGAGGACCATGAGTGAAACTCAACTGCGGTTTTGGCACAAGAGGTTTGCCCAAGGAGATCTGACCACTCCAACCAATGACAAGAAGCGCAGTGGCAGACCCAGATCTGTGCGCACACCGGAAAACATTGACAAAGTCAAAGATCTCTTGGGTGAGGACCGCCGCAGGAGCATCCGAGGAATTGCTGCAGACAGAACTGTGTGAAAGTGTGGTTTTCAACATCCTCCGCAAGGACCTTTGTGCCAAGAAAAGGTCAGCATGTGTCGTCCCCCAAACCCTCACGCCTCTGCAGAAAGAAACAAGGGCCCAGCTGTGCGATGAAAACCTTCAAAGGTGGCATCAGGATCCTGACAATTTTCTGTCAAGTGTCATCACCTGTGACGAAACATGGTTGTCAACTTTCGAAATGGAAACCAAGAGACAGTCTGCTGTGTGGTTGGAGCCTGGCCAGGAGAGACCCACCAAAGCAAGGACCAATGGTTGGGCCAAGAAGACAATGTTGACTCTGTTCTTTGATGAGATGGGTGTGGTTTGGATGGAGTTCATGCCACCCAAGACGACAATCACCTCTGCTGCATTCATTGAGACACTCAGGAGATTCAAGGAAGCAGTGAGAAAGAAGAGACCAAAGTTGTGGGCCCCCTCCAATGGAAACCGACACACATTCCTGTTGCACATGGATAACGCCAGTCCGCACACTGCTGCACCAACTGAGACCAAAATGACTGAGTGGGGAATCTGGATTGTGTCACACCCACCGTACTCACCGGACCTAGCTCTGTGTGACTACTCAATTTTCCCAAAGTTGAAGGAGAGACTGAGGGGAGTGAACTTTGACAGTGTCCAGGACTTGCAAGATCGTGCCAGATTGGAGCTCTCAAGAATGCCAAAGCCCACATTTGCTCAAGCCATCTCGGACTCGGCAGAAATGTCTGACCCTTCAGGGTGATTATTTCGAAGGGAGGCATGTCCCAGTGGACGTGGAACAAGTCCTTGTGGGTGAGGAATCATCTTCTGAAGAATCGGAATGAGCTCTGTTACGTTGTGTTTGTGCAACCGCCAGTTGGTGGACTCTTGTCCATTTTCAAAGTAATTTTACAACACTTTGTTGCATGTTTTTTGAAATTATATGCATGTCTTTATGTTGTCCTGGTTCCTGTTGACATTCCATTAAAGTTTTAAAAAAGTCCGGAAAGTTTCCGTCCTTCTGTCAGCGAAACAACGGGCAGATAAAAAACAGGCCTCGTAAACATGAATCCTTGTCTTGCTTGGTGCACCATTTCCATTTGTTGAAGCAACAGTCTGGTGTCCTTGAACAAACCCAACAAAATGTTCACACGCTGCTACAGCAGAAGGGGTATTTGCTTGAAATTTTGCAGGAATTACAATTCCAGTGGATTTGAACACGTGTTCGTCGGCGAATCTAGAGACCACGATGTCATTGGTTTCCACAACTGGATCCAGTTCTATTTGCAAGAAAAGCATGGCAACGTGGACTACCGAGGCTACTTCAGAAGAGGAACGGTACAACAATTGTGTATTGATCACAAAAATCTGCAAGACGCTGCGAAGGACGTGCGTGGGTTTTCAAAAAAATGTCTGATGACACAACTTCGTTTGTCTGCAGACGGAAGAAGATGAGTGGCAGCCGCGTTTGATCACGCTACAGTTCATCTGGAAGAAATCTCAGGCCAAACCGATCGGCAGTTCATTCATTGGCACGAGTCCTGAGTTCGAAATGGCTTTGTACACCCTCATCTTCCTGAGCAGGAAAGGCGACAAAGTCCCGCTGCAAATCGCGGACTACGAAGTGGAGATTCATTGTTTTCCACACGGCCGAGGCATTGGTACGGCGTATCCCATGTCCAAGGAAGGGTAGTTGAGGACAAAAGTGGTGTTCATGTTTTTACACCTGCCGACTTCTTTGAAAATTTTGGGTGTTGTAAGACACACACACACACACACACACACACACACACACACACATACATACATCCAGAAACAGAACAAGTTTAGGCTCTGAAGCAAAAGTTGGACTTCCATGAAAATTTGGGAAATCGCCTGCTCTGGAGTAAAAGTAGAGATTTTGAAAATTTGGAGTACTGTGAGCCCCCGCCCCCTCTGGCAAAAACTTTTCTGGAGCAACAGTTAGATTTTCAAGCTGAAGTTGGCTTGGTGGAACAATAGGCTTTCTAGTTACAGCCTGCTTGTTCCTGTTTTAATGAGATGGGATCTTCTTTTCTCAAATTGAATGTAATGTGCCCATTTTGTTGCCATAATCAAACTAGAAACCCCGTCAGCGGGAAATCTCACAGCCCGCACTCGGCATTTTTTTACGCCATTTTCGTGGCATTTCAACATCACTTCAGGTGACATCATGATGCCATTTTGATGGTACCTTTCAGGTGATTTGAACTGTACATTGAACAATGTAAAATCACCTAAAGGCCTCAAAAGGCAAAATGTGTGAACACAATTTTGAAACTGTTCTATTTGTTCGATTTTGGTCATGTTTTTTTTTTGTTCACCTTTTGTGTTGTAGTTCATCCCTGAAGTATCAAAAGAATGCATTTTTGATTTTATGGGTTTTTATGGCTAAAAAACCAATATGGCTGACATGGTGAATTTGGGGAATGGTGGTGTAAATGGCTTATTGGCTCAGAAATGGTTCATTTCTGCTGAAGGATGTATATTGAGAAAATATAGACAATTGCTTGGGCTAAATTTTAGAATTGGTGATTGGTTGCTATGGTAATGGTCATTGCTGGTTTTTTGTTGGTCAAAAGTTAAAATGTGATTTTTTGATTTGTTGGATCACAATGTGTCAAACACTGCACAGCAAAATTGTACACAGTTTCAAAAATTTTATTGTGGTAAAGGTGGAAGGTATTGGTGGTAGACAATGCCTGGTATTGGAAAAAATTCCTGTCCCATGTATGGGCACCATTGGGGTCAAAAGTTGAAAGTTCAAAAAAGTGAAAAAAAAAATTTCACATGATTTTTTAAATTCTTTGGACATTGTTGGAGTCTAGTAGAGTAAAGAGGATGTTGAGAAAGGTTTTGGTGTTTAGTTTGTGTGAATCACACAATCTGTTGTTGAGTTATGGCTGTCAGAGTACAAGTTTTGGGGATTTGGGCTCTCAGAGGCAAAGAAATGTGTTGTTAGCCACAAGTGGCTGTGAAAAAATTTTCCAATTTTTTTTTTCATCAGAAGATATTAGAAGGACATCAGGTGTAGATAATGTCCATATCATAGAATGAGGCATTTGACTATTTTAACCTGAACTACCATGAGGTCAAATATGAAAAATGTGAAAAAATTGGATTTTTTTGATTGGGGTTGGGGTACATGTAGGGGTAAATTAGAAATGTTTAAATGTTATTTCAGTATTGAAGTTTGAACAATTTGTGATGAAGCATGTGATTTGCTCTGCATTGGTACCAAGTTTGTGAAATTCTGATGTGGCATAGCAACACGAATAGGATTTGCATACAGCATGGTCAAATGAAAATTGGGATCATTTTGAGGTATCATAATATAAAAATATTGTCAGGGCACATGAAGACAGGTGTGTTACTTTGGTTTTGTTGGATAATAGTTGAAGAGTACATGTTGGGGTGTTGGATGGATGAGTGCATTGGACTCATGTGCATTCCATGAGGTGCATGAAGACCTCTGAAGATGGTTCAAATGGTCTGAAAAATATTTTTGATGGTGTGATGGGCTGAAATAGTTGCAAATTTGTTTGGGTAACTCAGACATTGTCTGACTCGGACATTGTCCGGGTTAGCCCCCTGCTGGCAAAAAATATTTTCAGCTCGGATATTTGCCAACTCGGACATTGTCTGACTCTGACATTGTCCGGGTTAGCCACCCCCCTTGCCAGCAAAAAAATTTTCAACTGGCACATTGTCCAACTCGGACATTGTCCAACTCAGACATTGTCTGGATAACCCCCACCAGCAAAAAATCTTCAGCTCAGACATTGTCCAATGAGTCAGGGTATCTCGGACATTGTCTGAGTCAGGGGTAACTCGGACATTCTCTGAGCAAGGGTAACTCAGACAACTTGGACATTGTCCACATCAGAGTAACTCAGACAACTCAAACAATACACACATTGTCCAACTTGGACATTGTCCAAGTCAGGGTAACTCAAACAACTCAGACAAGTTGGACATTGTGTGAGGTGCACAATGTCAAAGTTGAAAATTTTTTGCCAGCAGGGGGGTAACCCAGACAATGTCCAACTTGGAAATTGTTTAACTCTTTCTGCCCCAACCCGTAAGAAACCATAAATGCAGGCTAGTACCAAGGCCATAAGAAACCATAATCTTGTAATCACCTCAGAGGTAACATTGCTTAGCAACGGAGGGCACCCTACCCTACCCTACCCTACCAATAAAACTGTCACATCAATCAAATCGAGCCACCCTCACTCTATTGGTTTGTTAGCTAAATGCACAAAATTTGAGTTTGTGTACAGGTTTGAGTCCAAATTTCAGAATTGTTGAAAAATCAATTTGATACATCAGAGGTCAATATGCATCAATGCTATGGTCAAGCATGATCAGATATCACATTTCAAAGGTTTAAAAAAAATTTAAAAGCTTCATTTTGCCACACCAAATGAGGAATCAAAAATATTAAAACATGTGAAAGTGGTGGAACAGATGGGAAATGTCAAGATTTCAAGATCTAAATTCAATGGTACAATGATTAGGATCAATTTAGATCCTATTGCAGATCCCTGGGGTTGATTTGAAACTTCCAAATAAGGAAATTTGTATTATGGAGCTTTTAATACTATAGAATTTACAAGAAATTGTCTGATGTGATAATTGGAATCAATAGGTATGATGACCACAAT
>JAAUXT010027419.1_pt1 | contig 10050 bp, 10 predicted proteins | sample 7278171 | NCBI WGS metagenome assembly JAAUXT01 (sample SAMN14350112, study PRJNA611818) | marine sediment metagenome | isolation source: surface marine sediment (1.8m) | place: French Polynesia: Moorea | collected 2018-08 | reverse complement strand
CTGGTCACGTGTGCAACACCGCCCCCCACCCAGCAGCGACACCGCCCCGCCCACCACTGTCACTGCCCCCCGCCCACCACCGCCACCACTCCCCGCCCACCACCGCAACCGCCCGCCCCGCCCACTACTGTCACTGTCCCCCACCCACCACCGTCACCCCGTGCACTTCTCACTGCACTGCCCACCCCCCCTTGCTTCCCTCACCGTTCCTTTTGTCTGCTCCCCTGGCTTCCGCAGTCGTCCCAGCCTCATCCACCAAGACTCCACCACAAAATACTTAGAGATCCTTCAGCTTTCTTCATATTGGGGACAACATTGCGGTTTGTTGAACCCCAACCCCAACCAGGGTCGAACCCGGGCCAGAATCGTGTCAGCTCCCCAGCCTCTACCCCAGATCAACCCCTACAACGGCTCCAAGACGGTGGGGGTCAATGGAGCCTGGGTTTTCCCTGACCCCTGAAACAAAATAACTTTCACAGCGAACACCATTTTCCGTTTCACAAGTTGAACGTGATTCAAGTTTGGCCTCCACAGGGGGATCAGGCCCCGCTTGACTCGTGCTGAATCTGTAAGTTGGACTCTCTTCTCCTCCAGTTCAACCCGATCTCCGGGGACCTGTCTGACTACGTGCACGTGCTCGTCAAGTGCGTCAACCTCAAGACGCTGCTGTGGCCCAAGACGACCATGCAGTGCACCTGCGAGTCCATGAAGCGGTACTCGGCCGAGTACAGCCCGCAGTTCGCCATCCCGGCCAAGTTCAGGTGAGGGGGGTCGCGCACTGCGCGTTCTACAACGTTACACGCCACGCTGGACTGTGTGTCGTACAAAGCACCTCCATCAGACACTGCACGAAAACAGCGTCTAATGAGGCATGCCAATGGTTTTTGGAGCCATTCGGAGTTGCGTGTAACAACGTTGCTCCACGCGCTCTGCGCGTCCAGCCGCAGGGGACAAGGGGCCAGACGCTGCGTCTGTCGACAAGTAAATGGGCTGCACAAAGCGAACAGGCCTTACAAATAGAAACTGAATCTGTGCTGCGTCAAGCAGTGCGTCTCTGCACAAAAGACGGAGCATTTTTATCCAGACAGGACAACGCGTGAAGTGCCGTGTGCGCACACACCAGCAGTTTCACACGGAGCGTGATTTCGTTGGGCTGGCGACAAATTCTGTGCGACGAAGAGCGTGAGCCTCCTCTGCCCATTCACGTCAAAATGCGAACCCCAACAGCAGTTTCAAATATGTGACAAAACACGTTCACTGTTTTCTGTTGCACTTCTGCCCAGGTTGACCCGAGGCAGCTCGTACAGGGACATGTCCCTTCTCTGCGACAAACGCAGCTCGCACACGTTCGTGGGGCGACCGGTAGAGGACATCACCGTCGGAGAGGTGTGGCGCACGTGCTACAACGAGACGTGCAGCTGCTGCGAGAACAGGCCGACCAATGAGCGGGCGACTCCACCCCCGAGGAGAGGAGCCTCGTCCACCGCCAGCCAATCAGCAGCCCTCGTCCTCATTTCTTTACTCGTGGCCTGGAGAATGGCTTGAGTGAAGCACGTGACTTTTGTGAATGACCGGACCAAACCCACCCATTGAGATTATCAGAAAGTGTGAACCGCCAAAATCACCCCACTACACGTGTGTCAAACAACGACACCGCCCAAGACGAAGGACTCCCCCCCCCCTCCAGTCGAGGGCGGGCCTTGCGACTCAACGAAAACAACGAAATCACGTGACTGTTCGGTCCCACAGATGTCGCTTCTGGCTGCGTCTCTACGTTCATCCACCGAAACCTTTCGGATCACGAACAACGCAGCTCAAAACGGGAGCAGAGCCGGGAGAGTTGGGAACGAACACCGCAGTTCTGTTTCTTGCCCCACAATGCGATGAGGTGCTGCCACCTACTGACCAAATCACGCCCTTCAACACACGAAAACGACACCGTTTTCAAATCGCAAAAGAGGTGCTTTCTTTACGAAATGCTGCACAGGTAACCAACACCACACGCCCAGAATGTCTTTCATGGAATAAACGCAACAAACCTGTAGAGGTAGAAACCGGATGTTCCAGTGTGTTTCTTCACCCGCAAAGGAAAGAGTCCAAGTCTGACCGCGGCCGTACGTGTGTGTTCTGCGCTCTGCGCGCTTTGCGCACGTTCATTTTTGCACATTTCCAGCACCAGTTGCGTCGTGCCTTGCGCACACAAAACGTGCGTCACACGGGTGCAGTGTGAACATTGTCCAATGGAGTTCGGTGGGCATTGGTTTGCGGTTCCAATCTTGGTCCAGTTTGTTTCGCAATCCCACCAATCACAACAGAGAAAACATCCCAAAGTTTCTGGTCGCTTTTCTAAGGATCCGTAAAACAAACTTGTCCGTAAATCCACGACACGGACACCAATCCACAGTCGTAGCCTTCTGCACACAAAGCCACTCAGCGGACCCAGGGTTGAGCAGTGTGGGGACCAAAATCGGACCTTCCGACCCAGCGGGTCTCAGCACAAATTTGGAATTTTTCAGAGGTCCAGGACAGGGGGATGTCAGAGTCTTCACTCCTGCAGTGAAGGTGCCTCGGTCCCTGTTCCTTGGGTAGACAGATAAGATGCCTGCCCCCCCCCTGGGGTGGATGAGTCTTGGTCTTGGCTCCTGGATCCGCTGAAGGATCAGGAGTCCGGGAGCGCAGCCAGGTTCACGAGGTGCCTCATGGTGGGGCGGCCGTGCGGGCAGTTCCAGGGCTGTTCGATTTCTCCCATGTGCGTCACGAGGCGCCGCATCTCTCGCGAGCCGAGCGCCGTCCCGACCATGATGGAGCCGCGACACGCCCGCGACGCCAGCATCGCGCGCACCCGCGACGGCCTGCAAAATGGGCGTGTTCGATAGACGAACCAAATCACCGCGGTCTTTCATTCGTGTGATCGTTAGTCGAGTACATGTACACTGCAAACACCCGTTCAATGACCTCAGCTCCACCAGATCTGAACCAGAGATCCGCTCCCAAGATCTGAAAATTCATGGGGTGGTTTTCTCACACAACGTCCAATGTCTGTGTCGCTGGTAGACTATCCCACATTGTGACACCCAGCAAAACCAAGGTCACAACGCCATCGGCCCACCAACCCCACGCAAGGTCACACCCTCCCACCAACCCCACATTAGGTCACACCCTCCCACCAACCCCACACAAGGTCACACCCTCCCACCAGCTCACACTACACCACCCACCCCACAACCCAGTGTCACACGCACCTGCACAGGACTCCCGGCTGCTCACTCAGCATAAAGATGAGCTCTTCGATGTCGTCCTTGCCGAAGACCCACGCCTTGCTGACCGGAAGCGCCGTCAGTTGGACTCGCTGTGTGGGGGCAGCACTGCTGTCCACCTCGAACTCAAACCTGCAGAACAAACAGTGCGTCCTTAATACAGCTGGGGTTTGTCCCGCTTTTAATTAACACACACCACAAACAAGAACACGGCGTGCTGAAGACGCGCGTGGTCTTCAGATGTTGCCCACCATAGAGAAAGGGCCTCTAACCACCCCATCCCAGAGCCACCAATCAACGCTATTGCGTCCACTCGGTTGAAACTGCCCACAGCATGTTGGAAAAGGGGACATCTGCAACCATTCCTACGAACCTCGGGTGTTCAGCCTGGACCGTCCCTGGTGTCTGTGTTTTCCCGTTTGCTGTCAGAACAACTGACCACTGAACCAACGTGCCCACTCGTCCCAGACGTCCCGGCCACTCACCCGTTCTTCTGGAATATTTCCATGTTTTCCATGAGCACGCTTTCGTTGACGGCGGTGAGTTCGAGGCGCTGCGGAATCACGAGACGCTGACTGCGAATGAGCGTCTCTCGCTGCAGCCGTTCGAAGTTGAACTTCTCATCCGTGGCGTGTTGGTCAATGATGAAGAGATCGGAAACTAAGAACAAAACAACAACCTTCGGAATTTCCATTCAGACCATTTTCTGACACCGCAGTTTCGCGTCTCCCCGCAAAAGGGGGTGGGTGGGAGGGGGAGTTCGGTTCAGCACACACACACACACACACACACACACACACACACACACAGAGTGTCCACACAACACACACCAAACCACACACACTCGTAAACACTTGCACAGAGGCACACACACGCACGCACGCACGCACACACACACACACACACACCGTACCCAGTTTGGTGATGATGAACCCCTTGTTGAACTGCCCCAGAACCTGCATCCTGCTGAACGCGTCCTTCCCGATCTCCTTCCCTGCAGCAGCGACGGTGTTTAGTTGCGCATGCGCCACGCACAATATTACGCAACGACGTTTCACTGAACGTCAAGTCAACGCCGGCGTCGACTTGTGTGCAGTGATTGGCCAGTGCAATTTATGTGCTCTTTCTGACGTGCGTTTGAGGGTCGTGAACAATCTCCTTGATGCATTACACGCGTGGAACTTCAGATCTGAAGGGGCCATGCGAGCGGAGGGGGCTTTCTGTCACGCGGGTTCACGAGTAGAACTCGGGCCAAAATCGCAAACAGAACGTGTCACAATTTCCCCCACCACTGCAACGTAAATTTGCGCAGACAACCATTCTTCTAATGCGGAACGTGCTGGTGACATTCCTCATTGAAGCTTCGAAAGACAGTGCATAATTGCTCGCGCATGCGCACTCACTCAGTTCCGTCTCCGCCGCCTGGTTGTCACCGGGGGCGATCTTCGCGTGAAACACGTTTCTTCTTTCTTCCTTTCTTTCTCTTTCTATCTTCGCAGTTCGCTCCTTTTCTTTCAGATTTCTCTTCAATCCGCGCATCGAAAATTTCACTTCGACGCATTTCCGTTTTGTGACGTCACATTTATCTGGCGCGACGTCGAATTCTGTGACGGTGACTGTGTCACCACACGAGTCTTTCTGAAACGGATGTTTCAACTTATTTTCAGTCGTGGTTTCACAATCTTCCTCTCCGGCCGGTCTGTGACTGTTGTTGTTCGGTTCACGCCCATCTTTCACGGCTCTATCGTCCATTTTGATTGTCCATTGCCTGTCCTCGAAGTCCTCGTCGTGGTCACTGGTCACCAGGTTTCTATTGCCTTCTGTCCTTTGTTCCGTTCCTATACTCTGAACATTTCCATCGGAATTTGACAATGTGTCGTCGTCATCTCGAGCCGCACTGTCCCTCGCAGCCTCAGGTTCTGCAGATGTGTCCTCACTGAAGGAATCCTGCGCAGAGGCAGCCGGGTCTTCGCCTGGATCACGGGTTTCTTCCTCAACATCAGACTTATCTCCGTCCAAAGTCTGTGCCACCACATCGGAACTGCTGTCACAGTTGGATTCGCCCTGCCGTGTCAAGTCCGGCCATTTTGACTTTTCCTGACTCATGTTGTGTGAAATAGTTCCTCTCAAGCTGGTTTCAGTTTCACTTTCTCCCTGTGGGGTTGAGTCTGTGAACGTCCTTGACACAAAAGTGTCCAGCCTCGGTTGTTTCTGGACTTCAGCTGCGGTTTGGCTTGTGCTCGGGTTGTTCGTTTCCTTGGCGAAGGCGCTCGCGAAAGATCGCTTCAGGTTCGACAACGTTCCGCTGGTAGTGACGCTTTTGTGCCTGAAAAACAGCAACACAAGGGTGAGAGATTGACTTGGAACAGCCCCTCCCGTTCTGACGTGCAACATCAAATCCAAGTCAGAGGGACAGTTTCCTGTGACTGGGCACAGCGCGCTACGCCCGTACGTGGAAACGCACTGACCGTTGCAGACTGGGCGGGCAGCTGAGCGTCTTTTTCATCGGGCTCCCGAGTCTTTCCCTGTCGACAGAGGGCGTGCTCGCCTGGCGCCCGAACCGCGCGCTCAGCGCTCCCTGCGCGTCAAGGGGCCCGGGAGTGACCTGAGCGAGAAGTTACACCGCGACTGAGAAGAGAGAACAAGAACCCAGAGAACAAGAACACTTGTCAGTGTGGGCACCCTCCGCCCAAACTGCCTCAGAAATGGCATTGGGCAGAAGATTTTACAAATTACAATGCACCGAGTGACACTCTGGTCGCATCCAGACTGACTGTGTTCCACCCTCACGGTGAGCTGGACTGACCTGGTTGACGCGATAGACGGAGGACAGCGGCTCGAACATGCGCACGAGCGACGTCTTGATGATCGCCAAGAGCAACTTTTCTTCCGTCACGAAAATCTGAACACAGAAACTGAATGCAGCACTTGAAAGTGCGGAACGACAGACGAAAACAAAAAGGAAAAACAGCTTTTGAGCGATTGATCGAAAGGAAGAAGCTCAAACGCAACAAAACTCGCTGAGACCACGTTTGACGTCGCGCTCTCGCACCTGACGTTTGTCGGGCGTCACGTTGACGTCGACGCTGCGTTTATCGAGCGACACATCGAGGCAGACGAAGGGGAACTGGTGTCGGTTGTACTGGTGGTACACTTCGTTCACCAGGCGCGAAATCTGAGGCGAAAACCGTCAAAACAACAAGTCACGCGGGAGTGGATGGTTTGTACACACAAGATTGCTTCGCTGTGCACCCTCCTTGCTGCGTCGTCGCTTGCAACGCAGAATCCATCTCCAGGAACGTAACACCTGACGCCAGCAGCGTGAAACGCACCTTGCTGAAGTCGCACGGCCGCTGGTTGATGAAGTAGAACTGGCGGTCGGAGCTGCCGCGACCCTTCCCGTGCTCACTGCTCGACACGTACCCGGTCACCCTGAAGCGAGGCACATCCAGATTTACACACTCATCCAACGCCACGTCACACACACACACACACACATACACACACACACACACACAACCGCACACACACACGCGGCTCACCGGAACACAGTGCTGGCCTCTGGCGGCAGCTTGAGGTTCATGTCGCTGCAGACGTCGTCGCTGGGCGCGCGCTGCTCGAACTCCACCAGGTGGAGCAGCTGCTTCGCTCCGAACACGTTCGCGATGTTCTCCTTCACGCTGAAATGTAAAGGAGATTTTCACAGCTCAAAAACAAGAATACTTGCCAGAACGAAGACGCGCGGTTTCTGAAGCCATGTGTCTGACAAACGTGAGCAGACAGCGACCTTGCTGAACGAATGAAAACGGCAGAGAAAGAAACTGAGAGATTTCAACTCTGAGCGAAACTGAAAGAGCTGCTTTCGAGCACAGAACATGTCAGAGACGGCTGGCGATCAAGCCGCCCCCCCCCCCCTCACACACAGGTGAGGGCTGAAGCCGTTTGATCACACCCAAGATCCACCGCAACGTACCTTGCATTTGCGTTGGTGGAGACGACTGTCGTTTTCCGCCCCTTTGCGACCTGATTGGTGCAGAGCAGCTTGACTCCGGTGGAGATGAGGCAGTACGCGTTCAGCACCTGCGGGAAAATCACAGCTGTGCACAACGGGTCCCAGACAATTCGGTGACGAAGAAATCCTGCGGAACTCAAAGCAAATCGCGATGCAGCACAACCCCGTCTCCCCCTCCACACACACACACACACACACACACACACACACACACACACACACACACTGGTTGTTGGAAAACGGCAGATCGAAATCCAGTGAGTTGGTTGTTCTCGGGTACACACACACACACACACACACACACACACACACACACACACACATCTGTCCCGTCCCTAATCCGGCTGTGGTGTCTTCACAGGTCAACAGCGGAAATTCGCATTGGCTTGACCGGCAAACGAAACAATTGTTGACGAAATGCCCGATTGTTCATGTTCGCACCTCACCTGGACCATCTTGCTGAACTCCTTCTTGATGTTGCGGAGGAATTCCTTGTGCCTGACGGGTAGAGTAGTGAACAGGTTCTCAAGGGTCACCGTTGTCCCTGTCAAAAGAACGCGCTTGTTTCACTGCCTTGCACGGGACCAACTTTGCGTATCAGACAAAGAGATTCTAACCTGAGATTCTAACCAGTCGCAGCCCTGTTGTTCTCAGCAGAAGCGTTCGTCTGCAACGGATTGTCTGATGCACTCGTTCTCTGACGTCAAGGGAGTGCACTGAACGCAGAGACGCAAGACTCGGTCGCGAATATCAGTGGTTCGTTTGAACGGGAGGGTGTTCTTGGTGCGATTTGCTCAAACTCAGCTTCGTCACTTGGGAACACTCGTGCCGACTGGGTCCCGTTTTCACGCACCTGTTTGCCTGGCGCACGGCGTTTGGCTGGTGATGCTCCCGTTGTGGTCGAACTCGAGCCTCGTTCCCACAGCAGCCGAGGCGTGACACGTGACGACGGACATCCGGCTGAGCGCGCACAGCGAACTGCGGGGAGAACGTGCGGTGAAGACACGAGAACCGAACTGCGTCGCTTGGGCTGTTGTTTCTAAGGAAGGGAGAGTTCTGCGCTGGTTTGTACACACCGCCGGACACTCCCACAGGAACAAAAGGCTATTCGTCGCTGTTGTTGAAAGTGATGTCCTCTGCTTTTGGGCGTCCACTGACACCAACACTGCCACCACCTGAGGGGATGTTCGCCCCACCCACCCACGTGTGCGAGGTCGGGCTGGGTCAACAAGGTCGCCCCCGAGAAAATAACCACTGTTGTGTGCCGTCAGGCAACCAATTGGGCTGTCCACTGAAAACGCACAACCCCGGGTCGCCCTTTCAACGTCTTGATACGTCGAGCCCAGCTTTTCCACAGCAACAAATTTCTCACACAAGAGTCTCAAAAAATCGCGAGGGAAAGGCCCCGAGTGTGAAAGCGAACCGACCTGAGAGCTTCACCTCGGAAACCGAACGTGTCGACACTCGTGAGGTCAGAGAAGTCGCGCAGCTTCGACGTGTGGTGTTTGAGCGTCAAGCCGGCGAAGTTGGCCTCCTCCACTCCGCACCCATTGTCGCACACCTCAATCACCTGCAGACACGCCATCATTTGCTCTTTACATCGCTGTCTTCAGCCTGCCCGGTGTTATGAAATGGCCAGACCCCAGAAACCAGGAGACCCCGGTGTCTGGTCAGTGTGTGCACATTGTGATCATTTGGCACCTGTCACTCAGAGCCTTGACTGATTGCACTCAGAGATGTGACCTGGGGTCTGGCTATTTCAGCCCACACCCTGAAATGACCACGGGTCTTGAAAATGCCGGGTCTCCTCATTTCATTCCACCTGTGCCATGTTTGCACTGCCAGGCTCCATTTTTATCGTTTCCCTGACAAGGTATTTGTCTTCAGTTTGCGAGCAGCTTCATCCTTCAGCCCTTCCATAAAGTCTGCATCCGCCCCATGTTCAACACGCTGCCCCGGAGACGCACCTCACTGCCGTGTTCCCGCAGACGCACTTCGACGGACGTCGCTCCGGCGTCAACAGCGTTTTCCACCAGTTCCTTTACAGCCGTGGCGAGTGACAGCACAACCTGCGGTCAACAAGAGTTCAAAATGTTGGAGACGCGCAACCGCGTTGCTCTTCCGAAACAATTCTTCACGCGCGCACGCAAGCACACACACACACACACACACACACACACACCAAGACCCAGCAGACGCACAACGCCATTTTCGTGCTGGGCGGACCTCAGCCCCCAACGAAACAGCCAATGAAAAATTACCACAGTTTTAGACCTCCCTTCTTTCCACGTTGTCCCTTGCTTCACCTGTCCAGAACAGATGCGGTGGACCGAAGCCCTGTCTATCGCTTGGATTTCTCCGCTCGGTGGCGCCGCCGTCTCCCCACAGGCGGAAGTCTCCGGATCCACTTCCGGTAAATCCTCCTCCATATCCGCGGCCTCGAGTCCAGTCACCTACTGAAGGACTGTTCATCCAGAGTTTTGAATTCTGGACTCCGAATCTGTTTTGTTTGGCCTCAAGTCCTTGCGGCAAAACTTAAATTTCATTGACGCCATTGATGAATCGTTTCTGTCTGTGCGGGCCAAATTTTCTCAAGAGTCAATGCTGGATCGGAACGCAATGATTCCTGTCGATCTACGGAAAGGCATTGAGCGAGGAACAGAGGTCTAATGTAGTGATATCACAAACGATCAGTTGGGTATCTCAAGTGAGACTGGCCACGGTGGCGCGAATCTCCGTGTTTATTGAATGAACAGTGCTGCCACCTGTACCGCGGTGGTT
>JAAUXT010134499.1_pt1 | contig 10051 bp, 13 predicted proteins | sample 7278171 | NCBI WGS metagenome assembly JAAUXT01 (sample SAMN14350112, study PRJNA611818) | marine sediment metagenome | isolation source: surface marine sediment (1.8m) | place: French Polynesia: Moorea | collected 2018-08 | reverse complement strand
ACCGAGCGATTTCAGAGACGTCTGCACAGCCACTTTGAGTCTGTCAATGGTGACCTGCATCGCAATTCTACTCAAGATCTCGCCGATCGCGCTGAACATGCTGGCAAATATTGAGGACCCCTCGTACCCTTCATGTTTCTGCATGGAGTCTGGTTGTGCGTTCAAGGCTCCAAATTCCTATTTCTCTCAGACGGGAGACAGGTTACCTTTTTGACTCATCGTTCGCGGTGTGTGTGCAGAGAAAGTCAATCGACGGCCAAACGCTGCTCGACTCGCAGATCCCGATACGAACACAACACACAACTCTCGCTCTTTTGTCAATATTTAGCTATTTTTCACTCAAAAGGACGACACTTCAACTTCATACCTGGATACTTTGAAAGCACCAAAGGAAACAGACAACAAACGACTTCTCGTGCCGGTGAAAAATTGTGACTCTGTTCCTCGACGCCGCACTGTTTGGTCAAGACCAAGAAATCGAGCAAAATGTAGAATTAGAACTGTAAATAGGCTCACCTGTATCTCATGAGAGAGTCAAAACTGGTTTGCCGAGGTTTACACGGGGTGCGTCACGCGTCATGCATGTGAGGTGTCGCAACAGATGAACCGAGACGGTCTGTTCAGCCACGGACATGTGAGCACGCCTCCCTTTCACTACATGGTTGTGACAATTCTGCAAGGACGGTGGTGATGGTAGAAGTGTAGACCGAGTAAAGCGTGAACGAGTAAGAGTCTGTTCTGCCAACAATGATACATATCCCAACATAGTTGACTGTGATAAATCGCGAGATCAACTTGTACCTGGAAGTTGCATTATTGGGTCCGCAAATACAATTCTAAGAAGAATGTAACTGACAGAAAAAAACTATGGTTATTAATGACTTGGCTGCATAAATATGTATCACGAGTGAGGTAGGAGTCAAAATGCCCGGATGTAAGGAAGTGGCTGCGGGTCTGAGTGAGTACTCAAGGCGCAGAGTGTGATCTCCTCTGGTTGACTCAATAGCTTGGCACAAAAAGTCTGCGTTGGTTATTGGACCGCTGCATTGACTCGGACAACTGTCACAGACGTGTGACAGCCGGACTTGTGAGATCTAGTGGATCAAGCGGACAATATCACACACATTTACTTGCCGGTTTCACACTTAAAGGGACAGAACAATTCGGATGATGGCTGCACGAACTGTTGGTCTTCACGGCGTTAGCGGCTATCGCTGGCAGAATACTTTTCCAGAAATATTTCCGCCCGTTCGGACATTTGGCAACCACCGATCCCACAGATCCGGTCGGTGTACTCATGTCATTGCATGTCTCTTCACGACACAAAGAACCAAAAACTATGGTCACTGCTGTGTACTTCTCTTTGCAAAAAAAGGGATGTCACCGTAATGTGTTGTACACGGTGCAAAATTCGAGAGGCACATTGGATCTGACACAAAGAAAACGAAAACATTTTGTCCAACATTTCACCGTTCGTAAATTGTAAATGGAACTGAAGCCACATGCACAGGAATCTGATTTCTGGGTCAGGATTTTTGACTTGTGAGAAAACGTGTCCTGCAAATGTCCTTGCCTGGAACCAACCGTCCTCGTGTTTCCGGTGTATTCAAACGTTGTGTCCGAGAAAACCAACGACATTCTACATTTTCACACCGAAGTTCGAATCGTCTTCAATTTTGACGACGGCCTTCCCAATGTTCTCGCCCTTGAAGAGACCCATGAAGGCCTGAGGCATCTGGTCGAAACCGGACGTGATCTGCTCCCGGTACTTGAGTTTGCCCTGAAAATCCGAGTTGTACGTCGTGGTGACAATTTGGCAGTTACTTCGTCACATCAGGCATGAGTCTGGGATCGGAACCATGACCTCCTGTGGACCAAACTCCGCAAGTCAGTCGGCCAGGGTCAACTCAAGAATCAGTCGATGGAAGCAGGGGCCTCTTTGACTGTCTGTCCTTCCGTGGCTGGAGACTTCTGCAGCCTCCAAGCCACGTGAGCGGACAGGACGAGGCGCACTCGCATGTTCTGTCAGTGAGACTTGGTCTCCCCGCAGCCTCACCTCGCGGATCCACGTGACCATGTCCCTGAGCGCTGCGTCCCACTTGTCCCTGGGCTCGTGATGGCCCTGCATCCCCCAGACCAGCAGCTGATTGTTGTTGATCGGCGTGTAGAGCTGGATTCCTAACGTAAACGCAACAGGTTTGAGAAACGAATAGCCACGACAAACCCCTGACAGTTTGCTTTGTTTGGAAATCGAAATGCCAAAAGTTGTAAAATTTTGTCTTGAAGGTGGCATGGGGACAGGAAAAAGGGCAAGAGGTGAGAAAATTTTGGGCCCAGCGAGAAAGGAACTGACAGGCCGAATTTCGGAGAAGCTGAGTGAGCACAGACTCAAGAGACGAATGATTCACACTTCGTGTGGTGCGCTTTGCTTTCCAGTTCAGACTGGGGCTTGGTGCAGCACGTGACGCATTCAGTGTGGATCTCGTACCTTGTGGAGGCCCGGAGCTGGTGTACGTGGAGATGCTGCCGATGAGCACGACGCGCCCGCGAAGCTTCATGTGGTTCACGAGCACCGTGTCGCTGAACGAGCCGCCCACCTGCAGAGGTCACGGCGAGAGCCAGAGATGGCTGGAACAACTGCAATCTGATTTGGCCTGAACCAGAAATTGAACGTTTCACCAAGTTTCATGACCAGGGACTTGAAATTCTTTGTGCCATCAACAGTCAGTCCAGACCCCTGTCTCTGCACTCACGTTATCAAAGTAAACATCCACCCCGTCCGGAGCGGCCTGTTGTAGCGATTCACTCAGCTCCACTTTCTTGTAGTTGAAGGCAAAATCAAATCCAAGGTCTTCCTTGATCCATTTGACCTTCTCATCTGAGCCAGCATACCCTATCACTGTACATCCCTGAAGAACCAGAGCAAACTGGCATTTTTGAGTCACATGCTGGCCCTTTAGAAAAGTAGACTGAGCATTCCTGTTTTCTTTCTTGGGGAGACCAAAGCAAAAAGAATCATTTGATTTTGGTGATCTTCTCCCATGGCATGCCTCTGGCTGCCCTTTCACCAAAACCACATCTCCAGGCTTCAGACAAACTGACACAACCCATCACTCTGAACTGTGGGATCGCAGAAGGAGATTGCCTTGATTTAGCAATTTGCCCGACGACGCTGCCCACGGCTCCAGCTGCCCCATTCACCAGCACCACGTCCCCAGGCTTCGCTCCTCCCTTCTCCAGGATTCCCATGTGGGCTGTGGCTCTGCCATGCAAGAACAAACGTTTGAGTTTTATGATTTGTCAGTGCAAGACGAGGGCAAGTCAATTTGGTTGAGGGGATATGCACGATGAAATTCTCACATTTTGTTCCAACAAACTCACCCTGGCAGTCCCAGGGTCCCCAAGGCCAGGGATCGGGGCAGCTCCCCAAGGTCCGGCATCACCCCGACGTTCGGAAGGTTCTCTGCCATGGAAGGTCCAGCAGTGGAGGCGTTGTAGACGGTATGGCTTCTCCAGCCGAACATACACAACCACTCGCTGCCGACAGGGTAGTTTGTGTCCCTGCTCTCAACCACTCTGAAAGTCAATTGACGTCGAAAATTTCCGTGGTTGGATCATCTGAAGAACCGCGTTACCTGGGAGTTTCCTGTGCAGCATCGCTACCAGTTCAATGGGCGCTTCGCTGACAGAGTGATGTTGGGACATTTCGGGGGCTGTGATTTGTTCAACAATTCAGAAAAGAAGAATTGAGCACAATGGATAAGAAAACCCACGCAATTCGGCGCAACCACGGAGGAATTTCCCCATCCATGCTTGGGCCACGTATTAACGAATAAACCGTGATCCCTGCGTGTGCCTCGGTGTTGTGAGGCTCGATGCACGCACCTAGCGACCTGCTGCCCCATCATCGTCTCCCCGACCGGCAGCGGGAACAACCTGCAGCGAGACGAAAGTTCACACACATCATGCGCTGCGTCGCTCAGTTCCTGCTCGTGTTCGTCTGTTGCAATGCTTTCGCCCAAGCAGCTTGTCACGGCGCACCTTTTTCTTTCGTTCCTTGTGATTTTTGTGTCACGTACTGATGGTGGTGAAAAAACGTTTCACGTCAAGATCAGAGCTTCATTGCTTGTTTCTTACCTCATGTAGGGATCCACGCTGAGGAACGTCGCTTCAAACAGCACATCTGCAAAAACAACACAACTTTGGAAACACCCAGACATTATCGATCTGATTCATGTATTTTCAGCCAATTTGAAGTGAAGGACATTTTGTGAAACATTGTTTGAATTTCTTTGTTTGACCTCCGTCCTTGAGCGCCGGAAGCGTCTCCTCCAACCGGAAGTCGTCGTCGCTGAGCGACCCCTAGAACTCGCGCGCCTTGACCCACTTTCTTGCCACGACCATCCTGTGGAAACGTTGCCTGTTGGTCTGGGTTTGTTTCCCACTCGATGCCCTCACGACTCGGGGCTCATTTTGCTTTTGCACGTGAAGAAACTGCGAAGCAGCTTGACAGCGGGTGTTTATCGGGGGGCAGATGACGGAAATGTTTTTGAGAAGGACACATCTGAACCCTAGAATGGGGGTAAACTGGACGCTCCACACTCCAACTTGTTGACACAAATGGCGGGGCAGATTTTTGTATATTTTGGTCAAATGAGTTCCCCTGTGTACGAGATCCGCGGTGTGTCTGATTGACAATCGCAGAACTTCAAACAGGTGCTGACAACACAACGGGTCAGAGATTATTAATCAACAGAGGCTTTAGACTCCCCCAACCAAGACAATAAAAGTCACCAAGATTGTGGAATAACTTACCTGCTGTGACTGCCTCACATAAATTTTGATCTTATCAGATAAGGCTTGACTGTCGAACACATTGATAACGCGTCTGGCCACAGAACAGCTTTTTCTGAATCAAAGCTGAGGAAAAAAGTTTACATGGACAGGAAGGGCGACACATCTGCTGCAGTGGCTGTGGTAATGCGGGTTTTGTACAACATGTGCAATTTTTTTTCTACTGAACAATTATATGCTCCCACCGAACATACTCCTTTATGCGTGGTCCCCTTTTTGTGTTCGCAAAAGCCGGAAACATTGTTTCACATGTCTGCACGAACCGAGACCCACCACAATGAAGCTCTGGATCAGCACAAACCGACGAGTTCGTGCGAATACGGGTTTGTTTGTACGTTCAACTTTTCGACACAGTTTGGTCTCTGAGTACATTTGTAGTGTGTGGAGGAGATACGACTCACGCCATTTGGACTGAGTTGACACCAACTAAAAACACGAGCTCGTACACCAGACCTACTTTTTACACTCGCGGAAAGTTTCAGGTGAGTCCAGTGTCTCTGTGGTTGAACGAGGTGCGACTGAAGTTCAACCCCACAGGAAACTTGGCTTGACAGCGGACGTGGCGTGTGGAAGAAAATAGGTTGTACTCGTATCTGATGGCCCCAACAAACAGACCTATCGCTTGTGTTCATGTGTGGCGAACAGTCAGCCTCTATCCTCGTTGTCCTCCACCTGACCCGCCAACGTCATATCAAAGTTGAAATTGGGGTGCAAGCAGGACAATCATCAGCGCTGAGATTTATCCCACCCCAAACCTGCAGATGTTTACCGCAGGAGAGCTAGTATCAAGGCCATTCCCCCGTCGCTCAACCCCGACTGTACAAAAGATGTGTTGTTCACACGCGAATGTTTGCAGGAACCAACATGGTGTTGGCCAAGGTGTGGGTCAAGGCGCGGGAACACTCCGGGGATGTGAGCCTGGGAGACTTCCGGTTGGAGGAGGAAGAACTTCCTGCTCTGAACGAGGGAGGTGTGTCGAAAATAATACCCAAACTCTAGTCCACACTGGAAGTTTGAGCACATTGACATGTCCTGAGTTCTCGCTTTGGGCTCCTTTGACGTTGCGCAACGTACGACGCTGCCAAACGTGTCACAGTCGGTGAACGTCTTGGAAGTGACTCACATTCAACATTTCGTCAGCTTCGTTGTTTTACTGTCGCGATCCTGCCTTTCAGATGTGTTGTTCGAGGCTCTCTGCCTGACCGTGGACCCCTACATGAGGTGCGTTGTTTCTTCACACAAACAATGAAGACTTTTTAATCTGCGATAGACCGCATAGATCTCTGAAGCCTGTCTCGTCATGCTGAATACGTTGTGCGCTTCCACTGTGCTCGACCTTGCACCTGCAAAATGTGAGGACATACCCGTACGATCAGAAATTGGCACTGCAGCACTGCAGATTGTAAAACAAAAGGCAGTGTCACAGAATGTGGCCTGAAGTTGCAAATGAAGCAGTACAAGTACCTTGACCAAGAGAGTAAAGCCGAAGCTGAGCACTTGCAGCACAGAGTACGAGCTCCTCTGCTTTCCTTTAGGGTTGAGGCCAAGAAAGAGTTGCGTCTGCGTTACAACACAAAGTAGACAGAGAGCTGGAGACTGCGAAAAATAAATAAAATGTGGTCAGCGGACAACCTCTGACATCTGCACAGATAATGGGCGTCCAGGGAACTGAATGCGACGTTGTGCCACTCAGTCTCTGAACACACCCGACTGGTTTGTAACACAAGGCCCAACAGGACCTTCATTGTCTGCTTTTGTCCTCAGAGTGTACACGTGGATGAGTCCAGTGGGACAGAAAATGGCTGGAGGTCAAGTATCAAGGTCAGTTGTGACATACGAGTACCGTGACGTTGTTATCTTGGAACTGCAAAGCACACTGCGGCCAGAAACAAGCAAAAAGAAACATCTTGACCCGAACAAAGCCAACACTGAGGAAGAAACTTTCGCTTCAGCGTGTGTTTCCTGACTTGCCGAATGACCCTTTGACTTGCAGCGCCGGTTTATAATCTTTGGGAGCATTTTGTGCGTAAGAGGCAGTTGATTTCAGAGTGGCAGAGAGCAAGAACCCTGACTACCCCGTGGGTAGCCTGTGGGTTTGTAGGCACGGTTGGCGAACCCACACGGTGTGCACTGCGGTGGAGATGCAGCGAGACCCAAAGAACCCTTTGCCTCTTCTCTACCCGCTGCCCGAGCTGAGAGGCATGCCGATATCGTACGGCGTTGGAGTGATCGGCATGCCTGGGTGAGGCCAGTTTTGTAGTGTATTTGTCCTCAGCGGACGCGACAAGCTTGTGTTCTGAGGATGTAATAAAGTCTTCTCCTGGTGGGTCTCAGAAAATAATAAAAGTCTTCAGATCGCAAGCATCATCTCAATTTTTGACTGCCCCCCAACAAACATACTCAGAGCCACAGCTTACGTCGGATTGCTGGACAAGGGGCAACCCAAGCCTGGGGACGTGGTGCTGGTGAACGGGGCGGCCGGAGCCGTGGGGAGCATCGCCGGGCAAATCGCCAAAATCAAGGTGAGGTGAATCAAGAATGAATTCAGTGAAAGACCTTCCTTGGTGTTCATCTGCCACTTTTTCTTTCCAACAGGAATGGTAAGCAAACAAAAACCATGGTATGATTTCAGGGATGCACAGTGATAGGGTACGCTGGCTCAGATGAGAAGGTCAAATGGATCAAGGAAGAACTTGGCTTCGATTTCGCCTTCAACTACAAGAAAGTGGAGCTGAGTGAATCACTGAAGCAGGCCGCTCCGGACGGGGTGGATGTTTACTACGACAACGTGAGTAAACTTTGCAACCACTGGAGACGGAATCTGACTTTGGAGCATCCCAGTGCGTGAGTCCAGGTCGGGCAGAGGGATGCGGCCAGTGACATTGCGCCGTCACACAGAATGTCACTCCCAAAAAAAATCCTTCGCAAAAACCACCAAATGAGGAGAATCAACGTTTCAGGTCGGCGGGTCCTTCAGTGACACTGTTATCTCGAACCACATGAAGATGTTCGGCCGCGTTGTCTTCATCGGGAACATATCCAACTACAATACGACTGGTCCCCCACAGGGTGAGTGTCTTCCATGGGAACAGTGATGCGTTTTTCCTGCTCAGCTCAGTCGGCGACACAAAACAGCTGACTCTGGTTCCCGCAGGTCCGCAGCTGTACGACCCGATCCGGAACCGCCACCTGACGGTGTACGGAATGATCATCAGCAACGAGCCGAAGGCGCGCTGGTATGATGGATTCAGAGACATGGTGCAGTGGATCCAAGAGGTGAGTGCATGAGGGTCAGCAGTGTGGATGTGCGTCCCTCTGTGTGTGCGTACGTTCGTGCGTGTGTGTGTGCCCGTATGTGTGTGCGTGTTTTCTGCATGTGGTGTGTGTGAGGATTCTGATAAACCGGCAACCTTGGGGGGATAAACCAACATGTGGTGAACCTGCATCCTCTGTGTGTGTGTGCGTGTGTGTGTCTTGTCTGTCTGTCTGTCTGTCTGTCTGTCTGTCTGTCTGTCTGTCTGTCTGTCTGTCTGTCAGTCTGTCTGTCTGTCTATGTGATGTGTTTAAGAGACACGGACGGATTGAGATCATGTTTCATTGGAAGACGACTTCTGTTCAAACCAAAAGAGAACATCGTGTATGTGCTCAATTCAGCAGCTTGTCACTGCTGTGGACTTCCCAAAGATGATTTCCTCCAAAATTGCAGGGCAAACTGAAGTACCGGGAGCACATTACAACCGGTTTCGACCAGATGCCTCAGGCCTTCATGGGTCTCTTCAAGGGCGAGAACATCGGAAAGGCCGTCGTCAAAATATAGCCGCACACAGCTGCAAGCAACAACGCATGGGCCTTGGACAACTGTTTTTCATGTGCTTGAGCAGCGAACGTCAATCAGGACTGAGATGGAGAGTGAACACTTTGTGCACTGGTCGCATTGACCATTTTCAACAACGAAAACGTGATTGGAAACAAAGGGCCTCTCACGGAGTGTTGTCTACCTCAGCATTGTTCGCGCAAAAACCACAAAGCAACTCGTTCGGGGGTCGATTTCACGTGCAGGATAGAATTGTGCTGAAAAATGCAGACAACTTGTAAAATATAACGCCGGTCCAGCAGTTTCCCAAAAGTTTTCCTTTCTACTTTCTGTGAAAGAAATGAAAAGATCAAGACCTTGATGAGTGTTATTGTTCAGTCGCGGCAAAAACGATGGACTTCTTCGTCGAGATGACTCCTGTGTGTCTGCTCCACGCAGGGCGAATGGCATCTCACCCCTGCGAGATCAGGCAATGTGTCTTGAATGCAAAGGTGCAGAAATAAGGTTGTCTGGCGAAACGAAAGTCACTGGAATCAATTGGAAATCCTGCATTTGCTTTTCTTGTGGAACTCTCGCACAAATTGTGGCCTGTGCTGTGGCAACTCAGCAACGATTTGCCAACTTGCGACAACAGCCAAGGGGAAGGGGTGATCTTGTTTGCCCTCTGAAAATCATGGTTGATAGCGCACATGCACACACACAAACACACACACACACACACACACACACACACACACACACACACACAGACGATTCATTGAAGTGTTGTTGCAATATCTTTGCATTTTGCCAAAATAGGACTTTCACGGAAACTCGCATCTGCTCGAACATGTGACTTTCCCACGAAGTCACACAAACCTCACTCTATCGAAGAGTTTTTGTCAAGATCCGAGTCAAGCAGCTGAAATAGGCGAAGCAGAACCATTATATCTCTGTCATCCACAATGCATCACATCATTTGTCTCCTGCTGGTTGGAAGCCTGTTGACTGCAGTTTCAACACAGACAAATGAGGAGTTGGCATCACAGATCACAGATCTGCAGGAAACATTGCAACATCAGCAGAAGCTAATTCAGCAACAACAGCAACAGCTGAAGCAACAGGAAGCTGCCATTGATCAACTCACAAAACAGGTGAGCACGAGACCACTCAGTCGACAACGGCGGACGCTGTGACCTTCGCGTTTCTTTTGTCCTGAGCATGCTGCGATTTTTCAGTCGCACTTTTGTCGGTGTGATCGACAAGAATTCCTTGAGTAGAGTTGCTTGAATGTATTCAACATGTCAACAAACACAACATGAGTGACAAACATCAATTAGGAACATGAAACATGAAACATGTCAACCTGTCAACTTTAGTCAGTGGTTTGTTTGTCGTGGTATT
>JAAUXT010113480.1_pt1 | contig 10051 bp, 8 predicted proteins | sample 7278171 | NCBI WGS metagenome assembly JAAUXT01 (sample SAMN14350112, study PRJNA611818) | marine sediment metagenome | isolation source: surface marine sediment (1.8m) | place: French Polynesia: Moorea | collected 2018-08 | reverse complement strand
TGTTATAATAATAGCTCAGTTGATGAATATGCATTGAGCGGTAGTTGAGTGCAAGAGCCCGGATTAAGGGAAGCAGCAGCTAGCGTGTAGTGAGTACTCAAGGCGCAGAGTATGATCTCCTGTGGTGGACCCAACAGCACGGCACAAAAACGTCTGCGTTGGTTATCAGACCGCCGCACCTGACTCGGTTGACTGTCACAGACGTGTGACAGCCGGACAAATCAAGAGAAGAACTGTACGAACTCAATTTGCGACATAACTGCAATCCGGTTTCACACTATTAAGGACAGAACAGTAGCAGCGTCAATGCTGCCAGCAACAGTGAGACCAACAGCAACAACATATCCATGGCAACTCAAGATGGGTGAGGTTCAAACCCCTCTGAATTTCTCATTTTATTGTGTCTGGTGTACAAGTCCATTCCAGAAAACAAAATGACTTCTGACACCAGTGCAATATATTGGAATGCAAGTTTCAGACAACTTTTTCCTTGCTTATCAATGCGGCAACAGGAGACCAGACCATAACAGTGTATCCTTGTACATTTCATTCTGTTTTTTCCTCAGATCCCCTGCTCAGGTCCAGGAGGTTTCTTTGGGTGCAACACCTCCTGTTGCCACAGACTCAACTGGTCCTGTGGGTGTTGCAGCAGAACCTTCTGTGGGGACACAAGCAGCAATGGCCCCAGAAGGGCCAAGTCCCACTGGAAATGTCTTCAACATAAACATTCGTCATGTGCATATGGCACCAACACCTGGTGAGCAAGATTCAAACAACTATGTAATGAACCACATTCATATTGCTTCAGTACAGTTTTGAATTTAAGGGTGACCAGGTCCACAAATTGTTCCACAGACAAATAGCAGCAAATAAGACCTTGAAAGACCAGCAACTGACTGACTTCCTCCTTCAAACTTTGAGTGTGTCAAACCCACGTGTGTACTTGTAAACCTTACAGGACCAAGTATGGGCAACAGCAGCAGCACAGGAGCTCCATCTGGAGGCCACAGGAGACACCACAGGCACCAGAGGCAGAACCAGACCAACTCTCCTCCTTCTTATGCCTCCCTCCACTCCTCCTCTGCTCCCTATGACTCCATCACCTCCAGATCATCAGGCTCCACTGCATCAACAGATGGCATCACTGAGTCCAATGTCTACACTGCTCCACCTCAGTAGACCATTGATCTGGTATGATGTGGCAGAGAAATGTCCAACACACAGAATAGCAACAGGCAGAGAGTTTGTCACATTGGATATGGACATATGTTGACCAAAAGAACAAATGTCTTGCTTTGACTGAAGAGAGAAAGTGATGAGGAGGGATTTGTTGGGTGGAATGGGACTGAAATGGGATCAAAGGCAGCTATTTCATCACCAACATGTTGAACAGAGAGTTTTGTGTGAAGCAGTTGACATCAGGTTGTGAAAGATCTTGTGTATTTATGCAAGAAATCAGAACAACCAACTCATTTCTGTGAACAAGAATTTAGCACAACAACATTGAACTGAGAAGTTATTTTGTGAAGCAGCTGACATCGTCTTGTAAATGTAACTCTTGTATCCAAGAAACCCAGAAGAATCCAACATGTTCTTTGAAGGAAACTATGTTGCCTCTTCAATATTGCTCACCCCCAAAAATGTTAGCCATGCTAAATGCAAGAACAAGTGTTCTGACCTCTTTCTGAATGAACATGAAGCTCAGGGTTCAGATATTCCATCTTTCTGTATTGTTGTTTACACTATGAAATGGAAAAGTCACTCTCCTAGTGAAAAAAATATTGAGACACATCAGAAACAGTGCAAACCCAAAGAAATACTTTTGGCATGAAACTACTCCAACTATAGATATATGTGTGTGTAGTCCTGTGTAAACAAATGAGAGTAAAAGAAGGACCAATGCTGAGATGGCAAGGTAAGCATGGGGAAGCAAAATATAAGTTCAATACACCAGGTTGAGGCTTTCAACCCACCAGGTCCTGTTTTGAATGACATGAATGTTTGAAAATCCCATGTGTACTGACAAAAATCAGAGATAGCACATGAAACATCAAGCAAACTGTGTTATTCATTGAATGTTGTTTGTTTCCAGAATGTTGAAACACCTGCTTTGTCCAAGTAAAATATGTTCACTGTTTCAGAAACAGCTATATTCAGGGCATTGGTGTCGAGATATTCTAGATCCTGTGTTGACTTTTGCACCATACAATTCATCATTGCCAAAATACAATACCCTTTCCCCTTGAATCAGTTGCAAAACATCAGAAATATCACAACCACCCTCAGGAAAAAGCTTTTTACAAGAAACTCTTTACAAGAATACATGAATTTTAAATATATAAGTGAGAGATAATGACACAATTGTTGTTGTCAACCATTTCCTGATCTGTCCTGAAACTGGAGTGTGGATATTCTTCACAAATTTATTGTACTGGCAGATTGAGAACAATGTAATCAAGATTAGAATAATAGAATCAAGATGAAATAAGGTTACTTTTTATTGATGATGTGTTTAATGTTTTGTGTCACACACCAGTTGGTGACATGAACCACGTGACTGAAATATTATGTATAGACCAGGTATGACTGAGCTGAGACACATCTTCAAAGTGACTTCCCTTCTCAATTGCACCAGTGGTTTTCCCAGCCTGGTTTACCGGTCAATGAAACACTCTCTGTAGAAAAAACACATATGGTTTCATGTAAATCATGTAGATCTTTTGATCATTTGATAGAGAGTTGGTCCTGTGGGGGTTTTCCCTCAGAAAGCAACATACAAACTCTCAAAGAATTTCTTCCAAGAGAAATATGTTTTGTGCCCCTTTGTGCCGCCAAGATTCTTCACTCAGACCTGCAGACCTGTCCCATGATGTTTGTACATTTATGAAAAACTGACAGAAAATTTTAAGAGTTGATGAATACAGAGATTTTGGAAAATAAATTCTGGTGTGTTTTCACTGTAATTTCCCTTCCTTGACCAAACTGATTTTTGACCAGAATGGAGCAACAACACTACAGGTTGAGTTATCACTATGTTCATGAAAACATCTGGTGTTTGCCACTACATTGGCCAAAAATACACTTTGATCACTAAATTTTTTGTTGATATTGAAGATGAGAAATGCAAACTTGTTTTCCACTGAAACCAAAGCAGCAAAAACACAGAAAAACTGTTTCAAGAACATTCTTCAAAAGTTATTTGTGGTGTTTCACAAATGTGTGGAGTTTGACCACTGACAGTAAAAACTTATCCTGCATTTTGCACAATTTTATGTGTGTTTATAGAGCAATGCAGAAAATTGGAAAAAAGAAGCAGAAGCATTTTGTGAAAGTTGGTCAAGCATTTTGTGAAAGTTGGTCAAGATCAGTAAGCCTGGAGTGATATTTCATTGCTCCTGCAGAGTTTGTGTCAAACATGAAGTGTAGTTTACTAGTGAATGGAATTTTTGGAGAAAGGTTTTCCACTTGCAAAAGTGATCAGAATTGAAGTGAGATGAGATGATGTTTGCTTCGTGTGAGTTACTTCTTCTCAATGAATTTGTGACAGAAGCCAAAATGGGCAAAATGGTGAGTGATGAACCAATGTTGTACAGAATTGAATAAGTCACCCTTTGCACTATCTCTCATGCATATGCCACAATTCTATTTTGTTTTTGCAGCTGCAACAGGCTGCAGCTTTGTGAAAAGTCCCCAACACTGACACTCCAGGAAATAATTCATTCAACACTACATGAAGCAGAATCTTGCTAGAAGAATGGATGACAAAACCAACTTTTGCTCAAAGGTTTTCTTTCCAAAAGTCAGCTATGGCAGCCCTGTGGGGCTGAAAGGGAGTGGCGCCCCTTGCTTCCAGAGCCCAAAACAACAGCTCCAGAGGCTTGTTGTTGTATCTAGATTCTAGCATCTTCCAATTTTTTTTTAGTTTGTGCTGTGGGTCAAATCCACACACCCGGTTGATTTCACACCAAATTGTTGTGTTCATGTATGACAATTTACACAGGAAATGGAGCAGTGTATCACATTGGCTGGTCTCTCACACAATTGGGTCATTGGATGCTTGTGATTCTCCACATGAAATCAAGGATGGATCCCCTCAGACAATAAATGTTACCCCCAAGCAAAACAAAACTTCATAGGTCATTGCCACTAAATACTGATCTTTACTCCATTCACTGAAATTTGTGAGGAGAACTACTTTGGGACCTCGTCCGCCTGGGGCGACTTGAGATATTCAAAGAAAGCAACAACAATTTTCTTTTCCTGTGTATTTTTCATGTTTTCATGACTTCACTGTTGTAGTGGTACCAAAACAGAAGTTCTGCTTGAAAGACGTGGTTGGTTGTGTCATCAAAGCAGGAAAAGGTTTGTGTTTTTGATGGCAATTGCAGCTCCACCCAGACTGGTAGTTTCACAAAGATCCTGCTCTTTTGCTTCTTTCTTCTCAGGGCACAATGGCATGTGCAGATCTGAGAACTTTTTAGGTGTTGTTGGGTTGACTGGTTGACTTCATTTTTGCATTGCCATGCTGAGGAATGCTGAACTCACCAGCGGGAACTTGTTGAGTTCCATGTTGGTGTTCTTTGCAGGTCTGGAAACAACAGATTTGGACCCTGTGTGAAGTTTGTTGAAGGAGCATGGCGCACAGCAAGGTGGGTGTTTTGAAAAAACCTGTATATTGTAAGGACATGTGGCGGTAGAAAGAGTAAAGAAACACAACAGTGTGTATTGAAGGCAGGTAGCCCTGAATTGGTGTTATCGTGGTCCGATTGTGACAGCAGATTGATATAGGTTGTTGCAGGCAAAACGAATCCGTATTCGCATCTGCATGATACATATGAATATGTATAGCCGCACACAAACTAAAGCCGAATGTGAAGTGTAAGAGCCCGGATGTAAGGAAGCAGCTGCGGGTCCCAATGAGTACTGATGGTGCACTGGCAGCTTGGCACAAAAGTCTCTGTCTTTGGTGATGGGACTGCCACACTGTACTCGGACTGAACGTGACACCATAGAACTTTGACTTACAGTACAGGCTTGTACGGTTTCTGAAATCAGGTTCACATTATAAGGGACAGAACAATATCCAACCTTCCAGCACTTTGCCATGAACAGAAACAAGCTAAATGTGACAAATTTTGGGCCAATGTGGAGTGCTGGACACACATTCCTGTCACAGGCAAATATGTGTGGAAAAGATGGACATTTGTCTCAGTTGTTTCCTGGTATTCTGGCCCCAATAGAATCATGCCAGTTCATTTGTGCTGTTTTCTTTCAAACAATTGCAAAGAGGCCCCTTTGCAAAATTAATTGTGTTATCAAAACTGGAAAGAATGATAATGGCCTCACTCTGTCCCCGGCAAACAAAAATTGCTGATTTTTCTTCTTTTTTTGTGAATTGCAGCCCTGACAAGTTGGTTCTTCACACCAAACATTTGTACACAACATTTATCTGACTGTGTTTTTGGTGCAAAGGCCCAAATATAATTGTATATTCTGGCAACTTAAAAACCACACAACTCTTTTTCAGATCAACAGACTCCCCAGTTTATCTGAAACAAACATTAACAATGTGCACTCTTGACCAGTTTTGTTTCATTTTGCAACACGTGTTCCGGAAATTTGAATAGGATGAACTGTAGTTTGGCTGGCTCATTTTTGTTCCTCAACACTTAAGCAACATGACAAAGGGAGCCAAATATTTCACCCAAATATTCAAGTTGACACTTTTTGTCAACATGTGGTGATTTCTTGATACACAATGTTTGTATTATCCTGTTCATATTTCAGCCTGACGCTTCACCAGATAAAAAAAAGCTCGAGTTGTTCACATTCTGCGATTACCCAGTGGAGGAAAAATGGATTTCGGTACGATTTGTTGCACTGAGGCAATCTGGTTGCTTGGTGATGTGGGGCAAGAAAGATGTCTGGAATCCTGTGGTTTGCCAAATGTACCGTCTGGTGGAAGGAAGGCTGCAAGTATCGAAGAAGGTGGAACTGCCCTGTGAACATGATTTTCCAGCTCCACAGGGTGTGGTGGTAGAAGAGCAGGAGCACCTGGCTGTGGCCTGTGGATATTGCAGAAATATCAGTGTGGTAACCTTGGAGACAGGAGAGACTTATGTTGCTTACAACAGTGATGAGGCACCATATTTTTTCTGTCATGGGGAGCCTGGCAGAATCTGGGTATGCTACTATGGGAAGAGCACTGTGAGGGAGCTGAACTGCAGCAGGAGAACTTTCACTGAAACAGGAAGGGTCCTGGAGATAGATTTCAATTACGCGCCCCACATGTGTTATCTTCCTGCTCCACACAAAGCTCTGGTTTACAATAAAGGGCACCGGTCAGAATTTGTGTCAGCTGTTTCATGTGAAACAGGGCAGAAGTTGTGGGAGATAAGTGGCATATTTTCTCGGATGGGAGTTGAGCCTCAGGGAGTGACCTTTCACCCTGATCTCCAGCTGCTGCTGCTGGCTGATCGGAATGACAGAATCCTGGTTCTTGATCCAGCTTCCGGTGCATTGATCCAGACCCTCAAGGCACCAGGACGCGCCCTCAAAGACTTTTCTTGGCACAAGGATGAACTGCTGCTGCTGCATCGGAGAAGCATAACACATGTTCAAATCAGACTTGTGGATCGTCAGAAAGGTAACATCATTTTTATCCTGCTTGACTTCAATTTTTGGTCGCGGATATATGTGACTATTGTCAGTATGTGTCTGTCTGTCTCACGACATGGAGCCACCCTCAAGTTGGATTCTAGATACCAAAGAGGCAACATCTCTCTCTCTCTCTCTCTCTCTCTCTCTCTCTCTCTCTCTCTCTCTCTCTCGCTTTGCATTCTGATTTTGCCTTCAAAAATTTTGGTCCTTGTGAATTAAGATGGAGGTACAGGTGGTATATTATGAACCAAATGGTATGGTACAGGCTCCTATAGACTAAAGAGCACAGTATCTGCAAATTCTTGTGGACTAAAGAGCAAAGGGCTTCAAGGACGCCTCACGTACGGTCTCCTTGGACTTAGCAGTTCAGAAATTATGGAAATTCTTGTAGACTAAACAGCACAGTAGGGGCTCGTATGGACTAAACAGCAGGGTATGCATAAATAAAACTAAATAGCATGGTATGGGCTCGTACACACAAAATGGCAGTTCTGTGACAAATATCCTGTCATGCGTGGAAATATACGCATTTCAATAGGATTTGACTGATATACCGTTCAGTACACCATCCACGAATGATCCAAACAGGCTTCTCCATACATTTGGTGTCCAAATTGGGTCTTTTCTGACCAGTTTTGATACATGTACAGAAAGTTGCATTCTGGGTGTTTGTGGCAAACCAAAATTGGCTCAAACACATGTTTGTTACTCATTATAATGTTGGATTGGCTTGGTTGAGATGAAGCCACAAATGCAAGTGTCAAGAAGCTGTGTCATAAAAAGTGACCCAAGCCACTTTGTTTCAGAGCACATCAGTTGGGCATTTCTGGTTGCCTGCCAGCATGGTACCCACCCCAGCTACAGAGCTAGAATCAACATCATTGGTCACAGTGGAGCTGGGAAAACCAGCCTCACCAGGAGGCTGCTGGGACAGAACTTCCAGAAGAATGAAAACAGCACAGATGGAATTGAGACCCACAGAATTGAGTTTGACCTCCATGAGTCATCTCATGGTTGCAGCTTGTGGTCAAAAGAGGAGTTGAAAACAAGTCAACTTGTGAAAACATTCAATGATGAAGTGTACAGACTTGTGAAGAATTGCACATCAACTCTTTCACAGCAATCAGGCAAAAGGGTAGAGGCATTGAAGTGGGGGGACAAAAATAAGAATATTGTAAATGAGCTACAGAACTATGCCAAAGAGAAGCAGAGTGAGAAAGAAAACAAAGTACAACTTCAACAAAGTGGAAAAAAGGCAGATAAGAGTGACACTCAGAACAACATTGGAGCCAACAACACACAATTGACTGGCAAAATAGACAATCTGTCCAGAAAACCCAATATGAGTTTGAAGAAAAGTGGTGTGCATGGTACAGCTGACAATGTGACAAATGATATGGACAAGGGTGTGTTGCAGCTTTGGGATTTTGGAGGCCAAACAGAGTTCTACACAACCCATCACATGTTTCTGGATGCTGATGCTGTCAATATCATTGTTATGGATATAAGCAAGCCACTGAAGAGGAAGCTCACCAATCAGCATGCAGAAGACAAGCAGCTAGTTGGAAATCCAGTGACACCAGAAGACTTCCTCTGCTACTGGCTCAGAACCATCCAAGTGAAAGCTGTGGGGAAAGAGATCCAGCCAACAGTGCTGCTGGTTCTGACTCACATTGATGAGATTGCTGTTGCAGAACAAGAGACATACATTGACTCATTCAAGGTTGATGTCAAGAATATCATCCAAAAAAAGCAACTTCCATGTATTCATGACAAAAACATGTTTGTTGTGGACAACAAAAATGGGCCTGCTGCAGATTTTGCACAGCTGAGAAAATGTGTGCAAATTGTCACTACGAGGGAGGCAAACTGGGGATCATTGAGACCAATCAGGTGGCTGAAGCTGGAAGCTGAAATGAAGCAGATGATTGACAAAAGAAGGAATGTACCTCTCACACATGTGTCCTTTAATGATGTAAAGGACCTGTCAAAAATCTATCACATGGATAAAGAGGAGCTGGAAGCTTGCTTGCTGTTTCTTCACAGAGTGGGTGACCTGATCTGGTTTCCTGATAAAGGTTTGAGAGATGTCATCACTGTTAACCCTCAGTGGCTGGTAGATACCTTCCAAGTTCTTGTCACTTCAGAACAGTTTATCAGAAGAAGGCACCTCCAAGATGCTGCTTTTCTTTTGATAAAGCATGGCATTGTATCGTTCAGAAGTCTGGAGAGGTTTTGGGCTGGCAATGATGTCAGGTTCCTGGTGGAAATCATGATGAAATTTGACCTGATTCTGCCTGTAGAGTCAGAGTCTCACAGACTATTTGTTGTCCCCAGCTTGCTTCCAGTGAAACAGGTCTCACCAGAAAGAATTGCATGCTTGAAATTTTGCAAAGCAGTGTATTCAACTCAGTACATTGCTGAGTTTGAAGAGCTATTTCCCATTGGAACATTTCCAAAGATCCTGGCAGCAGCATGCAAGATCTGGCCAATTTATGAAGACATTGAGTTGTCACACAATTTTGCATCTTTGCAATTGAGTGGTGAAATGATCATGCAATTGTATCAGCCTCATCGATCAACCATTGAGGCAACCATATGGTGCAATCCTGATAAACTAGAAAGGCATCCACTTGGACAGGTTCTAGAAGCCACAACAGCCCTTGCTACTATCCTCCAAGCCCAAGGAATTCCACAGAGTGATATATGCTGTGTTGTCTGCCCAAACTGGAGACCAGAATATGCTTTATTCTGCACAACAAAGGCTCTGCAAAAGTCACTGGGTCCTGACTCAGGTTTTGATGGCATTCAGTACTTACACAGTACATGCTTGTGCCCAACACACTGAACTCACACCTACCAGACTGAGACATCTTCTGGCATTCACAATAATTTTTCCTTGCAAACCTGAAGAAAAATTCAGTTTCAAATGGTGCTTTGGTTCCAGCTAAGCAGTTCCTTTGTTCAGCAGATTTTGCCAAGAAGACGACATTCCATCCAGATCACCAAAGGTGAGGAGGATTTGTCTGCTAGCACTCTCCCAGTGAGACTCCTGATGCTGCTCCGAGTGTGACTCTTGATACTGCTCCCAGTGAGACTCCTGATACTGCTCCCAGTGAGACTCCTGATGCTGCTCCAAGTGTGATCTCTGATGCTGCTCCCAGTGAGACTCCTGATGCTGCTCCAAGTGTGACTTCTGATACTGCTCCCATTGTGACTCCTGGTGCTGCTCCCAGTCAGACTCCTGATTCTGCTCCCAGTGTGACTCCTGATGCTGCTCCCAGTGTGACTCCTGATGCCACTCAAAGTGAGATTCCTGATACTGCTCCCAGTGAGACTCCTGATGCTGCTCCCAGTGAGACTTCTGATGCTGCTCCCAGTGATTCCTGAT
>JAAUXT010125885.1_pt1 | contig 10053 bp, 13 predicted proteins | sample 7278171 | NCBI WGS metagenome assembly JAAUXT01 (sample SAMN14350112, study PRJNA611818) | marine sediment metagenome | isolation source: surface marine sediment (1.8m) | place: French Polynesia: Moorea | collected 2018-08 | reverse complement strand
TTGTGACACCATAGAGGAAGGTAGCCTAAACCACTGAGCTCCAACTCATACTCTACAATAAACTATACTACAACATCACTACTGGGGCTTCACTCATATATACAACATGAGGTTGCTCTCCCGAAGAACCAGTCTTGGTGTGCGACCAAAAAGTAACTCTCCCAATGAACCAGTGAAGTAGCTCTCCCGAAGAACCCAAGACTCAGGACTGAACCCAGACTGAGAAGGAGAAACAGGCCAAGGCCCCTCTCTTGGTTGCTTTACCAGTGGGAGGGGTACCAACTACCTCATCGGAACAGAATCAAATTTGCCGGTAAACTTATGCAGCACACTGAGTACCCTCCAGGATTCTGGTGTGCACACATTGGACAGGGTTGAAACTTTGATGTTATTTGTCAAGTCATTTCTCAAGTCGCGTCTGTACTTGCCGAAAAACCAAGGGTGCAGTCAGGAAGTTTTTTTGGCCAAAAACACCTCATTATTGCAGAATGAAATGACACCATGTGCAACTTGTAGAGTGCCCCAAGGGGTGTTTGCGTACACCTCGATTCCGACCTACAATCCTTGGAACAGTGGTGAAAGTGATATTTTGTCTGGAGACCCCAATTCCTGAAAATTTGAACCCCTATGAAATCACCACAAGGGCTTCTATTGAAGAACTCATTGCACTTTTTTTGTTCCTCTAGACAAGGGTGTTTTTTGGGGGCAAAACACAGAGAATCAAAGTTTTTTTTTACATTTGCTTCAGAGCAGGTTCCAGGAGAACTTGAATTCTTCAAATAGCACTTGGAAATGAATCTCCTGGTCCAGAGAAACACACAAGTGCACTTGGTTCTGCAATTGACCTCCTCATGATGATTTGACAGGGGCTCAAAGTATTTGGGGGGGGGGGATAAAAAATGAAACATCACAGTTTCACCCCTGTTCCAGACATCACAGGCTGGAATCATGGCAACTGCAGACACCCCTAGGGGTACTCTATAAGTTCCACATGGTGTCATTTGGTTCTGCTCTGACTACATGTTTTGCCCCTGAACACACCAAGGCCTTTGTGTTGGGGGGGGGGGGCAAAACAGATAGTCAAACAGCATTCATTGCTTCAGTCCTCCCTCCCTTGGCAATTTAAATTGACAGTTGCGTTTGGGTAAAAGCCAAAGTTCCTGGAAGGCATGCAGCTCGCCATTGCCTTTTCACTGGAACAATGTGGGCACAATGGCTGCTGTATGGCGCCGCGGGCTCGTTGATCTCTTGTTTTTCGTGATTCTGGTTCGAATCTGAAGCTGAAGATGCAAAACTGCTGTTTTGGTGAAGGAGAAAATGGTACTAGATTTTCATGCTGTTCGTTTTTGAAGTTTTTGGACGTGCCCATGGAGATTCATGGAGAATAAACCTTTCATCATATCTTGTGCCTCTTTCGTAATTTTGAACGGTCAAAGAGGGTGTGTGCTTGTGTCTCGGTGTTGCCATTTGTGCGCGAGTGTACGGCCATGCACAGCAACTCAGCAGTGAGCCCTCGTGTACGTGTGTGCGCAGGTGTGCCTGTGTGAGTGCAGGTGGGTGTGAGTGTCGAGAAGAGGTTTGTTTCCGAGCAACGCCTTTATTTCCGCTACAGTGTTCACGTCACTGCACATGCATCAGATTCGTTGTTGTGTGAGGTGAGGCACGTGTCCAGACAGACTGTTCTTGCTTCACCAGCGAGTCCAGGAGGGGCGACCTCGATACAAATTCAAGGGAGTTCCTCAACTTCAGGAACTTAGCATGTGAAGAAGTACAAGTTTCTTTTGGGGGAGGTACACCCCCGGGTCCTTGTACTGGAGACTTGGAAGACAGAATAACGTTGGAGTGTGGGCCTCACAAAAGTTTACCCCCTTCCCCCAAATATTTGTGCTTCCCTGAAAATCCCCCCCACCCCGAAGGTTTGCCCCTTCCCATGCAAGTGTTGACCCCTCACCAAGGTTTGTCCCGTCCCATCGTGCCCGAATCTGCTGATCGTTTCCCGTTGTTGATTCGTGGGCGAACCTTGTGGCTTCAAGGACCCAATCCTGCACTATGAGCAATTTGCGAAGTCAAGGACGGATCCAGGATTTGATCAAAGCGGGTTTGGGGTGGGGCCCTGCCCTGGGGCTTGATTTCAACTTCAAAAAATGTGACAAACATGCCAATGGTACAACACTGCATGTGGAGGCATTGTTTCTCGAGTTCCTGGGTCACCCGGTCCGCCCAGGGTTGGATTCCTCAGAGTCAGGTGTGTGGCTCCCTCAGGTGGTCCTGAACCCGATGGGCGGGAGCTGCCCGGCGGCGGGGTCGGGTCCGGGGAGCGCGCGCGACCCCGGCGTCGGCATGGTCGGGTAGGACGGCTGCGGACGCACCGGGTACGAGTACACGGCCGTCTCGCCGCCAGGGCGCGTGATGGTGTAACTGCTGGTGGGAGGGTAGTACCTGCGGAGAGAGACATGTGGGAGGAGCACATGTGTGTGTGTGTGTGTGTGTGTGTGTGTGTGAGGGAGGAGAAAGAAGAGAGGGGGCAGAAAGAGAGCGGCAATGGATCGAGTGAGAAGAGAGGGGGAAGACATAACCCCAGGCTCTGCTTCTCAGGGATTCTCAGATCCTGGTTCAACTGACGAGCTTGTGAAAGAAAGATGAAGCCACGTGACCGGAAGCCTCACCTGGGCGTGGCGCGCAGCTTGTCGTCCGGGTTCGGGTAGTGGAAGCGACTCGGGAACCGTTCGCATTTGCGCGTGTACTTCGGAGCTCCGACCATCCAGACCCGGATGATGACCATGAGAACGAGGACGAGTAGCAGGGACACACCCACTGCCGGGATCGCCATGAAGATGCTCTGGAACCTGTCGAAACAAAGGGGCTTAATAGCGCTGAGACGTGCCCTGGAGCCTGCAAGAAACAAGAGGGTTTGACAGCGCTGAGACGAGCCCAGAACCTGTATATTTGGTTCCTTTGCCGAAACCCAATGGCTCAAGCGCAGAAAGGTAGGGCAAGATTCATCTAAAACCACCAAAAACCTCAGGCTGTGCAATTTTTCAGCATGTTTTGTCATAAATGTTTGGCCACCAACAAATTCCTGATGTCTCTCTGAAATCCCAACATGCAACAAGGATTCCAATTCCATGGATGTCTGCAACTGTGGTTCTCCCGAGAGGCAGTGACGGGTCTGTGGGGGAAGTTCATCCTCCCCCCCCCCCTATCCGGACGCCGAGTTGACGAAAAATAATGGTTGCTGCACGTTTTTCTGGCAGGTATCAGACCCACCTCGGTTGACCAGATCCTGGATCCGCCCAGGGGGGGGAGGGGTGCTCACCTTGCGTTGGCCATTGAAACCCGTTTGAAATCTTCCAAACTCCTATCAGCGCTTTTTCATTTCAAACAAACAAATTTCCAAGGCGCACAAAGTAAAGGTGCGTCGTGCAGCGGTGCAAGTAGGTCAGCCTTGTTTGTCTTATCTGATAAGAGTAGATATCGGAATGGTTCGCTCGCGGTGATGTCCCCTGGTCGGGAAGTCCCGGGGATTTTTTCGGCACGGTAAATTTTTTGTCCGTTGCCCCAGGCGGACCGTCGGGTTGACCAGACCTTGAAACAAGCGGTATCAACAGAGCACCAGGCGAACCTCGCATTCCATTTTGTTTATTTTCTGTAAAAGTGGACAAAAACTCGGTACAATATGTACAAGCTTCTGCAAACACCAGTGGAATGGAGCAGAGTAAAACACACAAACATTCAGCTCGTTTGTGTTTTCACATCCTGTGCAAAATTATTCGTGATCAGTGTCCCCAATGACAAGCACGTGACACGCACACACACACGCGCCCATCAACACCAATGGCATGCATGAGAAGCACTTCTGTCTCACCCCAGCCCAAACACACACACACGCGCGCGCACGATCACTCGAACTAACATGCCTTGCACATTTACAAACGCCTCGTCATACATGCGCACACGCGTGCGCAGCTGCACCCCACCCACCCACGTGACCTCCCGAGGCGACACGTGGGGGACGCTAGGACTTGTTGGCGCCGATCTCGTCCAGCTTGCGCCTGTATCCCTCCGCCTCGCGCTGCTTCTGCTGCAGCTGTTGTCGATACTGCTCCGCCTCCTTCCGCACCTGCGCGAGATAAGTAGTTCCGACCCGTCAGTCACGTGGGGTCAGCGGCGTGACACGGTGGCCACGTCCCTCTGAAGCGCATGTGTGTGTGTGTGTGTGTGGTGTGGTGTGGTGTAGTGCATGCCACACCTGTTCCAGTTGAGACCGCAGGTCGGTGCTGCCTCCGACCAGCGTCACCTTCTGTCGCTTCTGCGGCGGCTCTTCGCCGGAGTCTGTAACCAGGGAAACGTGCAACCATGGAAACGGGAGTCAGCAGGGAAACGGGAGACAAATTCAACTGAGAACAGAGTCGTTTGACTGTTCCAATTATGACGAAGTGCGTTGCTATGGAAAACTGTGACCAGAACAAAAACTCCCGCCAACTGCAGTGCGTGCGTGTGTGAGGTATGCGTGCGGCCCCACCTGTCTGCTCGTCCTGAGCCACTGTCACCACGACCGACCCGTCTCCCCCCGCCAGCTGCAGCGCCTGTTCCGCCGACAACACCACCACCTTCTGCAGGGAACGACAGAAGAGAGAAACGCGCGGTCAAACGAATGAGTGAACGAATGAATGAGCGACAGCGGTTGACCGATTGTGACCCCAACGCAACTTCCTCCAACTCAAGTACCGTCCCTCCCATCTTCCAGTCACACCCAACACACCCTCGCCCCACCCTTCCCAGGCCCCCGCCATCCCCACTCAGCCTCACCCGTGTCTGTCCAACCCCACTTGGCCTCTCCTCCCGGCTTTTCTCAACCCCTCCTCATGCTCATGACGCTTGACCTCTTGCAGGCTCCCCTCCCCTCCCCTCCCCCACGCAATCCAGTCCCGCTCACTGCAGCCCCACCCGTCCCTTCTCCTTCCCCAACTCACCCCCGTCTCCTCGTCTGTGATGACGTGTTGCAGGCTGCCGTCCTCCAGCCCGACCCCCTCCTGCTCCGCCTCCTCCTCCGGCGGCTCCAGCCCCTCCTCCACCTCCTCCTCCCCAGGATCCCCTTTCACCAAATTCAGCGCAAGTTTCCCCGCCTCTGAAACAAGAACACCCATCAGCTCAGACACTAGCCTCCTTCAATGGCAGGGAGACGCGCGTCTGCCAATGATCTGCTCACAGAGGGGAGGTTCAGCACGGCCTCGAAATCCATTGCGTCCGGTGACCCAAGTAGGAAAAGGATCGGACGTATTTGCTGAACCTCCGTGGAGACAAGGTGGTGGTGAACACCGAATGACGTTGAATGGTGCACACACGAAAAGTGAGACGCCCTGTCGTGTATCGCTGTTGACAACCAACCAAGATGGAAAGCCCTGGTGGACAAGGAAAAATGGGACGTACACGCAGGCACACGCAAACACGCACGAGTATCACACATACACGCGTGCCCAAGACTGACACCAAAAAGGAGCCTGCGCAAGCTCAGGTCACGTGATCCTGACATGTACTGACCTGTCAGCGTCAAGGTGGTCCCCGATTCGCCGAGCGCGGATGACGTCACCATGCTGGGCGCGTCCGACGCCGAGATCATGGTGATTCCGTGCGTCTCGAGCCACGACAGCGCTGACTCCGCCGCCGTCGTGTCTGTAACCAGGGCAACGGGACGTGAGCAGCATTCCTTCACCGCAGACACAAATTTCAGCAAATTTCCGAAGACAAGACTACTCACACCAAAACAATCCGAAACACACACACACACACAGCTCAACAGATGACCACCACCACAAGTATTCAAAGTGCACATTGAAAACAAAAACACGCGCATCACCCACCAAACCGAAAACACACACTCACACCAGCAGCAGAAAAGGGAAACAGTGTTGGGACGCAAAACAGGCGACTCAGCATCAGATCAAAATCTGATCAGTGGCCACCCAGGGGCCGGGATCAGGTGGATGAGCGCAATGGGGTTCCCCTGGATCGTCCCCTGGGGGTCGGTAGTGCCCTCGGGGCCCCTGGATCTTCCCCTGGGGGTCGGTGGTGCCCTCGGGGCCCCTGGATCGTCCCCTGGGGGTCGGTGGTGCCCTCGGGGCCCCTGTTGCGCCCTGAACAGCAAACGAACAGCACCTGAGGCAACTCACCGCTCGCAGGCTCAACACGGAGGAGGAATTCGTCTGAAAGTCATTCCAAGCGAACCACGTACACACACGCACATCACAGCTGGCAAGGACGCACCCATCAACACAAGCAATAAAAATCTGTTCCTGCACACACACACACACCACACAAGTACAGACATACACAAAGAGGGCTGAGTTTGAGATACAGAAGCAGTTTTGATTGAGGAGCACAAACATATACAAATTCACAGCATACACATACGAGGTTTGCACCACTTCTGGGTTTGACTGCATGTTGAATATTCATGCTCAGTCGACCTCTGACCGATCTCAACAAACAGGGTCAAATGCCTTACATAATGTCGGTGCACAAGGTGCTTCAACATGTCAGTCAAACCCAGAAGTGGTGCAAGCCTCGTACACACCGCCACAAAATGGAGAAAGACTCTTAACAGGCACAGAACACCGCACGCGGCTTGGTAAGAATTCACACCCACCCAGACTCACTCACACACCAAGAATCGTCAAACACTGAGCCCCCAACACACACACACACACACACACACACACACACCTAGCAAGGACGCACAAATCACAAAACACTGTTCTCACACACGAATACACACACACGGGCACCGCCTCCACGCAAAGATGTCACACGCACACACACACCACGCATGCGCACTAACTGGGAGCGTTGGTCGCGCTGAGCGGCCCCGACGCCTCGGCGAGCGCCGCCAGCGTCGCGAGCACCGACGTGCTGCTCTGGTCCGCGTCCCCGGTGTCGCCCGCCGCCGCCGTGCGCACGCGCACCACCTTCGACGCTGCAACAAACAAGAAGACCTGACATCAGAGACACGTGCTGTTTGATCTGCACCGCCATGGGAGGACATTTTGTCAATGGCATCAGGCGAGAGAAGTCAGGCAGGGTGCGAATGGCGCTCAAACTTTCTGGGAATGGGAATGTTTTCTCTTCAGTTGTCTCCAGTGGATCCAAGAAACCCGCCCCTCCCCCGACCTGATTCACGCTTGCACCTCGACAGAGACCGAGGTGGCGACCCCCTCTTTCCAAGGGACCTGGGACCCGAGTCCTTCCCCTGACAACAAAGAGCAACGAGCCCGCGGCTCCTTACAACTGGAATTTGCTCACAACACGCATTGTTCTTGCAAACAGGCTACGGCTGCCTGTCTGCCAGGAACCACTGGTTTTATAACCAGAGGGTGGGTTGGTGAAACAACGATTGGTTTCATCATTCTGGGGCTCCAAAACAATGATACAAATGGTTTGGTTGCACCCCCATGATAAAACCAAGTTGGTTTCGTAACTGTTGGGGGGTTGGGGCAAAGCAACTTGGTTTCAGGACCAGTGATATTCACCAAATAGGAAAAGGAATAGTCGCTACACTCCCTTGCCAACAAAACCAACTGTCCACGGAAATACAGAGCCAGAACACCACCATCGCGATTGCACTGAGCCCGCGGCTTACTGAAAAGCCGGCGGCCTAAGATTCCTTTTCGTCCTCACAGGAGCTTGATTTCCAAGGTCTTCCTGCACCCCTCCGGCAGGTCCCTCCCCCGACCTCCATCCTGATCCGCTGACTCATCCCGCGTGGCGCTTTACCTTTCCTGCCGCCGCGCGAAGACACGTGTGTCTGCGATGGCGCAACGTCAGGCGTCGTGGCCGCGTCTGCTGACGTCAGCACCTCGTGCGTCTCGAGCTCCGTCTCCTCGTCGACAGAGGTCGTCACCTCTTCCTCGATCGCTGCCGTCGCAGGGGTCACCTCCAGCACGTTCGACGTCTGCGGCGAAACAACGTGATGCAATCAAACCACGTGGCGTCAGCATGTTGGTTCCAACCACATGACGTCAGCCGAAGAGTGCACATGAAGATGTGTCCACACATACCGGTACCCATCCTGACACGTCACGTGGTGTGTAGAGGGCAGTGTTACGTGTGCATTTCGCAACACGCAATGTTTGACATTTCCCAGTCGCAGCACACAATTGATGGAGAACAAGAATCAGAAGTTGAGCTTTTGGTAAGAACCAACAAAGATGGCCGACCCTGACGAGTCTTGATTGTGTATGAAGTCTGACAGGCTTCGCGTCGAGCTCATCTCTCTAAGTGCGACCTCTTGGTATTAGCCAGGCCGCATGCCCTCCTGCAGTGTGAGCGCGGCCTGCCCTGTGGCGCACCCCACACCTGAGAAGTGCGACGCACTCCTCAGCTTTGACGCACCCACCGCCCGTGATGCACCCGACGCGCGAGTCATGCACCATACCTGTGAAAGCTGCAGTAATTGGATGATGTCAGCGCGACCGTTGCCCGCCGCGATGTCCAGGGGACTCTTCTCAAACTGAAACAAAAACAGCTGTGTGTGTAGATACGCTGTGTGTGTAGATACGCGCCTCCTCACCCCAAACAAGAAAGTATGTCATGGCACGCGCCTGTTGCTCAAACACAAACAAGAATACATGTCGGTGTTGAGACGCGCTCTCCGAATCTTCACAGATGACTGACCTTGACCTGTACGACTGTCATCGCGAAGTCACCTTGACCTTGAAAACTGACCTTGTTTTCGCAGTTGATGTCGGCGCCCTGTTTGATGAGCAGCTGGATTGCGTTCATGTGACCCTTCTCAACAGCCCAGTGCAGAGGGGTCATCTTGAGCTGAAACACACATTGCAGACGGGTTACCCACAGCTGCAACACACATATGCAGTCACAAACTCAACACCCACATCACACGCACACAAACTGCACGCACCATGTCTTTGGCCTCGACGTCGGCCCCGCTCCGCACCAGCAGGTCCACAATTTCCGCGTGCCCCTCCTGACACGCCACGTGCAGCGGGGTCCGGTCCACCTTGGTGCGCGCGTCGCGGCTGATTCCCGCCCGCAGCAGCACCTCGGCCGTCTGCGCGTGGCCGTTCTGCGCAGCGAAGTGCAGCGGCGACGTCCCCAGCTGCGGAACCAGAGCAGAGACGTGAGGAAACCAAAGCGGGACCAGAAGTACAGGAAACAATACCTGCCGGGACCAGGGAAGGGAACCCGCCCCGTGGTGGTATGAGGTGAGAAAACCAGGACGCAGTCATTTCTTCGAGCGGTTGGTGGCGCCCAGAGCTCTCGACTCGTGATAAAGGTCGTGGGTACGATGACTCCTGCTACCAGCATCAATGAACAAACGGCCCAGAGGACCAACGGGGTCAAGGACGGATCCAGGAATTGTCGTGGGGTGGTGTGTCGATCAAGGAAGGGCACACCTGTCACTTGGGCCGTGGGGTCAGAGAACGAAAACATGCAGTGAAACGGCAGACACACTGAACTAGGAGACACAGGTGATTTCGAGCACTCATCAAAACTTCAAACCCAAGGACACGGGTGTCTGGTCCTTGCAGGTTCAACCCAAAATGGCCGAACACTCGTGTCTTGTCATTTCATTCCACTGGGGTTGGGGTGTTCTCTCATCGTCCCGTACGTAGGGCTTTCAACTTCTGCCTTCCGAAATGTAGTCATGATACCATCAGGTCCCGCGTTACGTACCCAGTCTGTGGTGAAGGGGGCACCGTTCGACATGAGAGTGCGAACTTCATCCGTCTCTCCCGCCTTCGCGGCCTCCAGCAACCGCTTCCCGAAGTCAACCAGTGACATGGCGTAGCGCTGAAACAAAACAAGAACGTTTGATAACACTGAGGACGCAGCCCCAACGGACATCTCAGCACTCAAACACAAGACTGCATGGCAGAAATGACACGGCGTGCACCGGACTTGCGACAATTCGAAACAAAACGAGAACATGAACAGCCCAACAGTGCTATGTGTGATGTGTGTGTGTGTGGGGGGGTGTGGTATGAGGCAGTCTTCTGATGGATTTGGTAAATTCAGCCAACGGGCAGGCCACCC
>JAAUXT010096944.1_pt1 | contig 10053 bp, 4 predicted proteins | sample 7278171 | NCBI WGS metagenome assembly JAAUXT01 (sample SAMN14350112, study PRJNA611818) | marine sediment metagenome | isolation source: surface marine sediment (1.8m) | place: French Polynesia: Moorea | collected 2018-08 | reverse complement strand
GGTTACTTTGTTACTTTAAATGTGTTTTGTGTAAAATTTTCTACTGGTGAACCCCCCCCCCCCCGAGTCAAGTGGCTCAACTCGTCACCGCCGAATTGAAACTTGCCATTTCCACATCTCCACCCATTTCCAGAAACATTTGACATTTGTCGCATCAAATATCACTTCTATTTGTCATTGCAGCTTTTAGTAGTTTATGACGAGCCAAGAAGTTTGATGTGGGATCCACAGCACGACTCGCCTTGTGGACACGAGAATGCCCTTCTGTTCTCGCGGACGGAGTCTGACTGTGCATATTTTCTGTTGTGTGCATGTCTTGTGGCGTGAGATCTGGAGTCCTCCAAAAAAGGCAACATTTTTTCTTGTTATGTCGCAGATCCTCAGGTCCTAAAAATTGTTCACCCTGACAAGAAGAAGCAAGACGTCAACTTTAATCCCGTCAGTCCCTTTGTCTCAGTCTGTTGTGAATAGACAACGCACCGGAAGGTTCCAAATTGGGTGTCTGATTGTGCCCGTTGTTTTGAAATAGTTCTGAGTGGTATTTTCTGAGGGTCTCAGTCTGTGACACAGACAAAAACACATCTCGGGCTCTCCTTGTGAACTCCGCAGGCAGCTGCACTCGAGTGAATGAATCCACGTGACCCAAGTCCCACTGACCGTCAGGTCGAGGCCTCAGGTCACGCTGGTGCGGTCCTCGTGTGGCTTCCGGTGTGGCTGTCAGTGTTCCCAGGGGACCTGCAATCCTGCACCCTCCGAGACGATCAGGTTTCACGTGTACGGACGCCAAAAGAAACACGGGGGCGTTGTTGGTACGTCACCAGGAGGACCGCCCAGGTGGCTGGGTGAGCTGAGGGAATCAGGCCACCGGGTTCTAATTGAGCTGCATGCTACGGAAACCGGAGATGGAATCCGTTCACGCTGCCGCTCACCCGTCGGACGCTCAGATGTCGGGGTCACCACTCAAAACAACCTCCAATCGGAAGAGTTTCTCCGCTGAAAGCTTTCTAATGGGCTTCCAGGAAGGTGTTTGTTCCGGCTGTTGGTGGTTTGGTTTGATGAGCTACCTGTGTTCACGTCGGTGGCTCTGGTGTCTTTTCCTCCCATAATGAAATTGGCCCAAAGGGAAAAGCAGTTTGAGGCGAGGACTGGGATGTTTTTGCTGGTCTTTGAAAATTGGGTGTGTGTTCACCATAAAAATAGGGCAATGGGCTCGCAGTGATTTCAACTCATTCCAATCGCTCATTCCGGTTGTTTGTTGACCTTCAACACCAAATGGACTTGGCACCACTGAATATGAATGAAATGTCCCAAAACTCTTCAACCATATGCACCAAGTTACCAACAACCCCACCACACGAGTATCATGGAAAGAAAAACATATAATTGCAATGAGTCAGACCACTGACAAAATTTTGGCACTTTTGCTAAAAAATCCTCACACAAAAGACAAAAGCTCTATCTTGCCTCAACCATTTGCAAGATCCAAACATCAAACTGATCATCTCGACACATTCCTTGTCATACTGATCGAGAACAAGCCATATTTTTTCACATTGTAAGGAAGTGCATGAAGGTCATATTCAAAGCCATTTTTTCAAAAAATGTTCTCAGTGTGACTTTGACCCCACCCTGCCACACACACACAACATACAAAAATTTCAAAAACACGTACCACATTTGCCACCAAGGCACAACACGGCTGATACAATTTTTCTCTTCCTGCACCAGAAATGGGAACTAGATGCCAATATTGGTGATATTCCAGCGATATTCAAGCGTACCGTTCAAATCACTGGAAAAAATGAGTCAAGTTTCTGACCAGCTGTGGATCAAAAGGAGAGGAGGACGCTTTTCAGTTCGGAGACTCTTTCTCAACACAAGTGAGATCCTTTCTTGTGAGACTTTCTGTCAGCCTGAACTTGACAAAACAAAACAGTGACTGACAATTCACGGCACAACTTGTTTTTGCGAGGAAACATGAATGAATATGGGAGTTGATGTGAACACTTTGCCCCGGTGAGTCGTGGACCTGGAGCTAAACAACTGTTTACCACGTCTCCTGGGTGTCGTGACAGCGTCAGGCCACACGAGGGCGAGGAGCTCTCCACCGCGTTGTCGTGCAGAAAGTTCGCGAGTGTGAGAAGAAAGCCAATCTTCGCCCACCAGCTCTCAGTTTGAATGAGTGTACACAACACAAACGTGAAGCCTGCCAAGAAAACCGTCAACCATGAACGTGAACGTGAAGCTGTGTGGAGTGGTGGGCCCTTGGTGCGGTCCATGTCAGGAAAGCACAATTCCAGTTTTTTGAAACTTTTTCGCATAAGAGTGTCAATTGGTTTCCTATGAAATTCTGCTTTGGATTTACCTGAAAGTACTTGAAAAAATTGCTGACCACCACACACAAAATGTCACGTGCTACTTTGGTAACACCACCTGTCCTGTGTCCTTGTCTGGTGCAGACTGCACAAGGGACGCTGCGCACCACTGGCGAGCGAGTTGCCTCTGAGCTCCATTAGCAGAGCTGAGCAGAGCACCACTTGTTGTGACTGCGCCCATCACAGTAAATTCTCATGTCCTCTGACACAGAAAGCTCTCTGGATTCCAAATCTTTTCGGGGAAAAGACCTCTTGGCCGAATAGTCAGGATTCATGTCTTGTTGAAGTCAAGTGAGGAAGTCACAGGACTGCTGCGACACACGAACAGATCGATTCCCTACGCGTGGTCTTTGTGCAATAACCTGAGGAACATGACTCTGAAAGTTTCTGTGCGGCTGCAATCAGTGTGAAACACCTCCTGATCAAGTTTGTCCAAGTTCTCCCCACGTTGACAGATAACTAAAAGAAGGGTCTGGCTTCAAATCCCATGAGCAACAAGAGTTCAAAAGTCAAACCTTCCGCTCTGACGGCAGGTTGACAGCCAGGTGAGCTCCGCAGGGACAGTGTCAGCAGTTACTCTCTTGTTAACGTCGAGAGCAACTTCGCGGGGTGTCGTTACAAAGCACCTTGCGTCGTCCTGTCTGACCCTGCCACCAGGTTCTAAATCAGGCTGCAGTATTTATCAATTCTATGGTGATGTGGATCAAGAGACAAGTCCTGTAGAACGACAGGTGTCGAAAGGTTTGACTTTAAAAACTCAAGTGCAGAACCAAGACATTCACGGAGAGCAACTTGAGGAATGTCTGGAGCAACAGAGTGATGGACGTGAAGAATGTTCCACAGCTTGTCATTACCTGTTCGGGGGATGCTCATTATCCCGATCTCCATTCGTTTTCATGCCGTTTGTTCTCCTGCAGACACACACAGTTGCTTGTTCCATCACTCCACTTTTTGAGGGAAAATCGACTTTGCTCCACGCATGGTTCGAGCACGCTGGCGCGTTAGTCACACAACTCATTGCGAGGCTCAGATACAGTGAGGGTCTTGAGCTGTTCTGGAGACATTGGCATCGAAAGAAGGTCAATAGTTAATTTTCACAGCTGATTGGATGCACAACTTTCCTCGGCCCAAATGTGCGGCAGGCACGATTTCCGAAGTGAAATTTTGATGGTCCTTTGTGTGATCGCAAACAGCCTGGTCACATTTTCCTGCTTTCTCAGCTGACTCTGTTCTCAGTGTTTTGATGAAACTTTGTACAGTAGTTGTTGGGGCTCTCTGCGTTCACCTTGCACGTGTTCGTCGTCTTCTGAGACAATCAATTAAACAGCTGTGTTTTCCTGCACGTCTATCACGCCAAAGTCGTCTTGGTGATGTCCAGTCACGGAAGGGCCATTTTCCGCCTGATTACTCGGACCCTGCACTCTCAAGTCAAACGCTTTGCTGTCCCGTCGGCTGTGTGCCTGTTTCCTTCAGAGATCCTTCAACATTCGCACTGAAAAGACGTTTGAGATGCAATGAAAGTGATTGGGTTTCTGCGGACGTCTCCGGTCCATCTGGGGGTCAAAGTTACCACAAGGCCATTGAACAAGTGACCGCTCTCCCACATAACGCTGTCGTGGGCAGCTTTTGGTGTCAGATTGAATTTTGTTTCTTCGATGGCTTGTGGTCTGCAGCCCACAATCTCTTTCTCGGACCTTCAGTCCAACAAGGCCACAGACGTCAAACTGCATTGCAAAAGTTGCGCTCAAACAGCTTCTTGTCCACAAGCCATGCAGGAATAAAGTTTCTACAGCTCGTACAGATGGTCTCACATTACTCAATCAGTTTGCCTGATTGTGTGATGTAATGACTGGCTCAAGAATCTGCAGCTGCGAGCCAATTTGTCCAAAGCACCACCCCTCCCGCCACAGTGAACGATTAACGGTCTGATGATGACAAAAGGCTGCACATGGCTTGCGACACAGCCGAACGAGTAACCTGTGCGGAAAAGTGGTCGCAGCTTGAGTGCAACAAAAAAGAACAAGATATACAATTCTCGTTGAGAGCTTTCTTTGCTGGGAGGCGGAACTTGCGCCGTTGCTCGTACAACGCTTTTCCGTGGACAGAAGCGTGACAACTGCCCACACCTGCACTGTTCTTACAGCGCCCAGAAGGACGGACGCTGGCGTGACAACTGCCGTCCTGGCTCAACGCTAATCCAGTTTCAGTCCGCAGGCGCTCAACCATCAAAAACATGATTGCTCAGAAAATTGCGGTAAATTTCTCTTGAGGCCTAGTTGTCTGTTCATTTGGCAGGGATAAGTTGAGAGGATTAGGAGCGTTGTCCGGTCCAATTGACGTCTGTTTCATCCGCAGCGACGAGTCTCGCTTTATCCCGGGAGCGGAGGCAGATTAATCCGCGGTCGCTAATGCGGCTCAGCCGGCGATGACGACCCGTGTCACGCAACGTGACCGCGCGGGGTCGGGCCGCCGAGCAAAGAGATTCCTGAACCGCGCTCGAGGATCTGAAGGAAGGAGAGGAAATCAGAACTTGCAAGTCAGGAATTGGAATTGGATTGCGGGAGTCTGAAGGGCGCCTGAACCACAATCCCATTCGTGGTGGCACTTGCGTGATCCAAGAAGTCAGATTTATTTTGTCAGAAGTGCAAGGACGAAATGCTGCGAAAGGCCAAAGCGCAAAACGCTCCGTCTGGCAGGACCTGCCCACTTGGCAATGACGCAAGAAGAGCACAACCACGGGAAACTGGACAACAGATCAGCTCGTACTTAAGTATATGTTCAATGTAGCAAAGTTGGGCGCAACGCACAGACGAGCAGAGGTGAGGCAGTCTCAAAGACACGTATGCGTTGGATGAAATTTGCAAAAGTGTGTCAGTGCCAACCCAAACTTATGAGAACGAGAACTTGAACTGTTCAGATATTTTATTGGCAGTTAAATTATTATTTATTTTTAAGTTATGTTCCTCTCCTCTGTGGGCGCTACATCCTGGTGAATTAGCCTGTCAAGGAGAGACAGATAACTACCAATGAAATGCGCTCCCTTGTGTGCTGCAACACGCTCTCTCTGCGTACAAATAAATCTACTGAATGCAAATATATTTTCCAAAGGGATAGATCAACTGGGTGCCCTTCACCAGAAGAGTCTTCAGCTGAACGCTCCAAAGTTGCTCAGATCCAATTTGCCTTTCAGGAGTGAATATAACTGTCTCTCGTCAGTCTCTCAAAGAGGAGACAATTATCAGAATTGAAAAGTCTGCTTCAAAGATGCACACGTCGCCCTGATGTCAGCCTGTCGTTGCACGTGACCAAACGTCTGTTTTACCACGGAGAGTGAAGTTGTTCTGGAGCAGTGATCAGAAACTGCTTCACTTGCAATTGAGTGAGACTTGTGTCTGATTATCGATGATTCGCAAAGACCACTCAATGATTCGCCTGAACATGACTGTTTTGGGACCTCACGTTAAAGGAAACGAAAGACAATTGATGACAGACTCGGAAAGTTGAATGTCTCAACAGCAACAGACGTGCATGTGCCAAATGGATATCTCTCACTGAGGAGGATATTTTTGGCAACCGCTTCTTGTCTAGAAAGGAAAGGTTCTCAGAAGTGACTCAGCCCGTAAAACAATCAGGCTTGTTATTTTGTTTGGGACGTCACGCCCACATCTGTGAATCCCTGACACGAAGTCTTCTTCCTTGTTACCTTCGCTTCATTCACTCTATGGGCAGAAGCAATCGCATGTGATTCATGTGCGCAGCGATCTTCACTGCAAAACACCAATTCTTCTCACACCTACAGGTGTCTTTCCGTTCTGTTCCCTGATTTGCGGATACCAAGGGAGAATCTTGCAGTTATTGCCTCGGGGGGGGGGGGGGAGTGCAGTGAAGTTTTTCCGTTGTTGTGCACGGTGAACAGACATCAAACTGAACACCTGATTGGAAAAGGAGTGTAAGCCTTGAAATGCTTCGGACAGTGAAAGCTGCTGGGATCTACAACTCGCCGGTTTCCATCTGATCAAATTCGACCGATTTTGCCCCGAAACTGATTGGCCACATTTATCTTTGTGTCGAACCAATGTTTAGATTCAAGCACTCGAATTGCGAGAAATTTCCCAGCAGTAGGCAAGATGATTACAGTGTCATTACTATTCAGTACAAACGTTTAACTCAGTAAGACAGAAGAAAAACACAGGCGACTCACGCTTCTGCCAGGTGACTGATCACAAAGCAGTTTGCAGGTTCACACTGCAATTGTGCAACAACACGAATCAGTGACGGTGATCCAAAGGTCAATGAAGTTCAAGACCTCAACATCGGACTTTCCCGTGTTTTCACCTGTCTATAGACAATTGAACGTTATGAGATTGGCAGACACTGGCAAAGCCGCAGTTGTTGTGTTGTTTCCAAGAACGTATCATTCCTGTCCGTTCTCAGGGGCAAATCTCATTTCCCAAGACAAAGCTCTGAGTAAATAACGAGTTTCCTATCAGTTCCATTGGTGCAATATCCAGGCAGACAATGGATTCGATATAAAATTGCGCCGTGTGTTTTCCCCTCTGTTGGAGACCGGTCCGCAGCTGTGCTCCAACAATAGGACGCACCGGGTGCCATTCCGCTTTGTCCAATCAGCCAGTGCAATCTATTTGCCGACGCTATCAGTTCTCCGCTGCCAGATTTCGTCTACATTTCCACAAGGGTTGGCAAGCAGTTGACAAAATGACTTTCAGAGTGATCTGGCAGCTTTGGGATGTCTGGACTATCAGTCGGAAACACGGACCAGACTAACGTGCCTCACGTTCTCAGACATCGATTTGAAGAACGACAACAATGATGATTCTTGAATTGATCTGAGTGTGATGTCTGATCCATAGTCCTCCAGAATGACAGACGCTCTTTTCAGGCGATACGAAAACTGAATCCAGTTTGCTGCATCGGTGGTCAGCTCAACGGTACAAGAAGAGCGCAAACTTTCTGAGCATTCTCCATCCAGACTGTGCCCTCGTAAGAGACGTCATCTTGAGCGCTCGATTTCAAAGAGCGCACTTGTCCATTGAACAGATTCGCTGTGCTTCCTACCAGCTGGCAAAACGCCACTTGGCATCAACACCACAAATGTAAACAACAGAAGCTCACGGCTGACGAAGCAGATAAATACAAGCAGATAGACTAAATGCAAAATGGGCCCAACTCAAAATAATTTTTGTAAACAATTGATGTAACATTAATATACAGGAAACTCTATTTCATTATATTTTTCAATGTAAAAAATATAACCATCAAAGAAAAACTTTATTAAACAGAGTTAAATCTCTAGCAAAATTTAAAAATTTGACCCAAAAACATTCATTAGATCTACTAAAATAACAATAAAAATAATTTTCTTCAAAATAATGAATATATATCATTATCACAAATGTTAAATTTTTTCGTAAGGAAGACACAAAGATATATCTGAGTGACTGCCATCACAAACAATCATTACAATAATTTAATTTATTTATATATGTGTGTGTGTGGGTTGTGAATGGACGAGAGAATTGTACTGGTTCAATCGTCATTGAATAAATTTATCAAATCAATCAAGAATAGACATGGAACGAAGCATAGGCCCAAATTAGGAACAAAACACACCTTGTGAACTCGAGAGGCACATCCTTCCCAAGAGATTGACAGTGCCAACCTGTCAACGCAACCGTTTGTTCACCTTTCATCGCAACGAAGTGTTGCAGGTGCACGTTTTCAGCACGTGAGAAGAACAATGCCCTCTCGCCGCGGACGAAACAGCTGCTCGGCGTCGCAAACAGACGAACCAGGAAAAAACAACCGTCTGCAAGAGTCGATGAACTCGTCTCAAACATCCGTGTTTCCTTGAACTTGTGGCTGATTGACCTTGTTCAATTACACCGGAACTCAGGTGGTCCGACCAATCCGCTCCAAGAAAGATGCCAACTTGGTGATTGCTATATTCGTAGGAAATCAGATTCTCGTATCCTTGGTCTTGTCGAAGAAAACGAATTGAAGCCAGTTCGAATTTACTGAGCAAGGGCAAACCACATGCCATCTGCTTTTGTCACGAATGGTGTTGACACGGATGGGCTTTTTTCTTCGAAGCTGAAATTTGAATTGGCCGAGCACATTCCACGAGGCTTCTTCAGATCAGGCGGCAAACGCTCAACTTCTTGTGTCTCGACTGGCACCGGCGTGCACGGGCGGTGTCGAGTTGGTTCTTGTCCACGTTCTTCCTTCCCGAGATTGTGTGTCAATTATTCTTGCATCTCCTGTGGTATTTAACCCCAACTGCCCAAAACGCCACAGATAACTTCTTGTGCCTGAGGTCAGTCTTCGCCAGATGCGCTCAGTTAATTTGGTTACGCGTGGCGTTTGTGGTGAGCGTAACCGTGTTGAACCTTCCCTGTGTACACTCGTCTGTGGCTTGTGCGCCCGCAGGCCACAAACAGAGACGGACACAGAATATATATCTGAGTCCTCTGAAACAACGCAACGGGAATGTCTATATTGAGCCAATCAGTGTCTCTCGATGTTGCTGAACACTGGATGCATGAGAGCAAAGCATCCCACTCTTTGTTGTCTTCCAGCATCAAATCAAGAGTTCCAGAATGGAAACGGCAACGATTTATCTCATTTGACCGGAGAAAAACTGGACTCCAACTCGCGATTGCGAAGTCGAGAAAGCCGTCCCTGAGTGGGTGCACCGGATGCAAGATCTATTTCCTGCGCAGCAATCTCTCTGATCTTTGTGGCCAATTGATCTGAAATCTGGATTCACCCAACTCAAAGTGAGTTGGATTTCTGTGATCACGCTTCTTTCCAGGGACCCACAAAGTGGAAGTGTTTGCTGGGTGGTGAGCGTGAACCAACACGAGGACAACGAATCTCTGAATTCAAGAATTTGTCACATTGACTGGTATAGAAGTATTTGTGTTGTTGTGACAGCACCAGAAGACTGATGCCGGTGTGTCAAAATCTTGTTGTGAGTATCTTTGTTCTGCACTCAAGGTGTGCAGCGAATCCACAATGGCACAGCATGTACAGCAGAGCCAGAGTTCTGTGCCCTGGCCCATTCCATTGTCACAAGGCAGTGGGTTGTTTTTGTTGGCTCGAGTCTTCTGTGCAAACGTGAATGGGTCTCCCTGGGTGTTGACCGTAGACGTCTCTGACCACCGCCCCGCCGAACCAAATCAAACAGTGGGGGACAGCTTTGACCACGAGCTGAGATCATTTCATCGCTGCTGAATATGTGTTGCCTGCACCTTTTATTTGCAGGAGAACTGTTGGTTCTGTCTTTTTCTTCAAAAAATGTCAACTGACCTTGTTGTGTTCCAGAGCACAGCAAACGAACAGGTCAGTGTCGCGTGCTGGACTCACTGAGTGTTTAACTCAGGCGACTGACTCAGATGAGGTTAGGTGTGGACACGCACTGGTGTGGTGTTTCCTCAAGTTCATCACGACTGAACTTCTTCTGGAAGACCGTTTTCGTGACTTTCTCCCTTTTTTCTAATTGCTTGACCTTCGTGTATGATTGGACATTCAACACAGTACGAGGTTCGTTCAGCCCAAAATGCGTCGGGCGCGAGTACGTGCGAGTACTTGAACCAAATTTGATGAACTTTTTGAGGATGATTTATTGATCCTCTGGGTACAAGTAACAACTAGTTTG
>JAAUXT010080274.1_pt1 | contig 10053 bp, 10 predicted proteins | sample 7278171 | NCBI WGS metagenome assembly JAAUXT01 (sample SAMN14350112, study PRJNA611818) | marine sediment metagenome | isolation source: surface marine sediment (1.8m) | place: French Polynesia: Moorea | collected 2018-08 | reverse complement strand
CCCCCCCCCCCTCCACACTCCGCCCGGCCCCACCCCCCCAAAACCCCGCACTTACGAACTACGCCCAAACCACCCCGTTCTGAACCCCGCCCAATCCGCCCAGATCTGACCCCACCCAATCCGCCCAGGTCTGACCCTCACCCAATCTGCTCAGGTCTGACCCCCGCCCAATCCGCCCAGGTCTGACCCTCGCCCAATCCGCTCAGGTCTGACCCCCACCCAATCCGCCCAGGTCCGACCCCCGCCCAATCCGCCCAGGTCTGACCCCGCCCAATCTGCCCAGGTCTGACCTCGCCCAATCCACCCAGGTCTGACCCTGCCCAATCCGCCCAGGTCTGACCCCGCCCAATCCGCCCAGGTCTGACCCCGCCCAATCCACCCTGGTCTGACCCCGCCCAATCCGCCCAGGTCTGACCCCGCCCAATCCGCTGCAGTAGATCCACCTCAATTCGATTGAATCGCTGCTGAAACAAAGCGGCCTCGGAGTGCGCAGTAACAATGTGAGTCGTGCTGCTGAAGAGCGAAACGATTAAAACTGAAATGTCACCCGAGACCCGCTTCACACAGGGCGCGTCACGCGTCGCGTCCCTGTACACGTCACACACACTGATGACGTCACGCGTCGCGTCCCTGTACACGTCAGCAGACGCTGCGTCGTCGCGTCGCGCGCTGGTGTGAAGGACGCGACGCACGACGCACGACGGACGCGCCCAGTTGAAATGTCACGTCAATCGTGAAGTCAGCGTTTCTGAGGCGTGTATGGGCGGGTCAAACACGAAGACGCCTCACGCACTGAAAAAAACTTCCCGAGCATACCTGGCCTCGCCTGAAACATGCTCGTTCAATTCTGAATGGCGATCACGTTGTCGTTTGAGCTCTGATAAGAATGCCTGTCATTTGCAACCACAACTGAAACATTCTGTGAGAATGACTTCATTTTCTTGCAGAGCTGGGTGAATTGGGTGGGGATGGACCATTTAGCCTCGCCCCCCCCCCAACCCCCCAAAAAATGGCAGAAATTTTGATCTCCTTCCGTCATTGGGACTTTGTTCCTTTCCCCTGGACAAGTTTTCCAAGTGGGAACGGGTCTGCATAAGGATCGCGCGCGCGCAGCGAGGTCTGACTCCTGACGCCTCCCCCGACGCGCAATCACTTCGTCGCCAAGGAAACGGGAGGAAATCAGAGAGTTTGCGTCAAAGCCCGAGACTTCGACAATCGAGAGAAATTTTAATTAAACCTGGATTGTGGGATTACTCCGCGAGTCGTCGTCAAAGCTTTGAGGCGGTGATGCGGTTCTCCCGGGGCCGCCTCACGCTGGGTGCGCCACGCAGTTTTCACATGGGTGACGCGCGGTCGTTTTGTTGACGTCAGCGTCAAAATTTAACATTGAACCCAATGGTGGAATTTTGGACGTCAGCGCAAAAAAAAAACATCCAGGCGTCGTCACCCACTGTGAAAACGCCGTCACGCGCTGCGTGCCCAGGAGTGACTGCAGGGTGCAGGGATTATGAAGTCCAGCACCCTGCAGTGTTCTTGTGTGTTCGGCCTGTCGTGCTGCACATTAACTCACGATGATAAGGCCTTTAGGTTTGGTGCCTGCACACATTGCTTCCGTCAACATTGGTTTCACGAAAGAAGCGAGTGAACAGAAAAATGCGCTTTGCGCAGGTGAAGCTGGATCTATTTCACGCACACTGCAGTTCCGACGCGGACGCGGTGTGCGTGGCGTGTACCGGACTCTCACTGCAGTTCCGCGTCTTCCGGACTTTCATCCTGTCTCTCCAGAAGGGAGGGTGAGGAAGTGGGGAGGGAGAGAGAGAGAGAGAGAGAGAGAGAGAGAGAGAGAGAGAGAGAGAGAGGGAGAGAGAGAGAGAGAGCCAGGGAGCTAGGGAGCCAGGGAGAGAGTAGGAAGAGGAGGATATTGGAAGAGACAGACAGGCAGACATCAGACAAATAGACAGAGACAGAGAGTGAGACAGGGAGAAGTGAGAGAGAGGGAGAGAAAGAAGAGAGAGAAAGAGTGAGAGAGAGAGGGAGGGAAAGAGAACATTTGTGTGTGAGAGAGAGAAGAGAGAGAGTGTGTGTGAGAGAGAGTCTGTGTGAGAGAGTGTGTGTGTGGAAGAGAGAGAAAGACAGAGTGTGAGAGAGAAAGGAGAGAGAAAGAGAGAGAGTGAGAGAGGGAGCATATAGAAAGAGAGAGTGTGAGAGAGAGCAGAGAGAGAAAGAGAGTGTGAGAGAGCAGAGAGAGAAAGAGAGTGTGAGAGAGAGCAGAGAGAAAGAGAGAGTGTGAGAGAGAGCAGAGAGAGAAAGAGAATGTGTGAGAGAGAGAGAGAGAGAGAGCAGAGAGAGAGAGAGAGAGAGAGAGAGAGAGAGAGAACGAGAAACACTGATTCAGACAACTGTGCGGATGCGCGCGTTCCGGCTCGTATTGTCTTCCACAGCTCAAGCCTTCAGACCTGAACAATACGCAGGAACAGCAGCAGCTGGGATCCGTTCTCATCAGTCCACACAACGCACAGACAATGGGGACTCAACCCACGTCACAAAACGCACGTAGGCGACGCCCTGATTGGCTATTGTTCTCAGGGCATTTCAATCGGTGTGACGTCATCACTTGCTTGCGACATTCAAAACACAAAGAAGGATGTTTGGAACGGAAGGGACTTCGTGCAATGCTGGGTCACATGGGGGACCACGCCCAAAACTGCGCTTTGGCAGCACCCTGACTCCCTATGTCGTGCCTGTTTGCAGGACGGCTGTCCACGAACTTCCTGTCGCTCTTCAAATTTATCAAACCTCACGATGAACGCAATGTAGCAGAATCTCAACTTGGCGCACCGTTTGTGTGGGAATTCTGACACACCCAGGCCAAAATGCCTCCTCCTGTGTCTGATATGGTGCAGGGTGTAGACAGACCAGGAACCCCTATTCTTCTGTATATCTGTCCAACAACATTCATTTGAGCAACAAACTGCGGAAACTGCCAGTTTCAGAACCTTCTGAACCACGTAGATTCTCCCTCAATTTTGCAGCAGACGTTTCTGAGAGGGAGACGTCATCGTGTACGAGACGCTGACGACGCCGAGCCGACAGATTCCAATTAAGTTTGAGGGGGCCCGACGTCGACGCGATGACGCCGCGCGCGGAAACAATCCCTGACAACGGGTAATCGAATAATGGGTTGAATGGGTTTTCACATTGGTGACGCGCGGTCGTCTTTTTGACGTCGGCGTCAAAATTTAACATGGTGAATTTGTTGACGTCAGCCCAGAAACCCACCACGCGCCACCCAATGTGAAAACCCATTCAAGCCGCGCCAAGGCTCGGGTCACACAGGGTGCGTTGCGCGTTACGCGTGACGTCACAGCACAAGGCAGTCGACGCTGCGTGCGTGGACGTTGCCCCCATCGACTCGCACAGGGATGGAATTTGTAACACAATGCATTCGTCACAAGCTACGTTCACCCTAAAAAAAACGCTTGTCCAACCTGTGCGAAAATGGCTGTCGTAGTTACGTGCCAAGACGTCGCGCCATTGACACATCTGCAGGCACGAAACGGATGTGTGACGCAACAGTTGTGACACATACGTCACGCTGGATTCGTCACGTGCTCGGTTCACGTTGCGTCACGTGACGTCCAAAAATCGTTGCGCCACACGCAACAAAGACGCCCCACAAAAGGGGTCAAAACAGAGCCGCACCACACACCCCTCTGGTGGCACTCGCCCACTGCGTTCGATATGAACCTTCCCTGGGAAGACTGGGTTTTTTCAACCCGAGGCCCGTTCGATTTGAACCTCGGTGAAAGACGCGTTGGTGTCAAAGGTTGGGCGCCGTTCGATTCCACAGGCCAAGGGCACTCATTTGGGCAGTGAGACCTGATTCACGTTGGGTGCGTGAAGCCTTGCGTCCCTGTGCATTGCGTCACCCTTGTGCTCATGGGCATTGTGTTCCTGCACAAGTCAACGCACTGTGGGCGTTGCACACGACACAGCGTCCACTGAGTTGCACTTGGCTGGCACAACGTGTGACTGTCCAGTGTGAAGCGGACTTCACGTTGCGACGCATCACCCACCAGCGCCCGTGCGCAGATGTTCCGTGTCGCTCCCAGTGTGGAGGAGCAGCCCCAGCACAGTGACAGCTTGGCACCGCTGCTGTGCTCACCGCGAGCAGCCGAATCGAACAGGATTTGGAGCGACAGATCCATGCGCTGCCAGCTCCAGCGCGGAGGTTCGGGACCAAATTGAGCACCAGAAGTACTACCACGTGGTACACACGTTCTCAGACCGCTGTCCGTGGCATTACCAAAATCACCCAAGTGCTGCTCATTTTCCTGGAGTGTATACGGCAGTGTGAGGCCTGATTCACACTGGATTAGTCATGCATGCGGAAGTCTATGCAGAGACGCAGTGTCAGGTGAGTGTCAAGAACCACGCGCAATAACTGCATCAAATCCGCACGGGAGTCGGGCAAGAACAAAACATCCTGTTGTTGGTTAGACCGGAAGTGAGGGAGCACCGGAAGTGAGGAAGCACCGGAAGTGAGGAAGCACCCGAAGTGAGGGAGCACCCGAAGTGAGGGAGCACCAGAAGTGAGGGAGCACCGGAAGTGAGGAAGCACCCGAAGTGAGGGAGCACCCGAAGTGAGGGAGCACCAGAAGTGAGGGAGCACCGGAAGTGAGGAAGCACCGGAAGTGAGGAAGCACCCGAAGTGAGGGAGCACCCGAAGTGAGGAAGCACCCGAAGTGAGGGAGCACCAGAAGTGAGGGAGCACCAGAAGTGAGGGAGCACCGGAAGTGAGGAAGCACCCGAAGTGAGGAAGCACCCGAAGTGAGGGAGCACCCGAAGTGAGGGAGCACCAGAAGTGAGGGAGCACCGGAAGTGAGGTAGCACCCGAAGTGAGTCCAGGCCCCCCACCTCCCGAGCGCCCCCCCCCCGCTGGAACCGCAGGATGACACGACGCCTCGGCTCTGCCACCTCAGGAGCGGAGCTGCAGCAGCAGCGCCCCGCCCCTGCGGGAGGCTATTAGCATCCGGAGCGGGGAAACTGGAGCAAGCCGCGGTCCTCCGGGTCGCCCTGGATTCACGGCTCCGGCAACAACACAGTCTGTCCGCAGTAGATTTGTCGCTTGTGATGCGATGGAGTGTTTGAATAGACTTCACACTGTATGCGTCACGCGCTGCGTCTCAGTGCTGCGTCGGTGCTACGCTACGCACGACGAACCGTATTCACCCAGTGCAAGTCTCACCCCTGTCTTTGCTTTTGATTTTCTGGTGTCAGGGTCCTATTGAAACTTTTTCTGTCATACCCATGTGTGACACATACCCCTTCTTTGGATGCTCAGCAACATGCAAACAGGTACGCCTTACTCGCGTGGAGACGGTACCAAACGCAGCGGTGGATAGACCCTTGTTCTTTCTTGGGTGAGTTCGTGGGTGTTTCCAATGGCGCATTTCTAGTACAAACAAACCACGGCACAAGTCAAAGGGCTCCTCCCCTTCTCTCACCACTTTTCAAAATCTACCCGCAAGTTCCTTCTTCAAACGGAAGCGATTTTTCTGTGAAACCGAGCGCGTGTTTCGCCTGGGTCCCGGTGAGCCCCGGTGACCCCGGGTACCAGGCTAATCTCCCGCTAATCCGGGCTCCGCCGTCCCGGACTCACAATGTGCGGATTGTTCCGGACGCGAGCCTGAAGGCGCCGGGGTCAGGGGGCGGTGGTGGAGCCCGGGGGGGGGGGGGCTCAGGCGGGCGGGTCCAGCGGAGGGGACCTCGGTACATCCCCTCGGCCAGAGTCAGAGAGGTGAGGGAGGTGGTGGGGAACCGGCGGGGGGGGGGGGGAAGCATCTGGTGGGTAGATCCAGGGGGAGGGGACCTGACCCCAGTCTTCACGACCCAGTGTCACCAGGGGCTGATCCAACGCTGGGACTGGGCGGGCCCTGGCCCTGGCCCCTAGTCTCCAAGATCTTACACCTATATGGGCTGTCCACACAGGTTCCACCGCGACGACGGAACAAAAATTCATGCAGTGAATGATATGTTCCATCACAGAACCTGTGTGGCAGAAATTGTTCCATCCCCCACAAGAGTGCATTTCGCGAAGTTCATGTTCCGTGACGGAACACCATCAGACAGAACCTGTGTGCACAAGGCATATTGCGGATCCAGCAGCGGGGGCGTCGGTCCACACCTGACGCCGGAGCCGGTGGGGGGTCGGGGCTGTGGGAGCCCAGTGGGTCCCTCTGGTGGGTGGATCCAGGTGGGTGGACCTCGGTGCACCCTTAACGCTATGGCTGGACCAAAAGTGACTGAGGGGCCAGTAATGGGGAGATATATGCTCCGCCAAGAAGGTCAAAGCGACTTCATGAGGTCCAGTTGGTGTGAGCCCAACACATCAACTGACTTCCGGGTGGAAGGACCGGTGCACAGAGGTGACGGGTGACGCATCCAGTGTGACTCTGCCCTGTGTGATGCGTGAAATGTCACTCTGTGTGGGACCCGTCTGGTGTGACTCGACCCTGGATGAGAGAAACGCATCCAGTGTGACACATCCAGTGTGATGCACCCAGTGTGATGCACCCAGTGTGACGCACCCAGTGTGACTCGGCCCCGGATGAGCCCTGGACGCCGGACCGGCCGCAGCTCGAGAGGCTCAGCTGGTCCGCGCGCGGAATCCACTTCCCCCGGACTCTTCCATTGTGTCCGGGCTGAGCCGAGAGTGGGGCCTGCGCTGCGGGATTTGTCTCTGTCACACGTCATCGGGGGATGGGCGGCTAGTGTGTGTGTGGGGGGGGGAGGGCGCTCACAGGGGGGAAACCACGGGTCAGCCTGGTGGCCCCTTCAGGAACGGATCCAGGAGGTCTCTGGTAGAGCGGGATCGGGTTTGTCTCTGTCACACTTCATGTAGGGGTCATTTCGGAGGGGGGGAGGCAACTTCCTTTGGTGAGATGGGCAGGTCCACAATTCCTCCTGTATTCTGCTCCAAGAGGCCACGAGGCTGACCCCTGGATGCCCACCCCTGGATGCCCAGCCCGATCCCTTGGTGGGCTACCCCGGAATGTACCTGGCTCATCGACCTCAGCACACTGCATGTTCCCGCAGCAGGCAAACATGCAGACGCGCAACATGTCAGGGCCATGGAGGGTGCGTCGCGCGTCGCTGATCCAACGTGGCGCCACCTGCCCCAAACGTTGCGTCTGCGCATGCGCGTTCACCCAGCGACACAGCGCCCACCAGGCACTCCATGCATCCAGTGCAGGAAGTAGCATTACGTGCGGCATATAAAAAGCCCCGGCTGCTACAGTGCGGAAACCTTTTTTATGTACAGGACTTCTGAGGCCCATTCCTACACAGAGTCATGGCTCGGGGCCACAGCAGGGTCAACATGCCCGGGCCCGAGGAAAGCAGCAGCCAGGACTTTTGCCTTCTGCCCAGTGTTTACATTTGAGACAGATGAAAGGATTTGGGAGGAGGGAAACTGAACCAGTGTTGGGGCGGATCCAGGGGCCGGGTGCAGAGGGGGCGTCACCCCTTTGGGGGTGATCTCAACTTTGAAGCATTGGGCACGCAAAACTGACCTGGGGAGGGTTATGCTGTGTCAGGGGCACGTGGGCCTGGACCCCCTGGTTCCCTGTGGCGTGTTGTACGCTGGTGACGTCATAGATCTATCTCTCCAGATGTGGGCGCTGCATGTGCCTCGGCTGGTGGCGTCAGGTACTGAGTCTCTGTCGTCGTAGGTGGGCGTTTCTTCAACTGACTGACCGTGTAACGCCCACCCACCCGCGCGGGGACGAAGCTCACGACGCATCCAGTGACGTAACGTCTTTTGTGTAGATTGTGTCATTTGAGATGCGTCACGCATTGCGTCCCTGTGCACGTCCAATCCGGAAGCAACGCAACGCAGACCACGGTTCAGCGTTCACTTGTTCCAGGGACGCAGTGTCTATTCAGGCGGTTTTCACAGTGGTGACGCGCGGTCGTCTTTTTGACGTCGGCGTCAACATTTAACATTGAACACTTTGGTGGAAGTTTTGACGTCAACCCAATCTGAAAACGCATTGACGTGCACAGAAACACGACGCGCGTTGACCTGTTCAACGACGCAGCGACGCCGCGTCCATGGCAACGCATTCAGGACAACAGGAAGTGAGGACCACAACACACCCGTTACGAAACGGCTCATTCAGGTAATGGACTCAGATATAGAGCACATTTTGCCCCGAATCTTATTCTCCCGCATCAAAGAGATAGCGCACGTCAGTGTGGATCTATAATCTGCTTCTGTCCCACTCGTCTGACTGCAGGGCCTTGTCTTTGTCTTTGCTGCGGAGTGAACCGCAGGCACAGCACCCGGAGTGTAAACTCCGCACAAAGAAACCCAGTGCTGGTTTTAAACGAGCTTAATGGCAGTTTGAAGATGACGGGGGGGGGGGGCTCAGGGATGGGCGTTTGCGCTACAGGCCAGTTTCACATGGTGCGCGTCACGCGTCGGGTCCAAATTTACGTGAAAAGAACGCTGCGTCGTTGTTGCCACGTCGAGCCAAATGACTTCTGCAGGGATGCGGCACCCATTGAGTTGTACAGGGACACAACACCCATTGACTTGCAGAGGGATGCAGCACCCATTGATTTGTGCAGGGATGCAGCTCCCATTGACTTGTACAGGGATGTAGCACCCATTGACTTGCACAACGACACAGTGACGTACCACACGACGCACCCTGTGTGAAACAGACCTCCAGACAAAGTGCATTGAGCACGGAGAGCGAGGCAGTGAAATATCAAGAAACGCCATTATGGATTGTCCCCCGGGGAGAGGAGAGCCCCGCGCGCTGAGGAGGGAACGCCTCCGTCCCGCGGAGACAAGGGGAGAGCACTGTCAGGGACACACACATGTGTTCAAAGAATATGAATTCAGAATCACCTGATCTCAATTGCCAACATTGAATGGTCACAACTTTTCAAATACAAACCTCAGCTGATTGAAACCTATTTTGACAAGCAAAAATGCCCTTCAAATCAGGCTGACTGCAGAGGACAGTGGTGGCACAAGTGCCACTCGAATCGCCTTTGACGCAAATTTGTGGTGGTTCGGAGTCAGAATGGTGGGGCTCACCTGGATCCGCACGCGGGCACAGAGTCCACACGCGTTTGAATTCACAACTTGGAGGGTTGGCTACGCACCTGGAAAACTGAGGGAAAGCATCAAGCCATACAAACACGTGTGTCCAGTACAAGAGAAAAACCCATCAGGTCCTGATGGCAGTGCCTGGGCGAAGAGCTTCTGCCTCTTGCAGCGCACATGCCATGCACTTAGGGTACAAGAAGTGTCTTGCGTGTTCACTAGGTCACAAGCGACAAGGCAACAGAATGTGGACCAGGCCTGACGCCTGACGTCGCTTGCAGCGCGCAGGTTTGAGAGCGCAGACCCAGGGCTCCGCCGCCCCACCTCTCATCGCGAGATAACAGGCCTGCCGACATGCGCGCAGCGGACATGTGACAAGCGTAACTGCCACGTGACAACGTGAGCGGCGGCGGGGGGCACTTCCGGTCCTGTCACCGGGGCGGATCTGCGGAGGGGTGGGGTGGGCTTGTAGAGCTGTGAAAGGGGGGCGTCCCCACGCCTGTTCCACACAGGATGCGTTACGCGTTGCGTCCCTCACAGAACCCGCGAATGGGGTTGTGCGTGTATTGGGTCCCAGACCAAGTTTGCCACGTGCAACCCAGCGCCCGTTGGTCACGACAGAATGCTACTTGTGATGTAACGTACATCAGACGCAATGGACGCATCCGACGTGCAAGTGTACGCGGTAAGAGCCATAAAAGAGTTCCCGCTGGTTCCGACCATTTTCTGTGTCTTACCGATCCATCGCAGTCAGTTGTGAGCTTGCCTTGCGTCCGGAAATGAGAACATATAAAAATGGTGTGCGCATCTATTGTGTGGGAGAATTCTAGCACTCTGGCTGTGGTCGAGATGTTCTCGACCCGCGAACAGAAGGCTTCAGTGGTCCACCCTGTCCTTAGGGAATGTAAGGTTGCAGGGCCCTGAACTTCTGG
>JAAUXT010068750.1_pt1 | contig 10054 bp, 11 predicted proteins | sample 7278171 | NCBI WGS metagenome assembly JAAUXT01 (sample SAMN14350112, study PRJNA611818) | marine sediment metagenome | isolation source: surface marine sediment (1.8m) | place: French Polynesia: Moorea | collected 2018-08 | reverse complement strand
TAAGGATGGGGTGGGATTTTGGCAAAATTCCACACATTCCATACATTCCAAAGTGTGGACATTTAAGCTGAGAGCGGCACCTAGATGGCCGCTACGCGACCATCAAAAATCACTGAGGGTCTTGGAGTTTTCAACTTTACGGGCCAAACACAAGGAATTCATAGGAGAAAGCCCTGTCCAAAAGCGAAAAGTTCTTTCAAGACATTCAGATCTTGTTTTGAGCGGAATTTTAGGTTTATATTAATTTGTGAGGAAAATCTTTCCGTCTCCTTTGATCTGGTCGTACTGTTGCGTTCACGCCTTTCTTCCCACCCTTGGTATGGCCTCTGGAAAATGGGTGGTCAAGTCAGAGGGGTGGTCCGCTTTGTAGTTCATTAAACCCTGAAAAGTCGCGACACAATCTGGGTTTTTTTCACAGGCACACATCTGTCTTTCTGTGGGAAATGAATTTCGAGAGTGTGCCTCAGATTTGCGATTGTGCTGCATGTGGAGGATGTAACATCTCTGACATTGCTGCACATCAAAGACAATCTGAACGTGCGCAGGTACACACTCCAAAACTTTCAGTTTGATCCTCAGATAGTTCTTCCAAGGGTGGACTTCCCGCTGACCACGATCACAAGAGAGAGAATTCCTGTGTTGCAAAAGCATGAGTATCTCGCCAGAACTAGAGTAGGGGGTCTTCGACTTGTCGCAAACACTTGACGAAAGTGGGGGAACTTTCTGAGTGCTGTCGGTCCGTAGTTTCAGGCCAGGTCACACAAAGGTGGACAACTCCAGATCCATATTTCGAGACTCAAAAGAGGATGGTTCCTCAGATTTGGGGCCCTTCTGGCCAGTACGTGACAGCTTCCAATGACAACCCCAAAATACACGTAAAGAAAATGCATTGTGACATCACATTTCGACACCAGAAACAAGCTTTGATGTATTCCTGCACGAAACACGAGAGGACATAAAAACGTGAAGGCCCCGAGTCCGTTTCGACCTGTTATGCACATGTCAAAGGACTTGGATTGACATATAATTGGCTGTTGTCCAGTTTGCTGCACCAAGCATCATCCTGTGATGACGGATTATTGCATATTTTTATCAACGGAGTGATCTCATGTCAGTTTGGAAGATATTTGTTCGGACCCAATTCTTCTTGATGTGCTTTGTTCGTTTTTGTCATTGGAAACAGAAAGATTCATTTGTACACATGCTTGGCACACATGCAAGCGTCAAAAACTCCCAAATGTGGGGACACACGGAGAAGAACGGGTACGAGCACAGCTGCATACAGTGTACGAAAGAGTAGCACAGCAAAATGTGAGCGTAAAACTGTCTGCGCAGCCAAGGGATCTGGATGGCCAGAAAGGACAAAGCTGAACCTCTGAGTACTCAAGGCGCGTATTTTTTTTTTGGTGCAGACAAGGGTTCCTTTGCAGTACTTTGGAGTAAAGCAAGGTGAAAAACGTAGTTGTGTCTCTGTCGCAGTGATGGACAGCCCACGCATGCATGAAACCTTGAGTAAACATGCAGGCAAGGAAGGACGGATGCATGCACAAGGTTTGCTCTTTTTTCGCATTTGCTTTTACTCACGCGTAGTCTGCCTTCTCTTTTTGCACGTATTGTTGTTCAAACCGAGACCAGGTCACCATTTTCAGCGCTGACCCGTGGACCCGCCCGAATCATAAACACACTGAGACGTCTGTCTTCTCGTCTGGATGTAACATTTGGAAACATCAGCTCGAAAGGAACAAGGACAGCTTTGCAATTGGAAAAGCTGCCTGCATGGTTGAACATCATCCCTTCTTGCTTGAAATGGCAAATGACATCCGACAGTGTCATCGCAATCCCGCTGCAGTGAGCGTCTTCAGCTGGGAACATGGCCGATGAACGACTGCCATGTTCCGAGTGAATTGACAAAATGCGCTTTGACCAGATTGATGTTGTTCTTGATTCGCCGTGGCATTTCGAACGGCGAACAAGAAGTCGAGGACGCGTGTGATTTTGTCTTTTTTCCAAGCATGTCCTCATACAAACGGCAAAAAACAACAACAGCAAACAAACAAACAAAACAACAGGAAATCAATCCCACGCGAACACGGGCACCATTCCAGAGCAAAATTTTCAACATTCGAAAACGGCCACAGGTACGCTTCCAAGGTTGTTCAGCTTTCCAAATCCTGGATGGGGCCAGGTCCAAACCGAGTGGAAGTTATCTGGGGCTAGGTCAAGCACAAACAGGCAGATCTTGAGCCACATACGAGGTGGCTAAGTCTGGAGCCTGGTCTACATCTGGCTACAAACCTCAAATTGTGTCGTCGAAGCTGGGTCTTCGGTCACGCAGGCTTCACTTTGGTGTGTTGAAGGGAAGTGGGTGATTCAAATCAGTTGTTTGTTTTCGGCATGCAAAGCTCAAGAGACTTGCGTGGGCCCTATTTTGCGGGGGTCTTGTTTCGGATGCAGGAGCGAGGCCACGACACGACCATGCAGTCCCTGACTCGATCCGCCAAATCAACGCCGTTGGTCCCTTGGGCATCATGGTTTCACGTCCTGTGGGAATTGTGGCAAAATCCACTCACATGCATTTTGAAACTGACAAAACCCAAAATAATCGAATGATGATGCTTATCACGTTTTCATCCGCAACGCAGAATAAAGAGCAATGAATTATGCAGGACTTCTCTTCTGACTGGATTTGGACTGAATCGTGACACCGTGGAAATAAAGGTTGACAGCTAAATTGTCCATGATCTTTCAAGGAATGACAATGGACAATGGAGTGCGCAATACCTTGGCTGCGCCTTCAGACAACATTCAAATCTCTCTTTTTCTTCGTGAGATGCGCCTTGTCGTCTGTGATGTATCCTGATCTGTACGAGTTTTGCAACCAGAAACATTGAAACAATGTGGTTGGTGCTTTTCCCTGATTCAAAGAAATCAGAATGCCAAAAAATTGAATGGAAGATCCATCACAAAGCAAAGCTTGAGTCAGTCATTCTCAGAAAATATCGCGTTTTACCATGACAATCAGTCCATGGGTTGAAAGGGTGCGAGGCCCTGCTCCCACACAAACAACACGATGGAAATTAATTGAAGATGCAGCGAAACAGGTGTCGTGCATGCAGAAGTCGCAACCCAAGAAGCTTTCCCGCCATGGCTGCAGTATCACGGTGTTTTCTGATCACCATATGATTCCCACGCACAAAGAATCAAAGCTCTGTCTCAATTTGATATCCTTCAAAGAATGTTTCACCATCTGCAGTGGTATTCTTCAGCATCAGGGTGACAGGGAAATTTCATCCCACATGATTCCGACATTGAACTCTGTCTTGTCTCTCAAGAAACTGAGATGACGTTTCCCCAGCAACAACATTCCTTCCCAGAGACAGGGCCACAACGGCACCTCCACTGGACCCCGCTGGAGCCCTAAGACCCCTAGACTGGACTGTCCTGTGATCTCCTGGGGCCCCATTGACCTCGCCATAAGTTGTGCGTGGTTGTATCGGCCCTTCGCTGGTACTTTGTCCTGAATAACATCACGTGTCGCAACCTTCGTGACCTTTTTGGGCTTTAAGTTTGCCAGCTTGAGAACTTTGACCAGATGCAGACTTCAAATATCGCTAAAATGTCAAACAATCCCCTGAAACAGGTGACTTTCTTCAGTCTTTTGGCACATAACCTTGGGAGTGGTTGCCTGGGCGGATCCAGGATTGGCCTAGCACTGCTCACCCCTCCAATTACAACAGCGAAAACAAAAACTGTTGCGTCCTCAAGGTCAACAACAGGACTTCTTGCGATGAGCGTCCTGTGTGGCGTCAGTTCTTGGTGTGTGGGCAAGTTGCCGACACTCCAACACAAACGTAACAAAAGGAACAGGGCTTTCCACGGGGGCAAAATGTTCCCAGCCGAAACGCCAAAGCCATTTTCTGATCCCATCCGAACCCAGTTCAGTGGTACTGGGTCTTGATCCCTGCTGTCTTCTTCTCCAGTTTTAAAAGTTGGAGCTTCAACACATAAAGTGAGTCATTCAGTTTGAAGGAAGAGAATACAACCCTTAATTGACCTTGAAATTGGTTGTGTGTGGCACAGATAATCATCTCTCTTGACACATGGAAAGGGGATTCGTGTCTTGTTGGTCACAAAGGACTTCGACCTGAACTCATACACAAGCTCGCTTGACTGACTGCATGCATACAGGTTTTTACGATTGCAATGAAAATTGCACCATTTGTTAATGGTCGCGTAGCCGGCCATCTCGGTGCCGCTGATGGCTTAAAAACCAGTAGCATTCATGTGTGCATCGGTCCACACTTTGGAATGTAACCCCCCACCCACCTGACCAAACCCCCCACCCACCCAGCCAGACCCCCACCCACCCAGCCAGACCCCCTACCTGGCCAGATAGGCCAGACCCCACCCACCCACCTAGCCAGACCCCCACCCACCCAGCCAGACCCCCTACCTACCTAGCCAGACCCCCCCCCCCCACCCTGCCACATGTGGGTGGTTGGAATGGTGGCAAACTGCACTGAAAAAATATAATAGGTGTACTTTGACAGTGAAAATGGGTCTTCTACCCCCTTCATTTTTGGTGCCCTTTACAAATTCCAATTTTGTCGAATTTCAATTTTTTGGAAGTGCACGCAACCATCATCGGGTCCGTTTACCGGACTTCTTGTTGCCAAGTTGGTTGTGTGTCACTTCCAGGATGGCTCGTATTGACTTCGTTTCCACCCCGTCGACGTGTGACAAGCAATGGAGACTTTGCAAACCATCTTTCAGCAACCTAAGTGCAGCGTCATGAAGGTGCAGCTGCAAAAATTCAGCTTGTATCTTGTGATTTTCGCGAGTTCCTTTGATTCGAGTAGATGTGCAGTCACCTAATTTTCGCCAAGCCGGAGAAGAACTTCAGTGTTTGGAACAGTTTCTCTGGTCTCACCCACACACCCTTCCTCCTCAAAGACACGCTGGCTCCTCAATCTCAGGTCCAGAGGGAAAATCGGTGTTGACAGGCACACAGATCTGACTGAACCAGGAATCAAGTGGCAGCTACCATTCAGTGTTGTCTATTCCCGAGCTGCTCAGAGTGTCTGAGCTGTTTGCGAAAACTGGCGTGCCCCAAAAGTGCAATTCGCTCAACATCTGTATGCGCGTGGTTGATTTAGAAGCCTGGGGACAGGTTGAGGACAGGGCTCTGAGCACAGTCCCTGCGCATGGTGTTTATCAAATCGCGCAAAGAAAAGTTCAATGTCTGGTGTCATCGTGACGCAGGTGCTGCTTTCTATTTTGTGCGATGTCCCTTTACATTCTGGTTGAAGCCGATTTTCTTCGGATACGGCATCTCAGCCAGGATGTCCTGTGTCCCATGTCGTCCATATTGAGTCGAGTCACAAATGAGGCGTGCAAACGGGGTGCACAAGCCTGACGGCGGCACAAAGATGCATGACATCTTGGCTGGGATATCACTGTCACGTTGTGTCATGTTGCTTCCATATGGGGTACACAAAGGGGGTACAAGAAAGGTATGCGTGAATGGGCCACAAAAAAAGGGTTCAAAAAGAGCGCGCGCAAAGGAACATGACACATTGGCCAGGATGTCCTTTGCCATGTCACATCACATCCCAGGGGGCAGGCGCTTCCTTGGGCGAAAGTGGGAGGGCGCCCCCTTGCACATCGCACTCGCAGTTGCGTCACGCGCTTCTTGTCACAAGTGTGGAAGGGTGCGATCACTCTTTTTGCAATGTTTTCTTGGCTGTCTGCATGTGAAACCAAAGCTCCAATATCCGTTAATTCTTTACGAAGCAAAGTGAATGACTTCACCTGGAGCTCTGAAATTATGTCAATTATTTTCAAACAAAGAAAAACAGAACAACAACGATGCATTCAACTGTCCTCGTATGTTGAGTTGTTCCATCGCTTGAAAGATTTGGAAGAGCAACAAAAACACTTGTGTTTCGCCTCAGGTGGTATTTTTGCAACATATTTGATGACAAATATGCTCGATGGAGTGTTTGCATGGATCATTCTCAATGAGTCAATGAGAGGAGGAAAAACGAGAGCCAGTCAAAAACGAAAATGAAGCACAGAGGTATCTCAACTGGCATTGATCTCAAAGCTTCGTCTTTTCTCAGGTTTGGTGACGGGTTCTGCTTTGACGGCTGCACCCGGTTTCTCCAAGAGAAACACAAACCACAGAACGATAATAATCTGTAATTTGCACTGAAGATTTATTTATTTACGATTTCACACATTGCAACAAGAACAGTTCATGCAAAGGGATAAGAAACCTCAAAAGAAAGGGTCCCAAAAGAAAGTGAATTTCTGTTTTCAGTGACTCCGCCATTCGTGTGCAGCTGTACATGCATGGACAAGGAAGTCAAAATGTACAAACATGTCCACACACTTGTAAAAATAAGCGTTGAAACATTTTCAAAAAATCCTGATCGAAGCAAGTGTTGAGTGAACGAATTACAAACGATTGGTGTATTGCGTCCGCTGTGCACAATGATGATCACGGTCACAGATCAAGACAATCTAAACCAGCGGAGTCTCCCAACCGAGCCCAAGGAGTGACATCTCCTTGAGACGCTTTGTTGAGCGGCTTGGGGAAGTTGAACACTCGAACGCTGAGAGTTGTGCGAGAGGATAAGCAGCACGGCAACAGGTGGTTTCTCGACTTCCCGGAGCGATAATATTATCTACAGCGTGTCCAGCAAGGAGATACGGCCAGGCATGAATAAATTATTGCCAAAAGGACTGAATCAGTGCATTGTTGAGTTTTCAGGTGCCATCAATCGTTCGGCTTGTGTGTGCCAAAGGGGAAACACACGGGTGGACTTGATTGTCTGCTTGTCTGGTACCGTTGCCCTGAAGCATCATCCGCTCAAACCAATTTCACCTCTTTCCTTTCCCACCAGCTATTTTACAACATGTTTGAAAAGCTGCAGTTAAGTTTTCCACGAACGTGCTCAGTCTTCCCAACGAAACATCAAGAACACCTCTCAGTGGTGTTCCTCGCACGCACGGAGCAATGCAAGGCCGTGGCATTGTGGCCACCAATCGGATTCACAGTACATGTGTGGTTTTCTAATTTCGTTAGTGTTTCATTTCACGGAGGTTTCACTTGTCGCGGTGAGGTGTTGTTATTTGTTACTGAAGCACACCAACAGCTCGAGGTGTCTTCACGTCAAGCCGATGTGAACAAAACCAAACTCTTCCGTGTGACAATTGTCATTGTTTCTTGGATCCCACGCAGACGTGCCCAGAGTGAAAGTTTCAGGATTTCTTTTCGCACGAAGACATACACGTATCCGGTATTTTGACAGTGTGCAGAGAACAACGCTGGGATGGTTTTCGAAGCACAAACGATTTCGGAGTGGGGCCTTTACAAAGGCAATTTTCTCACTTTTGACAGCAAATGAGCCGAAGCGGAAAGTTACACTGCAACAACATTATTCTTTTCGTGTCAAATTACGCACAAGCATAATTTCTCCAAGGAAATAATTTTGACACCACATATGTTGCACGCACCTGCAAGCATTGTGGATCTCAACTCATTCTCCAACACAGCAAGTGAAAAGTGGAGGAACAAAGTTGTGAAAAGGTTTACATTTCAAGAGAAAAACGCGACGAAAATCTGTGACAGAACTCGTTGACGTACGGCAGGAACTGACAATCTGCCGTTGGGTCAAAAACTAAAATCAAAACAACGTCCATTTTCCATCTTTTAAAAATTGAAGCATCCAGAACTAAAAGGAAATTGGGTGCGTGCAAAGGCTCAAAATTCAAAGTTTGACATCGGATCACACTCAATGGGAAACGAAATAAATGTGGTCTGTTTATCCGTAGAACTTGCGGCGTCGCATGGGGATCCAGCCTCGTCCAGATAGTCATCGCACCGGCTTGTTGTTTCGTGCGCACTGTGGTCGGGTGTAGCCCGGCGGGCACAGACACACACACATGGCCGTGCCGCGCCGCTTGCGGGACATGGTGACCTTGGGACCGCGCCCGCTGTTCCTGCACAGGGCCGTCTTCTTGCCGCACTGAAACGCCACCGGAAGCAGCTTCTCTCCGCGTTTGTCCTCGTGTTCCTCTATTGCGTTCTCTGTAAGTTGAGAGAAAACAAAAAGTTCAGAAAACAACACACAATCATGCACGTTCCAACACAAAAGGCTGACACCGAGACTTCCAGGCCATAATGGGACTGTCGTCAGCATTTGCAAAGAAGATTCCTTTTTTCTGAGACCTTTCAGCTCCTCACTTAACAGAATCGCAATTTCCGGCATTACCTGAAAAGAAGCTTTCAGCGTTTTGTGGCATCAGTGTTCCAAAGTTCCAAAAGCACACAACGTAAAAGACACCGGGTCCCCCAAGGCTAAATTGACCGAATCTCTTCCTTTATTCTCCACGGAAATGCAACTGGATTGAAGAACTCTCCGCATTTGGACTGTGGGACGAGAATGTTTCATTTTTTCAGGCTGTCCAATTTTGTCTTGCGGGGAGAAATGCTTCGCCCACGACGGCTCAGAAAATTCCTTTGGTGAGCACATCAACTGACACGGGGTTGCCCGAAGCTGAGCCCACCCGACCCGCCTAATGGAATGCAAATCCGTCAAAAGGCTGACCCTGTCAGTCGAATATCATCTGTGCTTTGACCTTCAAGAAAATTGTTTCATTTGGCTTTTTGAGGACATCACTGCATCACAGGATGATGTTGGTGCTCAAGTTTCGGGTGCACAAAGCTGTTTGGTCTCGAAAGATCCTGCTGACAAAAGATTTTCTCGAACTTGTCCCAAAGCTGTCAAGTGCTTGAATTATTGATGAAGTTCACAATGTGCCTGAACACATCTTGTTGCAGTGATTTGGAGAATTCAACCTTTCCCTCCTCCCGAGCGCATCCTTTTTCATGTCAAAGGTCGACCAGTCTCGTGCAGATGATCCAACACCGCATGAACTTGAAATGCTCTGCCTTGCCTGAAAAACTGGAGACAGTGTCCAAATTCTCTAATGTGACAATCGAATACGTTCCAAGTCAAGGGAGAGATCATCCAACCTTTCAGAATACTCAAACAACTGCCAGAATGCAGAGTTCAAACACAAAAACTCGAACCGAATTAGTGCAAAGGAAAATTCAGGCGGCAAATCATACCTTCCCCTGCTCAAGGTTATCAGACATGGTGCCTTTCACGTTGACAGCAGAGCCACAGGGTCTCCATTCTAAAACCTGACAGGTGTGATTTATGGGTTTCGCTGTTGCAAAAATGATATTTCAGCAAAGAAACAACTCTTTTGTTCACACAGTTGTATTTTGGCAATGATCGAACAGCAAGCGATTTGGCATGTCCCGCGCTGAAACCAAAACGAACGACATTCGGGAACTGCTGGTTGATCTTCACAAAAGGAGATTTATCATATGAAACACAGACAGTCTTGTTTGGCGTTCTGTGGCAAGCATGCTTTGCAACATCCCAATTTTTGTGCGCAATAATGTAAATACAGAACCTTTCAAAACTTGTATGTGCGTCCTGCAGTAATTTCCGGTTTGATCGTTTACAACACGCACAAAAGTGAAAGCTGCCTGGCATGTTCTCGCAGATTGGATGGATTCAACTTCAAATCATGAACAAATCTCTCAGACAGAAAGCACCGATCTTCAATGCGGCTTGGAATTTTCCACCCAAAATCCAACTGGGACGTTGCGCCCCTTGGAATGGCCCAAACAAAAACACATCGACAAATAGAAACAGTCAAGACGGACGACAACAAGCCTGAGACTGACCCCTGTAGAACCCAACTTTGGTGGGAGAAGCAGTTGTTTGTGCACGTTTTGTACACCACTGAACAATCAACTTGACATGATGGTGGCCGCGGCCAAATATCTCATTTTTAGCTTTCTCTTTGAAGTTCAAATTTTCGAAACAAATGCAACGATGATGGAAGGTTTCGAGTTGGCCTTTTAGGTGATTTGAACCTTGAAGCATACATTATGTATAATGTATGGTGGTGAGAATCACCTATAGGCATCAAAAGGCTAAATCTGTGAACGCGAGTTTGAAAGTGTTCT
>JAAUXT010110124.1_pt1 | contig 10055 bp, 15 predicted proteins | sample 7278171 | NCBI WGS metagenome assembly JAAUXT01 (sample SAMN14350112, study PRJNA611818) | marine sediment metagenome | isolation source: surface marine sediment (1.8m) | place: French Polynesia: Moorea | collected 2018-08 | reverse complement strand
TTGGAAGAACCTGCCTATAGGTGATTAGATTTGTCTGGCTCTGATTTGGCTCATCATCAAAAATCATGCAAAACAACTCAAATCACCTGAAAAGGACCAATGAAATAATGAGAAGCAGTGCTCAAGGCAACTGCAGTACGAAGTCCCTTGCAGCATTGGTAATGTCATCAATTTTTCCTTGTTCATCAATTCTTCCTTGTCCTCCTTGCCTTCCACCAGTCATGCAGCATGCTGTCCACGGGGTGGGGTGGGGGTCAGGGGGGGGGCTTGCCTTCTGCCAGTTATGCTGCATATTGTCCATAGGGGGGGTCAGGAGGGTCTGGGAGGGCAGGGGACATTTCAGTCCAGCTGCCATATACTGCATTACCACATGGTGCTTCGCCCTAAGGGGACTTCGCACAATGAAGTACATGTGGAGACAATGATTTTGGTGTTTGATCTTGTAAATTGATTGTGGTGAGATGGAGCTGTGGTCTTTTGTGTAAGGATTTTGGGTTTTGGGGCAAAAAGAGCTGCAATTTTAACTCATTGCAGAAAAAGTCTAAATTCCATTCTTGTTACTGGTTAGATGGGGTTGCAGGTGGACTTGAATGGAGAGTTGGGCCATTGACAAAATGACAGGTTGATGCTGCTTCTTTGGGTTCCTTCTTTGGCTTGAAGTTTATTGCAAAAAATGCAACCCGAATGAGCAACCCAAATTTCTTCAAATCACCGTGAGGCCCATGGGTCTGATTTTTATGAGATTGACATGTGGAAGGGTGTCCCCAGGGATGCATGTAGTGCTCGTCCAGGACCAGCGATCAGAAAATATGGATGCGAGTGGCCAGGGCCTCCCAGCTTTTCAATGTTCAGAACGAACAATAAATTGTCAAAATGTGTGGACGTTGCGCGAAACTTTCGATCGGAAGTCAAAATGCGTGGAACAACAACGATTTGTTTTTTGTGGGAAGGCACAGCCAACTCCCCTCTTTTCACAGCTTCAAACACGCGATCACAATCTTTTTTTTTCAACAATGCCGTACATTGTACAGAAAGGTTTGACCAGTTCTTGCCACTCAACATTGACACGACAATACACGTGCACTGCGTGGCGACATGCGCAAGCACGTGTGCAAGATGCTCCGCGGCCGAAGATTTGCCCATGGCAGGAAACTACCTTGCACTCATAAACTTGCAAGACATTCTGAGCTCAACAAAGAAAACATACACGTTCACACGTTTTATTTCTATCACATTGTGAGTTCAAGACCCGCGAACTTATCATTCGTCCAATGAACACAGCCATCCTTGTCACCGGATCCACACGATCACGTATACGAGTCTCGTGTGTGTCTCCATCTGATTAGGCAGCCACACCTTTTCCTGAAGGGCTGCAGTGTGCATGAACACTTGATACAAGTATTGCATCACTTTCACTGTGGGAAGCTGAGAAAAGCTTCAAGAAAAGTTTCAGAATGGGCACAAAGTTATGAAATTTGATTGTTTCAATCAAAACCCACATTCTTCGTTTTTGGTTGAGTGTTTGCAAACTCCATTTTGAAGCCAAAAACATCCGAAATTTGAGGCCAACCGGAACTTCAAGTAGTTTCCTTTCTTTGTGAAGATTTGAGTTTGGAAGAACGCGCACAACGAATGCACGGAAGCACAGTCCTGTTTCAGTCCCAGGGGATGTAGTCCTGCTCGTCGTTCCACCGGATGCTGGTGTAGTCGTGGAACGCGTCCGCCAAGATCTTCACCGTCAAGTTGTGGTTCGCCTGCCCGAAAGCCTGAGTTGTGAGATATGCGTAAAAAGTATGAAACGCGATTCAATTTCGAGCTGAACCAAGGGGCGACCAAATGCCTCGTTGTTCTTGTTTGTTTTTTTCGAGCTAACGTTGCCAGCGCAAAAAGTGTAAATTTGGGAGGCGGAAAGCAGAACTGGAGCATCTTTGCTGTCTTGTCACCATAGATTTCGCCAACCCAAACGGGTTGCGTGTCGTCTGTGACGCAAAATAATCAACATCACCACAGAAGACACAACTTTGTTTCGTGTCATGTTGTGAATGACACCTGTGCCACCCGTGACAGCAGGGGCCGATGACAATCCCTACAGAAGCAGGATGTGCCAGAAAGGCGCCTGCAACGAGGATGTTCTGGCCAATTGCTCATCTCAAGCTGAGCCAGACATTCCAGGAGCATATCCCGGGGACCCCAATCTTGTTTTCATGAAATTGTGTCGTATTGACTCTCAAATTCATCGCAACCAAGGACAAAACATTGCATTGCTTTTCTTTTCCAAAAGTGCTGAGGACCGAATGAAACAGCATTTGGTAAATTCATACTCGAACATCACAGGCATAGTTCTTGACTTTGGTGCTCAATTGTGGGGCATAAAGGTGCGTCTCAACACGGGAAATACAGTTTTTCACAAGCAAACTGAATCCCAAAAATTACTTTGGCGCTGCAGGTGCCATTTATTTGTTTGCACGTCCAATTTTGCAAAGTGGAAATCGCCATCCCCCCAAGAGGTCGGGCTCCCCAGACCAATTCCTGTTTCTGCCTCTGGGGCCAGTTATCATCATACACGTGCAGTGTTGACCTGTGAACGTCCGTAGACGTCGAGAGTCTTGGAGACCGGGTCGTGCGTGATGGTTCCTCCACCGACGCACTCACACACGATGCCGTACTGCTCCAGAGTCGCGTCCACCTCGTCAAAAATGTCAGCTGAAAGAAAAAACAGAAGACGCACGTTTTGTACCGAATCAATGTGTCTCTTGAAGGAAACACCAGCCGAGTGGGTGCACGCACACGCACACGCACACGCACACGCACACGCACACGTCGTAAAACGAAACCGAACCAGGAGAACAGCTCAGGTTCCGTCGCAGGTCAATGGACGATGTTCCTGGGTGAGGCTTGGGGCTTTTGAGTTCCGCAAAACTGGCTCTCCGAAATTGTGTCTGAGAGTTTATCATCAAGTACGCAGTAGCTTTCATGCACTTCAGCGAGGTAGATTATGTGTGGCTCCAACGTGCACCACGTTTTTTACCACAAAGATCAAAGTTGCCAAGGCACAATATAAAATGTACTCACAGTGGAAGTGAACCTGAGAGGTGCCCCGGACGATGTACTTTCCTTCACTGGGTAAATCCTTGTCAAAAATCCGACACAGGATGTAGCTGAAGGTGCCCATCGTGTCGATGAGCACGTCGTACACCGCGTCCATCTTCTCGTTCGTTGACACTTTCACCGGCATCGTGCTTTGACGAGTCTTCCTTGCCGTCGATGAGTACTCACAATGTGCGCACACAGTTCTCAAAATCAACCTGACCAATCCCCAACGCCAAAAGACACAGGGTCTTCGATTTGGTTTTCACATGTTTCAATCGTGTCTGTCGAACAAAGTTCCTCCTGATCCTCCAGACCGTTTCTTGACAGAAAAACTGAAGTCCCGGAAGTCTCACGAAGCGAATAACAAAGTCGTGTTTTGAGTCTTTTTGAGTTGAGTGTTCACCGGACTCACTCAATGAACATCGTACACTTCAGAAACCTTCGAATGCCAAGAACGACGAACTTGGAACAGGAGACACCGGTTTGCCCTCAAGCGCATGATGTCCCCGAGAGCCACAATATCTTCTGTGAAGAGCTGGGTCACTTGACAACAGCGACGTGGTGCAGTCTTCTGATCCTCTCCGACACAAACAAAATGACAAAAAACCTGTTGTGTGCAAAGGAAAAGGTGGCCTCAGTTTCTGCGAGCCTTCAAATCCTTGACTGAATCAATCCACATGTATTTGCCACTGTGGTTCATGTGTTTGATCGAAAACACATCCACCACCAGTGCAAATGTAACTGTGTTTAGCTGCGTGCAAAAGTAGAAACGTGGTCTCTGCGCAATGTTCTTGCATCCAGTATATCTCCACAGTGAGCCGACGTTAGAGCTGCATGAGCTCGAGCGGCACAGATCTGAAGCGAGCGAGCGACGGACTGACTGAAGGAGAGTTTTTGCGCAGGGGATTGGCGGACTCACAGCTTCTGCTCACAAGTACTCAGAGCTGCACTGTGTTAATATCGGTTTTGCTGCCAAGTAAAAAAGGCACAATAAGAAAGGTCAGACAAAACAACCCAACATTTTCGTCAATGTTTCTGATGAGAACGATCTGTGCCAATTTCAGCTTCTGTAGCATGGGGCCACAGGAAACTGGCCGTTTGCACACAGGTCGATTTCCTGCAACGCTTTTGTTTTTCTGACAAAAGATCACAACTGATATTGGATGTGAGCAATTGGTTGAGTTCTGCAAGGAACCAACACAGGCCGATAATCTTTTCGGAACAAAAAATGGGAAAACTTGTTGTGTGCCTGGGAAGTAAGGATGTCAGCCAACAGACGAGGTTGAGGGGCATCGCCGCCCGCGGCTCAGTTCTGACAGCGCAGCTTTCTCTGCAGGTTGTTAGTGTGGAAAGTGCGCACCGATTCAACCATTGTGTACGCACTCATCAACGTTGGGGGCTTCCAAGGAAATGCATTGATGTGTGGACAGGAGGGAGTGAGTTTCCTTGCAACGTTTCAGACCGCCTGTAGCGTTCAATGCTGAATTTTTCGTTCAGATTCAGTGCTGGCTCATTGGCAGGGTGGATGCGGTGGGGACAATGAGTGTGACTCGTGCATTTTTGTTGAGACGTCCTGCCACTTCTGCAGACTCCGTTACATACAGAAGTTTCACAAACACCAGGGTTACCTTTTTGATCAAAGTTAAGGGTGCGGACACACTGAGGGGCGATAGGGCAGCCCGCAACGGCCAGTGTGCACCTAGCCTCGTAATTTGGTCAGATCAAATGATAACGTCGAATCACTTTCCCCTCGCAGAAAACCCACACGGAACCGACACTGTCCCCACAAGGACGGTCACTCAAATGACCTGGGAATCTGTGGAATATTTGTGCTGGAGGGATGCCTGGCCCTTGCGAACTCGCAGGAAGCTCTATTGATAATAATTTTGCCTGTCCGCACGGCAAAGGTGCAACTTCACAGCACGTTCGGTTGTTCCGATATTGAGCTCAAACCCCAGAACCAGTTCGCCTCTCTCGCCACCACGACTCATCCTGGATCTGATATATTGAGTTTCCTCAAGTGCAAACTGTTCCTTTGCGAATGAACTCATGGTTTTCTTTCCATTGGAACATTTTGTGTGCTTGGCGATGGGAAACATTCCACCAGCAAACACAACATCTCAAAGTCTCTCACGACCTGTCCGGGACTTCGCTTTCTGAGTGCGTCGAGCGCATGCTGCAGCTCTGAAATTTTGATCAGACGGGGACGTCACGAGAATTCTCATTCTCAGGCATCAGTCACAAAACCTTAACGTTTCTGCTTTGACGTAGTTTTCACGTTTTTCACCCCGGCACCTGTAGATATTTGCAGTGCAGAACATGCAGAGTTATTTTCGTCATCAACACTTCTTTTTGTCTGTTTTCGCCTTATTTATCAGGGTTCAATCGTGAAGGTTTGAATAAGGGTTCTGTTTGCGAGTTGTGGTTCTTTGTTTGCTACTGGAGCTAAATCTATTTGCTATCTGTGATGTGTCTGTGAACAAAGACAAAGACTTTTGTGCTGCACTTTTTTGTTGATATTTGTCCGTGGTTGCACACACATATTTCTCTGAACTCAAAAAAGGTGAATGCGTTTGACTGCGACCTTTGCAAAATGCCGATCGTGCCTTTCACGTGAAGCCTGGATGAACATGCAGGGTGGATCCAGAATGTCATTAACAAAATCGGGCTGTTTACTGAAAGGCCAGACCTCAGACCGTGTTGTTCTGCCGTGGCATATCCCACCAATTCTGCGTTGAACCTGACCAGTGAATGCAGCAATTGCAGCTATACTTTGGCAGAATGCAATTGCTTCCATCACCTGCAGAAGCACAACACGCATCAAAACAAGACCATGTGTCAGTGTCGACACGCAGGTCCTTTGCAAGTGGGAGAAGGCCCCAGGAATTTCTGTTCCAGGTGAGGGCTTCCAAAGAAATATTTTCTAGGGGCCCCAAGGAATCTGATTATTTTTGAGGGGAGGCGGACGGGGGTTCAACACTGTCCGGATGCCCTGCACCAATTGTAATAAACACGTCAATGCTGTCGTAAGACCACGTGTGTAAAAAGTACGATCTCTACAAACGTAAAACGAGACGTTTACGTACGTTGGTGTCTAAAATTTGCATAACCCAGCACCGTGCAGTCCGTGCAACAGCAAGACAAACATTCCTGAACTTTAATTCTGCATGTTCTAACTTTTTAATTTACGTAAGTAGAGGTGTTCATATGTCAAAGATGAGAAGCCCTCATCAGTATAAAAGGCAGAAGATCGGAGGCACAGTCACCGGAGCCACCCAGCCGACTCTATCTGCACAGGAACCAGGAACCAAGACTCGAGGACCCTGAACTCAGCGACAACCAACTGCAGCCATGAGGGGCTGGTGAGTCGGAATCTCTTCTTCTGCTTTACATCTTGTTGTTTCTCGTGCACACAGCGTACCGTCTTTTTCCACAAAGCTGTGTGCGTACTCACTCCCGAAACTCAAACCAGGGTCAGGACGGATGGAAATCAAATTTGTTCTGATCATCGAGTGAGCCAGCGGTTGAAAGTTCCTCAGGCTGGGAGCACCCTGGACGACGCGTTGTGATTTGTGTGGTGGGATGCACGCGCACACCCCACAGTCTCCCACCTTGCACACACGAGTACGTTGGGTGTGACAAGCGGCACAGTTTGCCATTTTGATCCATTGTGACTTCATGCGCCCCACACGCAGTTGCATGCAGCAAGAATCAGCTCGCGTACCTGTCCTGCACCCTCCAAGCGTCTTCGTTTCATGCATGTCAAAAGACTCATCGATTTCCACAGGTTAGCCTTGTGCCTTTTGGCATGTGTGATCGGGGCCATCCTTGCTCAGGACTTCGCAGGGAATGAGGGAGAAGAAGAAGGATATGTGGATGACTACAACATACAGGGAGGAGAGGGACCGCCCTCTTTCGAGGGTGAAGGCGAAGGTCCTCCTCGGGGTAGGTGGTTTTGTGCACAATTGTTTGTTGGATCTTTGCTGCCAAAGGCCTCTGCTTGTCAGCAGCCAGGAACATTGACACCTGTTTGGGGTATTTCTTTGCACAGACGTAATCACAAAAGAAACGACATTTCCCCACAAAATGAAACAAGATGAATTCCCCCATATGTGGCATGGACAATTTTACGCTTTCTCCTGTCCAACTTGTCAATGCTGTAATTTGCTCCATCGTGTTCGCTCTCTGACCAAACAAACTCAACAGACATGACGAGCAACGGGGGGAAATTAATCGCAGCTAACACTGCTTGTTTTCGCAGGTGGGCGAGGAGGCGGGTTCGGACGCCGCGGACGTGGACGTGGACGTGGACGTGGACGTCGCGGGAGGGGAGGACGTCGCGGCGTCAGAGGTGAGTGCGCCAGGACAGGCGCAGAGCAAAATACGATGAGCTAACAGCCAAATTAGCCGTTTGACAACACGCGCATCACACAGAATATTGATGACGTCTGTAGTTTTGCTTCACTCAAAATCCTGAGCCCATGTAAGTTTTATTTCATCCAATCGTCAAAACTCTGATCCTTTTTGCTTTTCCGCCGTAAGTCCGCATTACGGGTGCTGATTGGCCGGTGTCTTTTTGTCAGGGCGATTTGGAGGAGGAGGCAGAGGAGGCATGAGAGGAGGCAGAGGAGGCATGGGCGGAGGCATGGGAGACAATATGGACAACATGTGGGGACCCCCTCCCCCCGAAGATGGGGGTTTCGGCGGAGAGAACATGTGGGGACCTCCTCCTCCCGAAGATGGGGGTTTCGGCGGAGACACCAACCAGCAGGGACCGCCACCTTCAGAGGGAGAACAGTTTCAGGAAGCAGAGGAGCCGATGAAGAGACAATTCCAGGGTGAGGAAACAAGCGTTTCTGCAAAGAAACAATTCAGGTCAATCAACAACAACACAATGCAAGCAAAACTTGAAAAAACCCCAGAGGACTTTGACGCGTCGTTTCGGGACAACTGCAACGACGAAGCGCCACGCACTGTCGTAAAACTCTCGCCCTCTGAGTTCGCAATATTGAAGGTCAAGACTCTTCAACTACACGTACTCAAGAAGAAGTACGAGGTAATTCAGAGCAGAAACCAATCAGGAAACTTCTCTGGTTGTCAAACTAATTGGGGAAGGTTGGTGTGACCCTGACTGGTATTTTTGAGAACCTGTTGGGCGGGCAACCTTTGCTATGTGGCCCGACGCAAATCTTGGAGCGTTCCTTTTTGCGATTGATCAACATGGTTGAATCTGATTCTTCTTTGCAGGAGGTGGCAGACAGGGAGGTGGTAGGGGAGGCAGACGAGGGGGTGGTAGACAAGGAGGGGGTGGTAGACAAGGAGGGGGCAGGGGAGGACGAAGGGGAGGTGGCAGAGGAGGTGGAATGGGAGGTGGAGGCATGGGAGGGGGCATGGGTGGCATGGGAGGAGGTGGCATGGGAGGAGGTGGCATGGGAGGAGGTGGCAGGGGAGGTCGCATGAGAGGAGGTAGAGGAGGAGGTATGGGAGGAGGTGGTATGGGAGGTGGAGGCATGGGAGGAGGTGGTATGGGAGGTGGAGGCATGGGAGGAGGTGGTATGGGAGGAGGTAGTATGGGAGGAGGTATGGGAGGCATGAGAGGAGGCAGAGGAGGAGGTATGGGAGGCGGAGGTATGGGAGGAGGTGGTATGGGACCTGGAGACTTTGGAGAAGGCGGCATGGGAGGAGGTGGTATGGGACCTGGAGGCATGGGAGAAGGTGGTATGGGAGGAGGTGGTATGGGACCTGGAGACTTTGGAGAAGGCGGCATGGGAGGAGGTGGTATGGGACCTGGAGACTTTGGAGAAGGCGGCATGGGAGGAGGTGGTATGGGACCTGGAGACTTTGGAGAAGGCGGCATGGGAGGAGGTGAGTCAACATCGGAGAAAGCAGGCACAGGGACGAATCCAGGAGCGACTATATTTTTGTCATGTGACCCAGGTCTGACTTTTGTGATTGCAAACAGTAAACCATTCCCGGCCCCCTTGCTTGAGGGAGAGGCAAAACTTCTGAAGGGTGGGGATCAGGGGGTTCAGGCTCTGTGGGCTCCCTAGATTCACCAGGGGTTTGGTTCTCGGCCCTGGATTCATTCCAGAAGCACATCACGGTAGTGTGACACGCAGCTTTGGTTGAGGAAAAGCTGTCCTTCCACGGAGACAGCCCACCTCAATTGTTTCAGCAGCTTTTCTTTGACAGCAAAACCTCAAAATTTATGGCAAACAAAAGTGTCTCTTGACTGAAATTTTTCCATGTTTCCCAAGCCAACAACAGCAGCAAGAAATAGTTGTCTTGAAACGTACGGAGACGCATGAAAAGAATGGCAAAAAGCTCGAAGGGCCTGCACAAAAAGCAAGAGGCTTCGACAAATGAAGACGGCCTTTGCAAGATGAATTTCTCACCAGTTTCTCAGCACGTTTCTGTTGTGAAAAGCAAAAAACACGTCTTTGTTCATGCAGGGGAAAATGGACCCCAGTCCGAATTTGGTGAACCGATGAAGAGGCAGTTTGGAGGTAGGACATGGTCTGTCGTTTTCGCATTGAGCACCATTCAACATGAACATCGTGAAAAATGCCACAATGTTTCGGTCCTGTTGGGAATCGAATAAAAAACCTTGACGGAAGAAAGGCAGCTCTCCCACAAATGTCGTGTCAGAATAGTGCTCACCTGATTTAGTCACGCAGAGACAGCACTGAACATGACAAAATACATTTGCAGGAGGCCAAGGAGGTGGAAGGAGAGGCGGCAGAGGCGGAGGTCGTGGAGGCATGGGCGGAGGCCAAGGCGGAGGCATGGGCGGAGGTCGTGGAGGCATGGGCGGAGGTCGTAGAGGCGGCATGGGCGGAGGTCGTGGAGGCATGGGCGGAGGCCAAGGTGGCGGCATGGGCGGAGGTCGTGGAGGCATGGGCGGAGGCCAAGGCGGAGGCATGGGCGGAGGTCGTGGAGGCATGGGCGGAGGCCAAGGCGGAGGC
>JAAUXT010095540.1_pt1 | contig 10057 bp, 11 predicted proteins | sample 7278171 | NCBI WGS metagenome assembly JAAUXT01 (sample SAMN14350112, study PRJNA611818) | marine sediment metagenome | isolation source: surface marine sediment (1.8m) | place: French Polynesia: Moorea | collected 2018-08 | reverse complement strand
GCATGTGACAGGTTCTATTCAGGGACAGAGTTTTATTGCCTGTTCACAATGGCAGGGTAGGGAAGTCTAACACCATACTGATGCATTACAGAAGAAAATACATGGTTTTGTGCGTACATAACATTCAAGAAACTGCTGCTTGAGGTGTACGACAGATAGAAAACTCAACTCGATTTTTCTGGTGGTTATGGAACGATTCTAGTGCACTCGTTCCATAACCAGCCCGGAAACATCTCGTTGTCATTCTATATCTGTTACGGATGTGATGACAACAAATGCTGCTTGCGCCATCGCGACAATGTGATTGACTTTGCGAAGAACTTTGCGAACAGGACGCGAGACACATGTGGTCACCATGTGTGTGGCTGAAGGCTTGGCGGGTATGATGAAAGTCTTGAAGATGTTGAGTTTCCTGAAGAAATACAAGAAGAAAAATGTTCACAATCAGCACAAAAATCAATGTCAGCCACTCAAACAGGATAGAACAAAACGAGAAATTCTCCTGGCCAAGCAACACACAGCAAGTAAATTGCACAGATGTTGTAGGAGTGCAGAAACACAAAATCATAACCAACACAAAACACCAATGTCTGCCACTTGAACATAATGGAACTGAACAACAAATTGTCATCTCTAAGCAACACAAAAAGCTCTTCTTCCCTGGCGACACCACAGACTCTTCAAATCAATAATTATTCACACTCTCCAACCAAAAATTTTCCTTGAGCAATACCATTGCCTCGTGTGACCTTTCCCGCCACTTCATTGTTGCGAAACAGGGAAAGCATGGTGAAATGCAGTGGTGACACCTGTTGAAAGGAGTTTACTTACCGGGACAACAGTCTGAGGGTCTCTACTGAGGAGGAGTAAAGCGCGCCATAATATGGCACAGGTCGTCCAGCATCGCAGGCATACAGTTCAATTGCAGAAAATCTGCGGTCATCTGTACCTGCCTTCTCAGAGATTCAGCCCCTAACACAACACACAGCTGGAGGGTACCCAACCTTTTTCAAGTGATCACAAATTGCTCAACCCTCCTCAAATCACCGAAAAAGTTGTCGACAGTCTTGGCACTTGCAGTTATGCTGCAGAATAAATATGTTTTCACGTGCGTGAGGGAATATGGCAATGAGGAAGTCTTTGGGTGACCCTCTGGATCTGCATTCTCAGAGATTCGGTCCCAAAATCAGTCAAACGGTGCACCTCCGCATATGGCCTTTCTCTCAGCTGACACACAAATATCTCCACTGGATTCAAGTAAATTTCCACCGGTTGTTGCTATGAAACAGGGCCGAACATAATTTTGTATCATCTCGTAGCAACTGGTTGCATAAACTGGTTCAGTCAGGTTGAAGCACATGGCGTGGCGCATAGTTTGTCTCGAATCGTTTGACTTGTTCAGTTACCTACCATGACATTGTCAAACATTTTGCACAGATACCAATTTTGCCTTGATGCCAATTTTACCTTGTGCACATGCTACACCTGAATACTCGTGGAATTTGAGTTGACATAGTTGTGTTCTGCAGTGGCGTCCCATTGGGCGGCGCCACACGCGTTTTTCATCTCAACCGCTGCATCCGTCTGGTATTGCTTCCATCCAGCAGCAAGTGCGTCCAAAAATCAAAAGTGCCAAGTTGCCAACGGAGTTGACAAGGGCCCGAGATACGAGGTCTGGAATTTATATTTCCTTAAATTCGCGATGGAAGTCGATTGACGAGGTCGAGGAAGGTGGAACAAATTTGAGGTTGTGCTTGGGTGTGTCCCCTTTATTTTTAGTATTGTTCAAACTTCTTCAAATTTTTGTGAGCATCAACAAATGAGGTTGAACACACGCAAGTTTCTGTTGCTTGGCGATGGTTAGGCGATTTTTGCACTCAACTGGATCAGTGTTTCTCAAAGTTTGTGTCCGTTGTCCGCACATATTCCTCAAGTGTCAGGCTCCCTGGAGATGGGTCGAGGTCCCCTGGTTTCAAAGTATGATCCACCTGCATCCAGACACTTCTGGTACCGAGCAGCCAAATTGTTGAAGCATCGCGCAAAGTCGGCTTTGGGCAGAGCATTGAGCTCTCTCTTCGTGGCAGTTTCCACATCCTGAATGTTCTCAAATCGATGTCCCTTGATCTTGTCCTTGACAATGGGGAAGATCCAATAGTCACATGGGCTGAGGTCAGGGGAGTATGGGGGGTGAGTCCACAAGGATTGCTCCACAGATCTCAGGTAGTCATTTGTGTCTCTGCTCCGGTGTGGTCCTGCATTGTCTTGCAGTAGGTAGAATTGCCTACCTTCCCAAAAGTGAGGACGTTTGCGTCGGTATGCCTCTCTCATGCGCCTCAAGCAGTGGATGTACACCTCGGAATCTATTGTTCCTTCCTCAACAAAGTCCATGGAGATGATGCCACAACTGTCAAAAAAGATGACCAACATGACCTTCTTTTGGGATTTGGATCGCAAACACTTGGTGGGTCTTGGTTCCTCCTTTGTCAACCACTGCATGTCTGCAGTCTTCTTGCGAGGGTCGTACGTGAATATCCAAGATTCGTCAGTTGCAACAATCCTGTTGAGAATGTTTGGGTCAGTTTTGATCTCATCCAGATGAGCGCGAGCCAAATCCATCCTTGTTCTTCTTTGTGCACTAGTGAGTCGATGTGGCACGAACTTAGAGGCAAGTTTGTTCATCTTAAGATCCTTTTTCAGCACTTTCAAAGCAGTTGTGTGAGACATATCAGCTGCAGCAGCAATCTGGCGAGTTGTCCGGCATCAGTCATCCAGTACAATCTGTTCCACTTTGTGCACCTTGTCCTCTGTCCGTTGAGAAACTGGTCGTCCGGACCTTCTCTTATCACTGACAGGTGTCGTTGGATCAGCTTGGAACACTCTGAACCAATGGCAGATTTGGGTGTGGCTCAGGGCGTGGTCATCAAAAGCAGCTCTGATACTGTTGATCGTCTGGGCAACATCAAATCCCCATGCTACGCACGCCTTTATGGTCAATCTTTGCTCTTTTCTGCACTCCAAAGTTGCGCAGAGAAGCAGGAAAACCCACTTCAAAAACGCCATCGCCAACACTTGCACGCAACACTGTCGTTACTCACCATGTACTGCCACTTTGAACAGTGCAATTGACCTCAAAACTAACCTCCGTGACCTCAAAACAAAGATCTTCGATCATGCATCTTCGCAACAATGGCAGACATCGGGTTCACCCCCGCAAAAGGCATTTAAGGAAATATAAATTCCAGACCTCGTACATACATGTTGTCACCATGTGTCATCCCGGCTACACAGCTGTGGGTCATAAATCAAAACAAAACAACTTTGCTGCATTGAGATCTTCCAAGTCCTCAACAAAAGTTATCATCAGTGTCTCTCAAAATCAAAAATTGCAGAATGACCAGGTCAGCATCATGCGCTTGTTTCCCTGGCAGCAGAAAAGTTCAAACAATTCAGTTTGAGCAATTTATATTGCAGAACTTTACAATTTGTCTTTTCCTTTGTCATTTTCAAAGTGTTCTGCACACCGGGGTCTCATCTCCAAGTACACCCCCTAATGGTGTTACATTCTGCACTGAGACTCTGGCCCTGTGGTAAATAGATGTTCTTGTCCAAGATCTTGGTCAGCTCCCTAAGTTCTGTGAGTGGCTGCGAATACAGGTCCAGCAGATTCTCATCAATCAGTAATTGGAAATAAAGCACAACAAAATTGTTTTATTTCTTTTCAAATAAATCAGTTCAAAGGTCAGTTTCATTCCAAATGACACTGAAGGAACTGCACTTTCTTACCTCATGGGAGATGAATTATCTCATCCAGGATGGTGGCCAACTCCCTCAGCTCTTGTACTGGCTGGAAACACAAGGTGGTCAAGGCCTTGTCCCTGGTTGTCACCTGGAAACCAAACACAAAAAAGTTGTTTTTCAAATAAAATTGGTTCAAAATTCAGTTTCATGCCAAATTTATGACACTCTAGGAACTGCAGTTGCTGGGCAAATAAAAACTTTTGAGGGAAATTCGCATTTTCAAACATTCCTCTCAAAACTTGATTTGCTGTTTTTTTATGGTTTCTCACCCACATCATTTACTGGGTCCACAGCCTCTATGAACAGATGAACTGTCACCAGCTGTAACGGCGACATGGGCAGATGCACTGCTGCCAGCAGATTATCGCGCACTTCACCGAATGCTTCGCCGTACTGCCAGCAAAAGTCTATTGCTTGCAGCAAGTACGAGGTTCGTAGACTACACCTCATGATGCGTCTGATCCGGTTTGTCGGCAACAAATGGATGGATGACGACCAAATTTTGTGGACATGTTAACCATACTTTATTTACTATGTGAGTCCATTTTGGAGTCTGTGAGTACACTTGAAGACTAGATTTCCTCATACAACAAAATGTGTTAGATCAGAGGAGCTGGCAAGTTGCACAGCTTCAAGGTGAGTGCATGAAACTCTTCCAAACTTTCAGTTTATGTACCAAGGATGTCATGCAACAAGTTGAGAACACCGACAGTGAACAGATGACAGTCTTAATCACTTGAAATACTGTCCTTCTGAATGACTTTCCTCAGGCAGACAGGATCATGATCCATTGCTCCTTGCCATTTAGCTGCAGGAATGTGGTCAATGGCTGTGTCAACAGTACGTTGCATGTCCTCCACACAGTGATGATGTACTCCTGTCATCACTTTTTTGAGTTTGGCAAATAACCAGTAGTCACAAGGGGCGATGTCTGGGCTGTACCCAGGGTGTGGCATCTGCTGGATGTGGAACTGATGCCAGAAGTTTTGGGTGGGATTTGATCTGTGAGCTGGAGCTCTGTCATGATGGAGGACCCAGTCATGGCAGTGTTGTGGTCATTGTTGTCATCTGATGGCCTCCCTGAGGTCTGTTAGTACTTCAATGTAAATGTACTTCAATGCCACACCCATTTTCAACCCAGCAAAGGAGGACCAAGCCTTCACTGTCAAAAGACACAATCAGCATTGCTTTCTTTGTTGACTGCTCCTGTTGCACTTTGGTTGGTCTGGGCTCTTCTGCAGTGATCCATTGGTGTGTTGCAGCTTTGGACTCTGGCTGCCACACCCAAAACCATGATTCGTCTCCTGTGACAACATGAGGAGGGGCTCCACAGAGCCAGAGACGTTGCAGAGCTTGCCTTGCACATTGGACACGCAGTTACCTCTGTTGTTCTGTGAGCAGATGGGGGATCCACTTTGTGGGAGCCTTGCGCATTTTCAGCTTCTTCAACAAAGTTTTGTGCACAGTACTGTTACTCAGATGGACCTCTTGGGTGACCTGTCAACATGTCACTCTCTTGTCCCTGGCCACAATGTCCTGGATCTCTTGGAGCTTGTGTGCATCCATCTTGCATGGACCCTTGTTCCTCACTTTGTCCTCCAAAGAAGCAGCTGCATCTGTCAGGAAACGCCCATACCATCTGTTGACTTGAGACCTTGACAAGCACATGGCACCATGGACAGTGTGCAGGTGTCTGTATGTATCCATTCTAGACAGTCCAAGATGTTGGCAAAACTGGATTTCTGCTCATTGATCTTGCTTGACTTTTGTCATTCTGGTGGGCACTATGAAATATGTTTGACCGTCCGACGCAACCAACATGTAACAGGGATCCTGTGCCGATGTATTGATCATGCACAGTCAACACTCTGTGCGCATGTTGTACAGTGTGTGGGCATTACGTACTCAGTGTGCAGCACAACCAAATCGGACTGGTGGATCCAGAGAAACTGGAGCCGACGCATCATGAGGTGTACGAACCTCGTACATCTGGAAGATCTGTACCTTCCTGAATACAACAGTTTTTTTCCGTCAACATAAAACACTAATGTCTGCTACTTGAACATCATGGAACAAAACGTGAAATTCTCATCCACAAGCAACACCAAAAATTTGCACAGATACCAATTTGGCCCTGGATTTTGCTGTAATGAAATACTCACGATGTGTTGACAGCAATCTGTTGATTTTGGGGCGGAAGCATTCCTGGCACAGAAGTTATCACGAAATATTGAGCCTGCGCGAACATGCGAAGAACTTGGAGAACAGAATGGGCAATGGCGCTGGTTCTAGGGTTTGGCTGAGGTGCTGGTGGGGGGAGGGTGGGATCCCACTGTGCTGGCATCTTGAGGATAGACTGGCACACACGCACGCACACACTACATCTGGAGTCCCACCCTCCCTCAATCTCAGCCCCCGCCAAAAGGTGTCTTGAGAGACGGAAAGTTGGGTCCTGTCTCAGTGGACCCAGGTATGCGTGCATGGTGCGTGCAAGGGATCCAGGTATGCGTGCATGCTGCGTGTGTGGGAGGCCAGGTATGCGTGCATGGTGCGTGTGTGGGACCTCAGGTATGCGTGCATGGTGTGTGTGTGGGACCCCAGGTATGCGTGCATGGTGCGTGTGTGGGACCCCAGGTATGCGTGCATGGTGCGTGTGTGGGACCCCAGACTTGTAGTGTGAGATGCAGCTTTTCGTGACCTTCACGCCGTGTCTTCATGGTGTTCATCTTCACTGTGTGGCATTCGTCGCCTCGGTGTCTTCACCTTCATGTCTTCATCTGGTAGAGCTGCTGTGCAGACTCGACCTTCTAAGCAATGTCACAAAATCACAGGCCACTTCCCAGATTTTACTCCTGGGGTGATATCAGACCAAAGAAAGGACCAACTCATTGGAAAAGAGCATCAATCACTTCCTTTGGTCCTGATGCATCATAAATAGGCAAGAAAGAAACAACAGACAGTTGATTTTGGTATCCAGGGTCAAAAGAGTTGTGTTTTTCATGGCGTGGGAATGGCCACCTGAAAGTGTCAATTTTGGTCTGTCTTTTGACACCAAAAATTGCAGGAAGGAAAGGGCAAAAGCACCATATCTTTGGTTCATCAATAAGGGGCAGTCCTGTTGAAGAAATTTGGGGTCTTGTTTGGGTGTTTCTTCAGTTCTGTTTGCAGAAAACTGTCTTTCAGGGGAGTTTCCACCAGGTGCCTTTGTCACACATTTTGGGGTCAAAATTCAGCTTTCAACCCATCATAATTCTCATTCAATGCCTTCAGAAAGGAAATGGATGGTTTGCTTTTGAAGAAGACATTCAAAAGAATTGAGATCAACATAAAATGCCCCCTTCCCGACACACAATAAAAGTTTGGGCTGTGGACCATCGTTAATGGAGATCATCAAGTGTTAATAATGCTTGTCTGGAAACTACAAAATTTTCAAGCATCTTTCACAGCAAGACCCAAAATTAATGGGTTTTTGGCATTTTTTGAAGTCACAAACTGAGAAAAAATAGTTTGTGGATGTTTATTTGGAAGAAGAAACATGCCAGACACAAAAAACAGGAGGTCAAAAAATTGGTAATTTTTGGCCTATAGATTCATGACATTGCTTTTCTCTTCAGTGGCGTTCCTGAGACACTCCAGCAGACGGCCTTGCATTTGAACGGGTACCCCTGGAGTGCGGTAGCAATCGCCGCCGCGGCTTCCCCAGGACCAGCCCGCTACGCCCGTCCCTCAAGCTGCGCCAGGATCTCTATCTTTCGTAACGTGATGAACGCCTTTCAAAACTGGCGTTTTCTGCCTGTTCGAAACATAGAAACAGAGAGGCATTGGTTCTGCACTTGTGCACACATGGATACACACAGACCCGCACTCATATGTGCACACAAACTCCTGCACACATGCACACATTTCTGAGCTGCACACAAAAATGCACGAATACATCAAGGACACATCTTTGACAAACACACACACACCTGACACACACACACACCTGACACACACACACATCTGACACACACACACACACACACACACACACACACACACACAGAGTCTTCTGAGTTGTCCCTGCAGCTCATTTCTGATGAAGTCGCAAACTTCCGGTTTGGCACCTCCACCAGGTGGTGCTGCGGTTCGTGAATCTCTGAGTATCGTGAGGGCCTCAACCGCTTCCTGTGCCAGCTCCCTCCACTGGAAAACCGCTCTTGGACCCATCAACCTGTACAGAGGTTTTGCAAAGTGTTGAATGTATTGATGACGGTGGTTCACAAAACCTACAAAAACTTCACCTTCCGTCACAGACTGAGGAACTGGCCATTCAACCACTGCCTTCATCTTATCCATTTGAATCTTGACTCCAAACTGTTGTTGCTAGAGTCCAAGAAATAGAAGTTTTTTTCTGGAAGAACACACACTTCCTTGACACTTCCTTGGCTTCAACATCAAGTTGAATGATCTCCAACATTCAGAGGTCATCCATAGGTTTTTGAGATGATTCTCAAAACTGGTATCCAGGACATTGATGTCATCAAGGAAATTGAGCAATTCCCTCCATGTCATTCCTGGGCCCTGTTTCTCAAAATAATATTTTCTCCTATCTCTGAGATAAATCCTAAATTGTCCCTTATCTCACGAGGGAGTGTTTCTCAAAGCTAAGTAACTTTTTCCCCAAAGTCCTGAAATAGATAGGAGGAAAATGAGGAGATATGAGAGAATATTGGAGAAATTACTCCTATTTTTTCTCCAAACTCCAAGATTTCTCCCAATTTTTCTCGTCAGTAGGAGATTTTTTTGGAGGAAAGGAAATATTCTCCCACACAGAAAGCTTTGAGAAACAGGGCCCTGGAAAGACAGACAATGGGCTCACATGCACACATTGTCAATCCAAACGGCATGCGAGTGAACTCGTAAAGCCCACACATCATCAGAAATGTTGTCTTGGGAATGGACTGTTCATCGGGAGGAATTTGCCAATACCCTCAAAGTGTAAAGTTTTGATATGAACTGTGGTTCTTCCAGTGTCTCGAAACATTCCTCAATGAGTGGAGGTGGGTGTGGCTCTTTCTGGTGAGCCTGTTCACCTCATGGAAATCAACACACCACGGAAGTCCACCACATTTGTTCTTCACAAAGACTGACGGTGACCCCCATTCTGAGTGTGACTCAGGAATCACATTACATTTTTGAGCGTCTTCTGGAGATGTTCCTCTTCGGCAGCAAAGCCCAAAGGTGTTGTGTCATTGTCTCATTGTCTCCCAGCCTCCACACATTTCTCAGGTGCTGATTGGGCGTCTCCTGTCACAGTCACGTGACACTGAATGTGGCGTAATGTGACACTGAATATGGCGTCACGTGACACTGAATATGGTGTCACGTGACACTGAATGTGGCGTCACGTGACACTGAATGTGGCGTAACGTGACACTGAATATGGCATCACGTGACACTGAATATGGTGTCACGTGACACTGAATGTGGCGTCACGTGACACTGAATGTGGCGTAACGTGACACTGAATATGGCATCACGTGACACTGAATATGGCGTCACGTGACACTAAATGTGGCGTCACGTGACACTGAATGTGGCGTCACGTGACACTGAATGTGGCGTAACATGACACTGAATATGGCATCACGTGACACTGAATATGGCATCACGTGACACTGAATATGGCGTCACGTGACACTGAATGTGGCGTCACGTGACACTGAATGTGGCGTAACGTGACACTGAATATGGCACCTCAGACTCGAGCACATGACAAACCACTTCCGAGAGTGTGATCACATTGCAAGTTCAGGATGAGCTTTGGATTCAGTTTGGTGACAGTCCGCAAAAAGCAGTTTGGGAAGCACAATACCCTCCGATAGGGTTGTCTCATTCACCAGATGAATACACGCAGGTTTTGTTACATGTATGTGGGGCTTGTACGAGGGGATTCCACGAAATGAGGTCTCCTGTCTGTCTCGATCGAGGCTACTTGAAACTTCAGTATATTAGATCTCCACCTAAGATGTACTTGTCAGCCAATTTGTATGAAACCTCGGATGGGGCAACATACCGTATGATGCAGCATACCCAGTACACACTGTCCGATATCAGCAAGGCATTTTTTGCGATCGAACTCAAACTTTATTATCCATCAGAGAAGATGCCAAAGGTCATGCCAACATGCCAATTTATGGTTTCAAAAGCATTTCAGTGAGGTCAAGACAGGTGTGAACATGCGACAAAATTCTCAGCAGCTTCAAAGTCAATCAGT
>JAAUXT010072985.1_pt1 | contig 10057 bp, 13 predicted proteins | sample 7278171 | NCBI WGS metagenome assembly JAAUXT01 (sample SAMN14350112, study PRJNA611818) | marine sediment metagenome | isolation source: surface marine sediment (1.8m) | place: French Polynesia: Moorea | collected 2018-08 | reverse complement strand
AACAACGAACGTTTGTGTGACCACATGCTTTTTATGCATAGCATTCTTGTTGACAAAAAAGTGACTGAAATCAGAGTGAGTGAAATCAGAGTGAGCAAAATCAGAGTGAGCAAAATCAGAGTGAGCAAAATCAGAGTGACCAAAATCAGAGTGACCAAAATCAGAGTGAGTGAAATCAGAATTTCCTCAAATCACCGCTAGCTCCATGGAGCTATTTTTGTACCAGGGATATTTCTCTGTTGGACTTCAGTTGCACTGAAATGTACGAACCAGCCAGCAACATGTGTTCTGTTCAATCTTCGATTCTCGTCTCACAGCGGGTACTTTTCTTGCTGCAGTTGTTACAGGAAAATCCTCAGTCAAAGAGCTTGTTGTCGTCTTTGGCCAAGGCTCATTTGAAACTTGGAAGCAAGGATGATGCACATGAGGTATGAACAGGAACTCTAACAAGTTGAAGTCGAAGATATCACGCCGCTGATCCCTAGCTCCGAGGTTCTTTCGATGGCGCTTTGTTTGCAGACCATAAGGAACCTCGCATCACAAGGTGAAGATGATGTGACCTTGACTCTGCAAGGACAGTTGGAACTCTTGGACGAACGCTTTGATGCTGCTTTGCTGAGGCAGGAAGTTTTCCGTGAACGTATTCGTGGCGTTTTGCACCTCTGGGCATACTCATTGCTCTGGAGGAGTCACCTGTCAGTTCTTTTCGCAGTTTGCAGAAAGCAGTCAGTTTGAACTCCGAAAATGGGGAAGCTCAGCACAGCTTGGCTCGGGTGTATTGGAAACAAGCTGCAGAAAACAACAACAAGAGAGACCTTTGTTTTCAAACACTTTTGAAGGTAAATCTTTCTGTTCGTTGTCCAATATGGAGGTGTCAGGAGCAAGCGTTCATCAGGACGGAACCACAAAAAAATTCATTTTCTTCGGGTTTGTTTTGCAGGCGACCAAACTTGATCCTTACTATGCGCCAAACTTTGTCTACCTGGGCCATTATTACGCGAAATTCCTGAGCGACAAACAGTAAGTGGTGTGATCTCACAAGCGGCGGTGTTTTTTGGTGTATATCACTGACCAATTCAGCTGCACTCCCCCCCCCCCGCCCTGTTATCTGCTCCAGGAGAGCGAAGAAGTGCTACCAGAAGGCGTTCAATCTCGACAGTCGAGACGAGGAGTGCGGAACGTCGCTCGTGGACGCGCTTACAGCTGTCGGAGATGAGGTGCATGCAGTCTCAGCAACCTGACTGATTTGACAGCAAACCTTTGAACTTTTCCTTCGTGCCGTTGAATGTTCTCACCAGACAAACTCGCATGTGTTTTTCTTCTTTTTTCAGGAAGAGGCTGCAGTTTTGTTGCAGAAAGTGACAAGTTCAGCATCAGCTGGGAGTGCGAAGTGGGCGTGGCTGCGATTGGGCCTTCAGCAACTCAGACAGGGCAACCCGTCTCAGTCCATAGCGTCCTTCCAGTCTGCACTCAGGGCCGACCCCAAAGACAGGTACCGTGGTGTGCACGTGGGTTGGTCTGAAAAAATGATCAGGCTTTCTGTTTCATGACGCACAAGTCTGGTGGATGTGAATTTCAGGCACGTGTGGGAGTGCCTGGGTGAAGCCTACATGAAGAGAGGCAGTTACACAGCTGCCCTGAAGGCATTCACCAGAGCCACCGAGGTGCCTATGTTTCGCTTCCAAACAACCACAGATCACTTGTGAAAAGAATATGCCCCCTCCCAATTTGTGGATTTTTGAATGAGGTCCCTGCGTGCAAACTCGTGGTTCTTTTCGTTTCAGTTGAATGCAGACACGTCGTACTGCTTTTATCAGTAGGTGTTGAAAGAATATCAGTCACGTCATCACCTCTGTGCAACAAGCAGTTGACGTTGAGTTGAAATCATCCAACACGTGTTTCAGGATTGCAACAATCAAACAGACACTGGGGATGAATGTGGAGGCAATTGAAGATTACAAAAGACTCCTGGAGAGAGAACCGGATTATGTCCCGGCTTTGAAAGGTTTGTCCGAGATCGTCATGCATGCTGTTCATTTTGAAGTCTCTGGCACTTCATTGGGGTGTCGTTGCCTGTGTCTCTTTCAGGCCTCGGTGAAGCTCATCTGTCCGAAGCGAGAAGTTTCATCACCAAGTTCTTCAACGGACGAGCAATCGATCACTGTGAAGCGGCCATCAAAAGTTTGACTCGGTGATTGTGGATCAAAATTGCGTTGGCGCCTTTCTTTTTTTGCCAGTATGTATTTTGTTCATCTTTTGCCACCAAATGGTCTGTGTGCATGTTTTGTTTCTCTTCGCAGGGCGGCTTCAGGAAGACCGGACATGTCGTGTCTGTGGAAATTGTTGGGTGATGCCTGCACTGTCCTCCACCCTGTCCCTGAGGATGTGCTGAGTGTTCCTGTCCCCAACAAGCTGCTCGGTGCCTCGAACGAAGGAACGGACGCGTGCACAGCTGTCAACAAGAAAGCTCTGCTGGCGTTGGGAAGCAGGTTTACCCTTCTCTGCCTGTTCTTGTTGCACATTTCTTCAATGTTTTTCGTCTCATTGAATTGTCTTGAGTGGTATAACAGCACGGTTTGTCCACAGATGTTACGGAATGGCGCTGAAGCAAGTTGCGGACAACTCTTCTCTTTGGCATGACCTGGGCGTAAGCTTGCATTATCGGTCGCAGTTGTGTTCTGGGACCGAGGCACAGGTTCTGAGCGCAAAAGCGATGAACGCCCTGCAAAAGGCTGCGTCCCTTCAGCCGACGAATCACAAACACTGGACCGCGCTTGGCGTCGTTGCAGCGGGCAAAAGTGAGCTTCAAGCCATGATTCCTGCTTGGCACGAGACCGGGAGTTCTGTGACTTTTGATACTTGACCTTCAAGTCTTTCCTACAGAGCTCTTGTCTTTGTGCAGGTGTAAATCATCCCGCACTGGCACAACATTGTTTCATAAAATCCACAATGCTCGAGAACAACGTAAGTTGCGCATCAGTTGGTCACGCTTGGATTTCCTTGTGATGGCTGAAACCGTACTTCACCACCTGGTGGCACATTTCAGAATGTTGTTGCGTGGACCAATCTGGGAGCTCTGTACCTGGCCAACAACTCCATTGAGGTGGGTAACTGACGTTTCTTGTTGCACGCGCCGACTGGTCACCACCAGGAGATGTTCCTGTTCTGTGCAGCAATATACTGACATCTTTGACGTCTTTTTCTTCTCTGTTGGAAAATATCCAGCAAGCCCATGAAGCTTTCAAAGTTGCACAGTCGTTGGATCCTGCGTACGTAGCGTCGTGGATCGGACAGGCGTTGATCGCTGAAACCATCGGACACGACGACGCCATGGATCTCTTCCGGCACACCACGGAACTCGGATTTCATGTTGGTTTTCTTCGTTTGCACGCTTCCTGAATTTCAGAAAGGCATCCGTGATTATGCAACTCTCCTCTTTTCCTTGAGATTTGTTCATCAAACCTGTAGACTGAAGGCTCGATCGGATATGCCCATTGGGTGTGCCAGACGTTGAAGGACAAGTGCAAATTGGATCAGGACATCTACAAATACAGCATTGAGAGGATGGCGGCTGTTCCTGCTGCAACTGACGCTTTGGCGCGATACACTGGTGAGCTTGGTGGAACGGAACTGAAGATAATACAACGAACAACGAAGATCGTTGTCGGCTAAGCTTCGATGGCGTCTTGTTCTCTTGCAGAGCGAGTTCACTCGAATCCAAGGGCGTACAACTTGTATGGACTTTTGTTGGAAAGACAAGGCCTGTTTCCATTTGCTGCAGAGTCGATGGCAAGGTATGCTGCATTTTACTTCCACTTCTGACTCCAAATCACCAACCAATTTTGTCATGTTGTGCAACGGTCGAAGATACTCTTTTTCCGATCGTGTAATTGTTTTCAGGGCTGTTAATTTGTTCGAAAAGATGAAAGACCTGACAGGTCTTGAAACCACAAAGAGGAACCTCGCTCGTCTTCTTTGGTAATTTCAATAACCAGTTCACTGAACTTGCTGCCGGCACGTCAAATGATCCGGCATTTTTGGAGGGGCTCGAGATCTGACGTTGTTTTTCAGTGCCTCAGAAAAACTGACTGAAGGGCTGCAAGTCTACAGATCGCTGAAGAGTTTGACTTTTGAGGATCATTGTCACAGAGGAGCGGCGCTATACAAGCAAGCCAACTACACCGACAGCAAGCGTGGTACGAGGTTTTTCCGCATTTTATTTTGGAATTGACGAATGACCAACGAGAAACTGACGTTGTGTTTCCGCTGGCTCATACCACTGTCCCAGACCTCACACGCTGCCTCTTCCAATGAAATTATCTGCACGCAGCACCGCGTATCTCAAGCCAATGCAGCGCAACACAAGATGACATTGTCAATTTTAGCCTACGAAGCAGCTCTGTCAGTGGTGCCGAGCGATGCCGACGAGTCACACGTGTGGGCCGTTTTGGGGATGATCCAGTACAAGGAGGGGGATCTTGAAGGTGCAAAGTCCGCACTTTTCAAGAGGTACCTCATTGACACCATGTTCAACGGTGTGCTTCTGTGGATTCAGGCGTCGCATTTGCCTGACCCGTGCGTGACATTTTTTCAGCTCGCAGATGTCGCCCGCATCTGTGGCGGGATTGAAGGCGCTCTGCTGCCTCGGGCTGACGCGCGGCGACGTGCAGCTCGCGGCTGCAGTGATGCAGGAACTCTCGAACCAGACGACGGTGACGGACCAAGACATGGGCGACTGCGCGGCGTTTGCAGCCGTGTTAACAGCAGCGCAGGTTCGAATCCATCTCCTTCCGTCCACAAAGGTATCTTCCCAGACAGGCTGTTGCAACACATTGTATTGAAGTTTTTTTGTGCCCGTGGCATTCCGTGGAGCTGCGGGCACGCCGTCCTTCTGATCACCAAACTTTCAGTTGGTTACTTCACCCCATCTACATGCATTGTTCCAGCAAACAAGCCAGTCTGCCTGTGGTTCAGCAGGTTGTTGATCTTTGATCTCCTATTTTGTTTCAAGGTAGTTGTTTTTGTTTCTCACAGGGTTCTACGAAAGCTGGAAGGAATGTGCTGAGTTCGTGGCTGCACAAACACCCAGGCAATGCGACTTTGTGGCTGAAGATGGCCAAATACCTTCTTGAAAATGAAGGGCAGAAAGAAGCCGCAGCAACGTGCGCAGGCGCGGCAATTCTCAAATCGCATGAGCTGTCCGGGGTAGGCACTGAGATCTGATTTGATTCGACACAACACAACACACACAAGTGCTGCAAACTCCAAAGCGGTACTGGAAGGAAGGACTTGTTTGTATTTGACAGGAAGCCAGTGTGCTGGCGGCACAAGGAAGTCTGGCCGGTGGATTCCACAACAGGCGCGTTCCAGAGAGAGACACATTGAGCCAAACGATGAAAGCTGTTCATGTCCAGCCAAGTTCGTTCAAAGTTTGCACTGTGCACCAATTGACAGAACTTCAAAATTGCTGTCAGAAAGAGACATTTTTGTGCATTCTTCATTCTTCAGACAAGTTGGAGGTCTGGTGCAGTTTACTCTCTGCGGTGTTCGCGCAGATTGTGTTGGATCTCTGTGTGAACGGGACCAGTAAACAAGAAAAAGTTGCCCCATCCTTGGCAACGCACCTCATGGCAAGAGGTCTGTGCACTAATTCTGTTCCCAAGACCCTTTCTGTGTTGATATTTTTGCTGGTCGGAAATAGGTTGTGAGTATGACATCACTGTTTCCCTGCAGTCGAGGCGGAGATTCAAACGAGCTCGGACAAGAGGAAACTTCAGGCTCTGCATCTGTGGTGCGTGAAGCAGTACATCGTCATCTTACTGTGTCTGGGGCGGCACAAACAGGCGCAGCAGTTCGTTCAACAGGTTCGTTCATCAGCTGTTCAGCTCGGTGCCCGCCAACTTTGCTTCGTTTATTATCAAACGAAAAGAGCCAGATTGTGTGGTTCCGAGACAGGCAATCGCAGATTCCCAAAATGCAAAGGCCATGGGGACTGGTGAGGTTCTTGAACCACAGAGTCAGTTGAGAAGAAAGGAGATCATTTCATCAAATCACGCGGTCACAAATAAGCAAAGTCTCAATTTGAAGGGGCCGCCACGTACGACCAATTTGAGGACGTTTGTGTTGGTAGTGATGGCAAGTTCTCACTTTCAAACAAATCAATTGTGTTTCCACGTTCGTTTGCAGGCGGCCTGGCTGTACGAAACAGACGCTGTGCTGCAGAGTGTTTCCGCCGCCTTTCAACAGGACTTCAAAGCGATGAGACGAGCGACCGAACAAGACGCGAACGGCTTCATCACACAGGTCCGCGTCAATTTGACTTCCGTTTCATTTGATACCCAGCGAAAATGTGTGGGCGCTAACAAGCGAAATGTGCACTGCTTCCAGATTTTGGTTGAATCGCTGAGTGAACAAGGTTTGCGGAAGGAAGCTGAGAAGGCTCTGAAGCGCAGCATTGACACTGCGAGGTGGGTACAGAAACTTTCTGCACTTGTCGTTTGCTTTTCCTTTGAATCTTCCTTTGGAACCAAGACAGTCCATTCTGAGTTCAGGCAAAAGTGCAAAACCCAACCCGATCAATTATCTCTTTTCAGAGGCAAGTCGTCCAGACTTGCCTGTTTGCTTCAGTTGTGTCACATGAGCTACGAACAGCTTCAGGTGAGAATTACCACAGATTGTAAAAGTTGCGAAGCGGAATTCTTTCCTGACACAGCCTCATGTGAGTCAAATTCTCAAATTCTCGTGTCCGCCCCTTGATGGCGCGGGTCTTTTATATTTTTTCAGAATGGTGAGGGTGAAGCTGGAAAGTGGCAGCCATTGTTTGACGACTCGTGCAACGAGTTGCTGCGTCTGGAGCCGCATTGCGCGGCCGTGCTGATCATGAGAGGACTCCTCCTGATGCGCAACAATAAGACCGGGTGAGAATCAGGATCAGGCTTTGGATTCGTGTCCGGCTGTGTGTTTCGCCAAACCAAGAATCGTTCGAGGTTTCGTTTCAGGCTGTGCAAGAAAAACCTCCAGGCGGCTTTGAACAGCAGCAGCGCTAGGAATTCTGGGTGGATGAAGTCACTGATCAGAAAACACCTGCTGGATGTGCTGCTGGCGAAAAACGACGATGATTCTATCACGGTTCGTGGATCACGTGGTGTTGAGCTGTTCTCAACAAAAGCGGACCAGGAGTGAAGATGACTCCTTTGGTTCACAGCCGCTGCAGCTCCCCTCAATGGGGTCGCTTTCTAAGATGAATCTGTTGCGAAAACGAATTTCCGTTACTGTTTCAGAATCTGGTGAGCGAAGCGATAGAAGACGGCGACGAAGTGTTCCTGGAATACCACAAGTCGAGAAGCAGCGAGTCGTGATCGTTGTTCACTGGCAACTGGTGTAGTTTCACGTCAATAAATTTCCAATTGACCTGGTTCTCGCTTTTCTCTTCTGTTCCCTGAATTTTGTCGCCTGTACCGATGTCGCCAGCCTTTTTGCGGCTCTGTTCCTCACCTCAGATTTTGCAATGTAGAATTTGAAAGAATCTCGCACGCAGAATGTCGGTTGGATGATCAGACAAAATCTTGCATCAACGTTGGATTTTCAGTGATCATCTTTCACTCTTCTGTGCGTGAGATCATTGGATTTGTTTCCAGGCTTGCAACTGTAAAAACTTGGAATATGACTGCAACTGATCGCACCATTCCAAGAAAATAATCACTTGAGAGACGGCTCGTTGCACAAACGTGGCGCAACCGAAAAAGGACGACTTCCGACAAGTTTCTGCCTCAAAGACAGATCTGTGAATAGTTGTTGAATCGTACTCGTAGAGCACAAGTCACCGTGTCAGTGTATCTTCAGTTTTATTCTGACATCACTCGGAAATGCCGCTGCACACGTGCGCGCTTGATTCAACCGAAAAGAACAACAGACTGGCTGGTGACTCATCAGCCAGTATGATATGATTCCAAACTTTTGCTCAGCGCCAAGTTTGGAGAACTCACGGAGAACAACGATTGGTCTGAGCAACGCCACCATCCACCGGTTGGTCTTTCAAACCACCACGACTACAATTTGAATTTGGCAGAAGTTTTTGAAGGGTCACTGTGAAATTTTTTGGAGTCCGCCTTTCTGGACTTTACGTGCGTTGTCACTTCGTCTTGCAGTTGTTGGAAGAACTTCGTTGAAGTGAGCTCACTCTTTCTCTTCCGCTTGCCGTCGTCCTGCTGAAGAGTGAATGCGAAATGGATACAAGTTGAAACTTAATTTTGTGCACGACGGAAACCCACGTCTAGAGAAACAGCAACTCCGTGAGTCTGCAATCGCGGCAAATCGACAGCGATGGAGAAACCTCTCACCTCAACAACAGTGACTCCCGACTTGGCCTGCTTGCTCTGCTTCTCCAAATCTTTCATGGCTCGCTCCTTGGCGTACTTGTTGCCCAGCCCTGGGTTCATCTTCTCCAGCAGCTTCTTTTTCTTCTCTCGCTGCGCCTGTTTCTGTCTTTGCCGTTGTTTCTTTTCTCTTCTCGCTCTCTTCTTGTCCGTCTCCGTTCTCTCAGACTGCCCCACCAGATCTCCCTTCGGTTTGTCCTTCAATAAAATCAACAATCCGTACCCTGCATGAAACTCGGCAAAACGATTTTCCGGGCAAATCTATTGAAAATCGGTCTGGAGCTTGTTCAGTCGGCGCGCACAGACCTCGATCTCCTCGGGCGCGAGCTGCGCCGCCTCGCTGACGCCGACCGGCGCCACCTCCTCCATCGAGATCGACGGCAGATTGTTGACGACCTTCACCTCGGCCGCCGCCTGCAACAGAGACGCGGCCGCTTCACCGTCACGCAAACAGCAGGAAAAAACACAACCAAGTTCAACAACCTGCAGTTCATTCCCAAGGTACATCTTGTCTAATTGCACACGCATACCGTACCGTCTCGTGTATAAGACGCACTTTTTTGCCCCAAAATCACTCATCAAAAGAAGGGGTGCATCTTATACATGAGTATGTTCAAATTTTTTGAAATACAAAGGAAGAAACAACAATTTAGTATTTAAATTTATGCAAGATATGAAGGGAAAAATAACAATTTGATAGAATAAAAAAGAGACTTGTTTCTTTGAGTTCCAAATGAGGAGACCCATTTGAGACCTTAAACTAGGTTATAACTGACTGAGGAACAGTATAAAAGATTACTTGGAGACTGACTATAATTTTGAATTTGAGGGATTTTGAGTCAAGTTGGATTTAAAAAATATTTTGGGAAAGCTAAACTTGGGGTGCGTCTTGTACATAAGTATGTTGAAAACATGCAGTTTGGTCAATCAGAACTTGGGGTGCGTCTTATACATGAGTGCGTCTTATACACGAGACGGTACGGTATCTGTGCCGATACTCCTGGTATCGTGTTCAAGTCAGACTGAACTGTGAACTCGTGGACTTGCTGGACTCACTGGTTTGGGCGTGTAGTGGAAGTTACACAGGGCGTCCAGTTTGACGAACAATGACGTCATCATCTTCTTGATCTCACTGTGGTCGGGGTCCTCCTTCTCCACTTCCTCACTCTGCGAAGCAATGCAATCGAACTGTGAAATGTATTTGTGTCCAAACCCCAAAACGAAAAGCGTGTAGTTGTGTTTTCGGACACAGTCCAGACCCTTTGCGCTTGAGCTGCTCTCGGTGCATCTCAGCACTATTCATTTTCCAAGCTGGAAATACACAAAGCCCACTTCCAAAGTTTGCAGTGCTTGTCGTACCTCCATCTGCTTGAGATACTCCTGTTCGTACACTTCGCCCAGACTCAGTTTGCTCTTCTCCTGGTCGAGCACGGCTCTCTTCTTGTACTCTTGAACTTCTTCTGTAGGTTTGATCTTCCTTTCTACGTCATCGTAAGACTACAAATAACAATGTCTTTTTTGTTGTTATCAAACAAGAAAACTTTTCAGTCCAGTGCAGACATATACAGAGCCGTTTTGGCGACCTTCGTGTTCATAAGAGAGGTGAAATCTTTATGGTGTTCAAATGGCAAAAAAAACAACAAGAAGTTTCTCACTGATATGAAATGTTTTCGACCAGATTT
>JAAUXT010073670.1_pt1 | contig 10059 bp, 13 predicted proteins | sample 7278171 | NCBI WGS metagenome assembly JAAUXT01 (sample SAMN14350112, study PRJNA611818) | marine sediment metagenome | isolation source: surface marine sediment (1.8m) | place: French Polynesia: Moorea | collected 2018-08 | reverse complement strand
GACATTACTGTAGAAGCCCCGCCCCGCCCAACCTTTGCCCCCCCCCCCCCCCCGGCCCCACCACACCCCCCCCCCCCCCCCCCGCCCACCCCCCCAATGCACCCCCCGCCCCCCCCCGCCGCCCGTCCGATCTATCCCGGACAATGTCCGAGTTACCCCTAACCCGGACAATGTCCAAGTTGGAATGGAAAATTTTTTTCCAGGGGGGGGGGTATCCCGGACAATGTCTGAGTTACCCTAACCCGGACAATGTCTGTCCAAGTTGGAATGGAAAATTTTATTTGCGGAAGGGTGGGGGGTAACCCGGACAATCGGACAACCCGGACAACTATAGCATTTCTATTGTAATTTTATGTCATTTTTTCATCATCAGAGCAGAAGAAAAAAATGATAACATATGCAACGTATAAAGCACCCCTAAGGGTGTCTGCACCCACTGTGATTCCAGTCTGTGATCACTGGAACAGGGGTAAAACGGAGGTTTTGTCTGCCCAAGACGGACGGCCGCGGATACAGGGGCAAACCAATATCAGACCGCTACCGCGGCTGATAACCAACAACAAACAAATAAAAAAAAAAGAACTCAACATAACGAGCGTTGCCAACACAACTGTCGTTGCAAGCATGCGACGACAAGTGCACAATTCCACACTTGCGACGACGTGACACTGGACAACTCAAGCGCACTATGGTGACTGCACTATGCCCGCGGCTCGACGGAATGCCGCAGGCATAAAAACACCGTGAGCATTCTTTTCAGGGCGCACAAATTCCAACAACGGTCTCAATCGAGTGCGATCATCATTGCCATTTCTCCCTATTGTGCAAAACATCCCTGTGCACGGATGCTGTCGCTCTATTGAATTGCCTCGTGCACTTGTCCTCTCTGAGCAAAGTCGTCGCTTCCTCGAATTGTGCACCACTGAGCGGTCGCAGTGTGGAAGACAGTGACAAACTCACCTCAAGCGAGTTTCACATTTCTGTTCAAATCACAGTCACACAGAAACTGCAGAGCAGTACGATTCAACAAATTGTCGACAGGCAAAGCGACACGTACAAGATCGCAAAATACTCACATTGCGCAATCAGAAAACGGACCCAATCAACTTGTTTGCAACGAACAAGGGCGACAACAACGCCAAACATCGCTGTGAAATCAATTCTTCGTGTGCAGTCACAAAGCTTGGACTGAGTTCACAACTGAATTCACAGGGGCAGGAACGATTCGATGATTCACCCAGGTTCAATCAACAACTTCACAAATAAAATTTCTGAAATAATTGTAGAAAAATAAGTCTGTTGCATAGAATGTCACACGGACTGAACAGGGCCTGACGTCTCGCTTCATGTCACATGGTCGGGTGGATTGGGAGAAGCATCGTCACGGTACCTGTTGTCTTCTGACGAGTCGTTCCGCCTCGTATTATCAGCGTCTCTGTTATCTCCGTCCTGACTGCACCCACTATCACTGTCACTGCTGCTGTCGCTCGCGTCTCTGTTGTCGGTGGACGCGGCGTCGCCGTCGTTCGCCCCGCCCTCCTCTCCGGACTCGTTCCCGCTTGCGTTCAGGTTACTGCTGCCCAACAGGAGCTCGAGGCGACTCAGGTCGAGGTCGCCTCCGGACGGCCCCATGGCGCGCTGGAAGAGCTCTGCGATGGCCTGCTGCAGCTCCTCCCGCACCGCGATGAAGTCGCCCTCCACGTTCTCCACGTCGTCCACCAGACTGTCGTATGAGTCGGCGATGTCGAGCTCGTCGATGGACTCCACCTCCTGGTTGATGGAGGCTTCGCTGATGCGCTCGGCGCTGTTGTTGCTGTCCGACTCGTTGTTGTCCTGCGCCGCGTTGTGCTGCTGTTGCTGCTCCAGCCGCAGCGCCACCAGTTTGTACCGAGGTTCCTGAAAATATCACGCGCTTCGTAGACTCCGAGGCAGAGATACAAGGGCTTCTGGTTTCGTGATGCTTTGACTGGGATGCACTGACGAACACGAGGAAGCCTGACCTTCAGAACTCCTACAGCTCGAAGAGTTTTTGGATGATCTGGTCCAAGAACAGCTTTGCTCACTGTCGCCCATTTCTTGAAGAACTCGTAAGCTTTGACAAAGTCTTTGTTGTCTTCGTACACAATGCCAATGTTGATGTAGAGACGCGAAGTGAGCAAAGACTCTTCCCCGTACACTTGCAAGCAGATGTCCATAGCCTGGTTGTACAGCTGCAACAACATCATCTTGCGCGTACAATTTCGTTCGCTACAGAGGTGGGACTCGAGTTGCTTGGTCAGGGACGAATCGAACGGTGATGACCTGCGTGTACTCACTCGCAGCTGCTCCTCGGACCCACGAGGCGCCAACACACCTTTCGTCATCAGCGCCTCCGCGTAATGTCCGTCGTCCTTCAGCTGAGCGTGGCAAGAATCAAAGTAGAGGATGTCAGTGTCTCCACGTCCATCAAATCGCTGAAAGGCGAAGGAGCCTGCGCGCGGCGCTTACCGACTGAAAGATGCTGAGCGCAGAGTCGACGTGCGCGTTGCCTTCGGCCAGCGCCTGCTCGCCCGACATGTTGGCGTCGCCGCCGCACGCCTCCCAGCTCTCCAGGCTGAACGCCAACTTCATGATACTCAGACCCAACTTGTACTGCAATGAAACAAATGTGAAGTTGAACTTGTGTGAAATGGATCAACTGAGATCACAAGAAACCGTTCATAATGTTTGCAATCAAGGAATTACGGTTCGAGCATCAACATTCTCCATCTTCGGATTGCCAAGCGACCTCAAAAAAACTCACTGCTGATTGCGTCCCCCCCCCCTCAACACACACTGAGAAGACACATATTTCAAAAGTCTTTTCGAACCTTATGGTAATCGCCATTGAAGGTCTTTCTCAACTCGATCGATTTCCTCCCGTAGTCGATCGTTTTGCGGAGGTCCGGGAGTTGAGTTGGTGACACAAAGTCGTTCAATTTCAATTTCTGCAAAAGACACCGCTGTTGTAGCGTTTGTCAAGGAAGCACGAAGGAAGTGTTGTCAGACGCCCCCCACAGGTCGAACGTTTTGCCTCCGGGGGTCTGCCCATAGATTTCAGAAAAGTGACTGCAAAAAATAAGGCGTGTCAAAACAAACGCACCCGTTCAAACCAATTATGATTTTCAGACCCTTCAGAGACAGATGCACAACCAATTCCCACCCCAACCCAGGCGCAAAGTGTGACTGGAGTAGACGCACCACTGTAGCGGCCGCGCATCCGAAAACTCATCTGGCAGCACTCGGGCTGCTTTGATCACGTGCAGTGTCAACAAAGCGAATTGCAGATTGTGTTGAATCAACATCTTCCGCCGGTGTGTGCAAATATCAATTACGATGGCAATCACATGTGTATTCCAGACACCAGCATGCACACTGATCAACGCACAAAATGGTCTGTGCTTTTCTTGTCTCTTGACGACGCATACCTCATCGTAAATTTCCGCCAGCAGCCCGTACAGCTCAACGAGTCTCTCGGGTCTCGACCCCAGTTCCTTCTCTTCGACCTTCTTCGCCACCTCTGTCAGCTCCAACCCTTCTGCGTGTTTTCCCGACTGCAAGCTACGAAGCGGAGAGAATAGAATGTATGGCAAGGCCAAAAGCAGTGGAGTGAACACGAACACGATCAAAGTCGACCCGTCACAACTAGCACGCTGTCGTACGCAATGTGTGTGAACATGTGTGCTCCACAACAAACGTTACAGTGTCGTTCTCACAAGATGCGCGCGACGTGCTCGTATCTGAGCGCGATGAGGCGCTCGTCCCGCGGCTCCAGCTCCTCCAGCTGCTGCAGCATCGCGCGGTACTGCTCCACCATCTCACCAGCCCCGCCAACCTGCAACACAGCCACATTCACATGTCCAGTCAGTCCTTCTCGATCTCTGTCGCCACCCGTACCAGCTCAGAGAGAAATGTTCGAAACAAATTTCTGCAGGGGGAAGGGGTCCTATTTTCTGCTTTCTGATTCAAACATTTTCGGTCAGATCTTCTGCATGAAAGTTCCCTGCCGTAGGTCCCTCTCCGCTCAGATTGTGCTGAAGTGTGTGTGTGTGTTTGTGTGTGTGTGTGTGTGTGTGTGTGTGTGTGTGTGTGTGTGTGTGTATATTTCTCCTGGCATGTACACGCCGACGCTTTGGCTGTCGGCGCGCACAAAAATAGTTTGCTGGACAAATGCGTCATCTTCCCATTCATCAGGTCAGAAACGAACTTCTATATACAACGACAAAGCTTTACCATTCTCCAGTACGTGAGCAGCTGACAACTGTATTCCTCATTGTACAGTTGATCGACGACAGGCCATTCGCAGAGACACCGAATCAGTCTCCCGTGGTCTTCTATCTTACACAGATGGTACAAATACTCCTGAAACAAAAACAGAGCCGTTCAGCTTGAGCTGCAAAATGACAATCTGTTTCAACACTCACAAACCAAGGTGTACCTCCATTCTGCGTTCAAGATCGTCGCAACTGCTGAAGTAATCGGCAAGCTTTCTGTGCCAGAACGAGTAGATTTCTTTGCTCTCATCGTCTTCAGTGTTGACATCATCTCCTTGTTTGAAGTACCTGCAACACAAATCGCACAACTGCAGAAACTCAAGCCGGCTACGCGATCAATTCAGCGACACAAGTGACAAACCGATGAGGCCGAGTTGCTCACTTCTTTCTCACGGCCTTGCTCAACGCGCGATGGTAGAAATCGATTCTTCCTTCTCTGCTGTCCCCGTACGGTCTGAGGAACGGCTTGAGAGCTCGATACACGTTCTTCCACTTCTCTTCTGGCAAACGCTTCGTCTTATTGCGGCACAATTTTTCGGTGCACTCTTTCTCAGAGCGTTCAGATTCGTCTGCATGAAATGTGACCAGATATTTCCAACAGCCAAACTGACATCAAAGTTCCATTTCTTGAAAACCAGCACAAAACGGAGAACAAGAGAAACAAAGAAAAGAAAACAGCGCACCTTTCTCCTCGAAAGGAGACGGTGGCACGAGACTGTCCTCATCTGACAGCATCTCCAGCAGTTCGGATTCCAAGAGACCTGCCCTGGAAACCTCCAACAAACACAGCGTAGCGACCAGCAGCCGATCCCCATTTTCTCGTTCCAGTCTGTCCAGCACATTCTCCAACAAACTGAAACAACGATATGCTTACAAAAACTGCACTACGGTACGTGCTTTTCGCCCGAATAAACGAGTTGGAAGTTCACTTACTCCAAGTTGTCCGGCAGTTCTTCGATGCATTCGCCGAGCTTTCTGCTCGTGGGCACCAGTTTGAGTTCCTCACAGGCGACCGTCAACCAGAGCGGATTTTCAGACATCCGCTTCGCCAACAGCTGGTTGAACTGCTGTCTGCTCAGTTTGTGGTAGCCGGCTAACAATTCTGTAGCTATTTCCTGCAAACAACATGAAGAAAGTACAAACATTGCTGATGAGGAAAAACTTTTGCTTTGGTTTCTGCCAAACCTGGTGATCTATTTCCTCCACACAAAAACACCTTCTACAGAGTGTGTGCGATAAGAACTTCACCTTTCGAGACTCGAAGTCCAGAGGGGTGATGTGCACTTCTTGTGGTTTCTCGTCTCTACTCATCAGGGACTTGTGCTGCCCTGTGTCGTTGATCATCGAGAGAATCACTCGAATGTTGGGCGACAATTTCTTCGGGAGCCAGCTGATTGGGTTGACTGTTGGTTCTTCGTCAAGCTGTGTGAAACATGTTGCCAACTGACACATCGAGGAAATTGCCAAGATTGGTGTCTTTCACTCCAGCGTCTGGCTTCGTAAATTCAACCAACAAAGCGCACTTGTTAATGAACATTATGTTTTCGGACTTGTTTTGTGCTGAACACTTTTTCGACTCTTGACAGAGCACCAGTGGAATGAAATGACCAGACGCGGGTTTTTCCAGATTTTCTTGGCCATTTCAAGTTGGAAGCTGAAATGACCCGAGACCTGGATTCAGGTCCAACCTGAAATGGCCTCCGCCTGAGAAAAGCAGCTCAGAGGTTTGACCCACGTCTCCCAGGTCGGGATGTGTGGCCACTTCATTCCCCAGGTCAGCAGCTCACCTGATTGACAGCATCAACAACAACAATGACTGGTTTTGTGGTGGCCTTGCTCAACGTGCTGCGACAAAGCTGTGACGTACTGCACAAATCTTTGCGCAGGGGTGAATGCTGGCGAAAGACAAGAAACACACAGCTTTTCTTAGAAATCACAGAATATCGCAATCTCAACCAAAACTTCATGAACTGCACCCGTCAACTCACATGGACGACGTCAAGTTCCTTCAAAAGTCGTTTCAATATGAGCTCCAAGTCAGTTGACCTCGGAACTGCTCCAACAAAGTGGTAAAACAGGTGCCAGTTTTCTGAATTGGGACTGTGAAAACAAAGAGAAAGAATGTGATGATCACACAAAACACCAAGCGCGAAATGTTGAGCATACCTTGTGACATTCTGAAACATTTGACGGGACTTCACCTGATGTGGGCATACTTACCACGGAATCAAGTTTTCTTTGAGAAGAAGGGCGAGTGTGGATACGGATTTGGTCAGGATGGAGGTTTTGCCACTGCCCGCTCCTCCCAACAGCAGCAAAGGAACATTTCTACCTCCAGTTTTCACATAGTTACTGATCTGTTGGGAGGAAATCGTACGAATGAAGACGAGAGTCAGAATGAACATTTGACCGTCAGCTGAACTGGAAATTTCTGACAAAGCTTGCCCCCACACTTGCAACAAATCTCAGCGCGCTCACCTGCTCCAACTCGTTCTCACGACCCCGCACTTTCCTGCTGTACGAAGCCATGAAGCTTTCCTGAGCGTCCTTCATCTGATCATGGGCGTCTCCCAAATCGCTTCCCGGACAGACCGTCTCTCTGGATATCCTTGCTTTCAGGAGATCCAGCAACTTTGAATGAGAAACCAGGTTACCCAAGTCACACAAATCACAAGCAAAGCGACGAACAAATACAACACAATTGCAACGTTGATTCACAAATTTCGCAGACGGAACAAGAAGAAGCGTTTGTACTTGTTTGCTGAAAGATGAAGGGAGGCTGAAGTTCAACACTTTCCGACACCGGTCAAACGTGATTTTCTCGTACGCGAACCTCACGATTCTATCATCCTGGAAGACAAAACCACAGCATCGGAATTGAACTTACCTTGAAACTATTGTTGTCAATATGGCCACACTCTTTTCATTTTTCTTCAGATTTTAACAAGACACATTTCAATGGTCTGAACGCAGCACAAACGCACATTGAACGTACCGCATATTTTTCAAATGACGCTGCAACAAAGTCGCGGCAACTGACAGGCACACAATGAAGATGCGCAAAGTAACTCGCTTCCTCGTCGACCGCGTGGTTCAAAAACGAGTCGTCACGTACTACAAAGATACCTGAAACAAACCACTCAAGACTGTTGTTGCTGGAAAAAGATACCACAACTCTTCTTGCCTGAGGGCGAACGTAGTCTCAATTGAAACAAACACCGCACGCAATTCCAAGAGGCTCCAAATCGTCGCAACAGCTCAAGGAATAGAAGCAGAAACACGCACTGTTCGGGTTGTCCTCTCTGTAAGCTCCAAACAGAATTTCAAGTTCACTTTGTGACAGCTTGAACTTCAGCTTGAATTCATTGATCACATCTTCCGACGCGTCTCCCCAGAGAGGCACCTTTCCCAGCCTGTCACTGCAAAAACGCATCCAGATTTACAAAATTTCGAACGTCTTGCAAATATGTGTCGCACAGAAGAGAACAAAGTGAAAGAGGATCCGTGGCGCTCGATGCCACAAAAAACAGATGTTCAAAATTCACCTGGTGACATTTATGAAAATTGGCATCTGACTTTGAAAGTAGCATTCCCAAATCTTCTTCTGAATTTTCTCAATGTCACTTTTCCTCATGTGACCACCCTGAAAACAGTGCAAAGCATCCAGCATTACCAATCGGGACTCTGAGTCGCTAAGAAATACGAGTGAAGAAGTTGTGTGGAATGAAAACCGCCCTGAACGAGGCAGTCTCTTCTCTGGCATTTGCAGGAGCAGCGGGACAGAAGAAAACCTGAGACACATCTCAAATCAATCCCTTCCGCAAGTCTTTCGAAAAATTTGAGTGGGACTTTCGGGACTTACCCATCTGATGTCTGTGATCTCCAGGTGAATTTTCTTGGTTTGGCACCACGACTGTAGATCCGCCAGTACCTGTCAAATTACGAGAACACATGCTGGTGTCGACACGCACCAATCCCAACGGTTCTGGTTAAAAAATGGCCACGACTCAATCTTCCCAACACACAAAATTTTTTTTGGCGGGGTTGGGGTGGCGTGGTGGCGAATATCAACAAACTGTTGGGGGATATTCAGATTCCTGAATATTTCTGCAACTTGTCGAGGGGTCTGCGACCGAATTTTTTCAGCTGATGACATCCCACCGCAGCCCTTTTCAACACATTTTCTGACCTTTCTATCCTTCAAATTTCACCTTGAAAATCTGAGGACAGACAACATTTTTTCTGCGGACAAAAGCGTCTGCAAAACAGCACTGTCTGTGAAACTCCTGTATGAGAACTACACACGAACTGAGGAAGTTCTCACCTCTTTGAAAATGGCCTTTCTTTCTTTTGAAAAATCTTTCCCGTATGATGTCACGAACACTTTCATCGTTTCCCAGTTAGAAGCCATTGCTGTGTGACAATTTACGCACAGCGCTTTTCTGAAATCATGGGAATCGCTGACAACTTCCTGAAAAAAAGTTTGGCGTGGAGTCGTACGCAATCGACAGTCCATGAAACATTGTTGTTGGTTCTGCAAGTCTTGGAACAAAATATGGATTCAGTCAACATCCATCAGAGTTCCTCACTCTCAAGGCACCAAACTGGTTTCTTTCAGCCTTCCTTCACCTCTTTGTCGGGATTCCCAACTGGATTCCAATCCAAAACATCAACAGAACAGACGGGGGGGGGGGAGGTTCAAAATGTGCGATAACTAAAACATTAAAGTTCTTACATTCACATAATTTGTTCGATTTCAGTTGGGATAGATGTGTCGGAAAGATACACAACAGTCGTTATCTCAGTTTCTTCACGAAAATGCCAAAAATCCACAATTTCTGCCTCGCGCAACAGAAGCTTGAGCGGCACGCTCTGTAGACGACGACAAATGTTCGTCTTGATGATTGCGGATTGATGAATTTGTCAGATTCACAAGTTTTACATGTCACTGGATCTACCTCACATGCAGTTTCGACACAGTACAAAAATCTAAAAAAATACAAAACCCCAAATGAATGACAAACAACAGAATGTAATGAGGTAGACGAAAATAACACCTTTGAATATTGAAACAACTGGCTTTACTGGTTATGCCGCTGTTAAGACCCTCGTCGAGCGCCAAAAAGTGCAAAATTGTGCGAATTTTGAAACTAGATGGCGGAAAGATCACAACATATCACAACAAGACCTTGTTTTGCATAAACTTTGCGAAATAACTTGTTGTTCGAAAAATATTGCCACTCAAAATTATCAGCAAACTTGCACACTTCTACCTGTTGAGCTTTTCAGAGCATTTTGACAGCACTCGTGAGTAGTGAGTGTTTCATTTGATTTTTGTTATTATCGCTCAACTATCACATGTATGAAAACCAGAAGATTCGTAGATCAAGTTGAAACGCACTAAACTTGGTCATTTGTTCATTTCAAATGACGGAAGAACGTACCTTGGTTCTCTCAAGCAGAAGAGCCAAAGGAAATCGCTGGATTGTTGTGGGTCGCCTGGCGGGCATCTGGGTGACAATCCCTTCACCCGACCAATGTAGTGATATCACAAACACACTGGTTGGTATCTCAGGTGAGACTGGCGCGGTGGCGCGAATCTCTATGTTTATTGTATGTACAGTGCTGCCACCTGTTGGGTGGTGGTTTTGTTTTCGCAGCTGGTGTGTCACACCACACTCCTCCCCCACCAGGGGGGGGGCTGGCCTCAGCCAATTAATTATATTCTAAATATTTTTATATTTAATTATTACATACATTAGACAGG
>JAAUXT010054842.1_pt1 | contig 10059 bp, 9 predicted proteins | sample 7278171 | NCBI WGS metagenome assembly JAAUXT01 (sample SAMN14350112, study PRJNA611818) | marine sediment metagenome | isolation source: surface marine sediment (1.8m) | place: French Polynesia: Moorea | collected 2018-08 | reverse complement strand
TAGGATAGTGGCTCCATCTAGGGTAATGATATGATTGGCTGTGGCTGTTGCTGTGGCTATGGAAGGCCATGGCAGTACTTAGGGGGTGGTCATGGTAAATATATATAACAAAGGTGTTCCGCCAAGCAGAAAAGAAGCTGCTGCAAATCAAGCTGAAAGAACACTCGCTCGCCCCCTCCTCGTTATGGGCACACTGCTCATTCACTGAATCTGCTTCTTCTTCAGCTGGCAGAGTCCGGACGTCGGAAAGGCGTACATGTTGGGCGTCGTGTTCCTCACCTGCTACTTTTTGCCTCTTCTCTTCATCGCCGTCTTTTATCTTCTGATCGGCATCCGAGTGTGGAAGCGAAAGGTGGCGGGTATGCGCGGGACGCGAGCGGAGCGCAACATCAACCGCTCCAAGATCAAAATTGTGCGCATGCTCATGGTTGTCTTCATAATCTTCGCCTTGTCCTGGCTGCCGTTGTACTCGCTGAATCTTCGGACCATGTTCGGGCCTCCTGCGGGGTCCACGGAGAAAGTGGTCATGAAGCGCTATTTGCAGCCGTTGGCGCAGTGGCTGGGGGCCGCCAACTCCTGCGTGAATCCCTTCATTTACTGCTACTTCTCCGCTAACTTCAGAAAGAGCATAATAGCTGTGATAAAGAGCCGGTCGTGCTGCGGAAGGATTAACGTGTGACGCCAGGACCGCAGCAGTGGGATCGTCATGGCGCCCCTTGGTGGCTCGCATCAAACAATGAGAGACAGACACTCATGACATGGGCGCACAGAGACAGATATATGCATTCCACCGAGGGTTCTGAATTCCTGATGTGAGTCGTCTTGCAGGCAGTCATTCAGAACTTGCCTTTGATGGCGGCTCACATGGTGAATTCTGTACGACATCCTTCTGCACTGCGGTAACTCGTTCAAAGGACTCTCTGCGTGTGAAGTTCTGCATTTCGTTCAAAAGAGCGTTTGGAGTCACTGAAGGTCGACTTGGAATGAAGTTATTGACATTGTGTGCAATGACTGTCTGACAAGTTCAAATGGACTGTGGTGCCTTTGTTGACAGGCACTTGTGAACGAAATCACGGCGGAGTAACAGACGAATCACGACACAGAGTTCCATTCCAGAATGCTCGATGCTTGGGGTGTTGGACAACCAGACACGAAGTTTTCTCTTCGGCCCTGGGGAACGAACAATTGCTTCAAGTTGTGTGAAAGGAGCTACTTTCGCTCCAAAGATTAATTGTAATGGTCCCACCTCAATACAGACACCCGCAAAACAAACTTGAAAAGTAACTTTCCTTCAAAGTTGTTCATCAGAATGCACTCAGTGGACAGCAACATGAGCAACACAAACCTCGCCTTTGTTGTTGTCCCATCACTTTGTCATTGCTTAAGCGAAACTGATGGTGACAGATGCGACAGGTCCGGGACACAGCAGGAGTATTGGTTGTGTGACCAGCATTCACACAAAATCTTTTGGTGTGTACAGGTGTGAAACGTTGTTTCTTTGTATCATGTGTCCACAGTGGAAAGTGCCTCATCTTTCTGGTCTCAGTCGGAGGATCTTCACCTCATCCACGCTGATACTGTTCTTCCTGAAGAAAATGAACGGTTTACCAAAGCTGGCGTGCGGGGGCAAGTTGCCGTTTTTGGAAAGCTGTTCGTTCCTTCTCGAATAGCCTTCTCTATTCGAGACACATTTCTTCACGCTTTCGTCTTCAACGTCCCTCCTCGTCTTTGTCATGAATCCAACTTGGAACAAAGTTGTACGGGAAGAATAGTTTCCAAGCGGCATTATTCTTTTGAACATTCAAAGTGCTGCTACATTTTACTGTCTTCTTTGTGTGTGGCGTGAAGAGAAAAATATCCTGCATCTGAAAGCTTACATTTTGCTTTTGTTTGATTTTCATGTCGATTGTGACTTTCTGTCGCTGAGACAGTGTGAATAAACGAAAAAAAAACCAAGAAGAATTTTGTTTTGTTGCCTTTGTTCCCCATTTCAAGACACGCACCGTTCTTCAGTTCCTCTCCGCGGTTGTGCTCCTCCTCCTCCTCTTCTCGCTCTCATACGGTTGTGACGCCTTTGCTCCAAAAAGGCGCGAACAGAAACCCGATCACTCCATCAAGACTTTCAGCAGTTGAAAGAAACAACCTTCATGGTGATTAAAGAAATTGAAATTGAAATCTGCAAGGTGCCTGGTTGTCACTGTTTTGCAACAAGTGAGGCAAATCGATTCCCGAACCCCACAGGACTATGTTCCCTTCGTCTGGAAGGAAAGTGTTTTTCTGTTGAATTGTCACCTGAGATCGTGCTGCTTTGAGTAACCCATCAGAAATTGGGGGGATTTTAGCTGCCGCTTTGTTTTTCGGAACTGCCGTGGAAGTACTGGTATTTTTTTCTGCAGATGCAAATATTTCTTCGACAGGTACACGTTTTATTTTCTGAACAGGAACATCAAAGCTGGATCTGATACCTTTTCAAGACCGACATGTAGCTCAGATTTCAAATCTTGCTCAATTTACTTTCACAAACATCCTTCAATAAACAGCATTGATTATGGTGTGCACCAACTCAAGCACGATAGACAATCCGGACGACTGTGAACACCAACTCGTGTCCGGATGAACAACGAAGAGGAGCCAGAAAGGCTGACTGGAACCACCACAACACGGCGATCAGGCCACACTCTTTCATCTGTTTCTCCGACTGGAGAGACAAAAAAGATGGATGATGGTGGCAAGGGTGCCACGGGTAAGGTGGAAAGGGTTGAGGTTCAACGGTGGCTGAGGTTGCGTGGAGCTGCATGCGCAAAGTTGGGTCATGGTGTGTGGATGGATGAGAAAGAACAAGACAAAATTTAATGGGTGAGTATTGACACAAACCCATCTGAATGGGCATGAATACTTGTCGAGATGAGTGGATGAGTGAGCGTGCTTGTCTGAACGTGCCACACCAGCTGAAAAAGGTGTTTTCCCGTGCACTTGTCCACATCACTTGGCTATATTGCCTCAGTGAACATGGCAAATCTGAAGCAGTTTTCAAAACCAAGCCCTTTGTTCACCAACCACTCACCCCACCCCCATTTCCTTTTCAACAGCTCTTTTGGTTTAGTTTCTGAAACCAACATTATTTTTTCTTGTTTGAAAAAGTTACGCTTTGGCCCTTTCCGGAATTTTTTTCAACTTTGACCAATCACAATATTCATTGGGAACAATTGACCAAACTGGTGCACATGTTTTTCACTCACAATACTCACTGGTAATAATCGGATTTTCGTCTTCAAAATTCGTCTTGAAATGGTCAGGCACTCAACGTGGATCTGCGTGGTATTTCGGGGGAAGAGGGTCCTGGTTACTTCAGGTCAGACCTGAAACCAAGGAGCAAGGTGTCTGGTTGGTTCTGTTCTGACCTGAAAAAAATAGCAAGACACTCATCAAGGCTTCAAGAACTCATGAACTCGAGGCCTGAGTGCCATGTTCACTTCAACTGCGGCAGACCTCGCTGCAATGTGAAAGGCGAGAGATCGGAGCGGAGAATCTCCGTCCTGAAACTCCTTTTTGCCTGGACACATTTCCAACCACGTACGTGCGAGCGATGAATCAGAGATGAATCAGAGCCAATGCTACCGGGACGCACTGAAGGACAAGGTTTTCAGGTGCTAAAACGGAACCAACCTGAAATGCGTAGCCCTTTGAAACGACATCTTCTGGTGTCCAACCCTGGGTCAATTCTGGTGTGGTTCCAAGCTTACCCACCTCCTTGATTTTCCTGATTTCATGCTTGCAATAGCAAGCCATTTTTGTTTCAGGTTTCACCGGAGAGCTGAGTACTTCAAGACGGCTTCAGGTGTAATGTGTGCTATGAGAACCTGAAGCTATCTCAAGGCAAGCTTCCAGAGCCTGCAAAAACCTTGTGTAAGACTCCTTCTGACAGGTTCTAGCTGTACTCATAGAGTGAGTAATAACTGAGCCTTTGCACACAGTAAATGTTGGGTGTGTGGATGCAAGGCAGCCTGAGTCGAACCTGGGACTTCGAACTGTGGGGCAGTGGATAGCTACATCCACTGGGAGCCAGTGTGGGCTGCGCCCTGACGGGAGTAGTAAAGCACACAACAGTGGGGTTGGTGAGTTGTTGAAGCGACACTCTGTGGCTCGAGCACTTGGTGCGAGGACTCAAGATTCCAGGAAAAGTCCTGTTTGATGTGCATTGATCAGCCTGTGTGCACATGATGAAATATTTTTCTATAATTGCAGGAAAGGGCACAAGCCAATGCCTGGAGAATGTAGCAGGAAGTTTGAAACCAATCTTGAGACCTAGATTTCTGGTTTTGATGAGAGAATCAAATGGGAGACTTGATGGGATTAACAAAAAGCGAGGAATATTTTCTTCAGGCCCAGACCATTGATGAATGAGCTTTCCAGTGAGACCCACAGAACCGGTGTGATTTGAATGGGTGACAGCTTCCCTTGCAGAAGCGGACCCATGGAGCGAGGGCAGACTCCTCTTTTTTGCTTTCCTTCCCAAACACTGCATCCGCCCCCGTATTGCATGATATTGCCGTCGTCGTCACGGCGACAAAGGCCACAGCGTTCACAAAGGAACAAGGAAGAAGACGTGGCCACTGTTCTTTGATCTCACCAGTGCACGAACTAATTAGACCCGAACCTGGGCGTTATTGGTACTCAATACGCTTGTGTCACGAGGTTCTTATTGTCTTCAACTCAGGGTGCACCTTCACAAAGCCAAGACAGTTTCTCAAAATACATGCAGTTTCAAGCTGATGCAGCACAAACAGAATTTCAAACTCTGGTGTCAGCGAAACTGTCAAAAGAGTTGTTCGAACAAGATTTCCAACGAAACTGAAACTTTTGTGCAGGGTCGGACAACCAGTTGTGTGCATGATGTTTGACGTGTTACTTCCAGAGATACGATACTGAGATTTCTTTTGAGAGAACCGCAAAAAAGTCTTTGCCACAGAAGTGCCACAGTTCATTTTGGTTCTGGAAACTTCAAAAGCAGAGTGAAGGTTTCATGCATTGCATTCTCGAAAACCAGTATCGTCCACAGGGAGTGGAGTGGATCCAACCCAGTCAGGAACAGAACAACCCACCTCTGACACTTGTTGGAAAGGTGTTCACGCAAGGAGTGGTGCATCTTCGTATTGACCCAACTGCACGGGCTCAGTGCGAACATCACCGAAGTTTAAACGAAAGAGAATTCTACGTTGTGGGGTATCAATCCAAGGAAAGCTCTTTGTTACTCGGATTTTTCGAAGGAACCCCCGCAGATATATATTGGCACCGAGAGAAATCCCAAAGTGAAATCTCTGAAAACTTCCTTTCTTGCGAGGACAGCTTCTTTTGTTTGTATTGCCGCTGACTGCTAATGAGGTGCCTGACTCTCAGCATTTAAATTCGTTACTAAATACTCTGCAAACGGTGGTTGCGTGCGCGGCATCGCAATCGGGTATTTGCTCATCTGACCACCACAGGAAGAGAACAAATTGAGAAAGTGACATCGCATGTTCATCCAAGTAACTGGCATCAATTTAGGGGTTTATCCATGACATGGGGAGAGGGCAGTGCGATCACCAGAAGCACCACAACACAATCACAACTTGGAACAAAATCTATGAGTGCAGCATTTCTCGCGTCAGTCGAATCGGATTGGTCCTCCCATAGGAGTAAACCATTCACATTGGCGTTCAAGAAATGCATCGCAATGTTTACTCATTCATGGCAGGCTTCCATAAGAAAAATACCCACCCCAACCCTGATTGAAAATGGATCAGAGCGAACTCAAAATGCAAAGAGCATTTGGATTTTCTTTTCCTTCGTCTCAAATGGGAATCATCTTGTCCAGACGTTTGTCCCCATGAACAATGTAAAAACTCAAATACTCGGCTGAGATGGAATTCTGGCGAATGCCGCTCATCAGGATCGACTGCAAATGGAGGACCCGGGTTCCGATCTTCTTCCTCTGGGTCGGCCCCTCTGGCAGGTAACAGCAGAGTTTCTTCCAGAGGCAAGGTGTGATATTGCCAAGACTTGGTCCCTGAGTAGACCAACTGAACTCGTACGTCCATATTTCGTGGTCAAAATTGGGAGGGAAAGCCCCTTTAAGAAGTGGAAGAGAATTTCGACAAAAGTGGGCAAGACGTTCCAAGCAAAACACTTTCGCAAGAAAGGCGTACAGTATTGAAGAAGCCATGCGTGGGCAGCGCGTGACTATTGTGAGCTTCCACAGAGGAGCCGTGCTCAACAGCAAAACTGCGTTCGTACGAGTGTTGCGACCTTCACAGATCCTGTGCACAACGTAACAGCGCCTATGCCCAATTAGGGCTCCACAACTTGACACCAATGCCCTTTCTTGAACAAAGAATCTTTGGAAGTATTTTGGGGTGCTTTCATGAATGTCAGAGTGCCCTTCACGTGGGTGTGCAAGTATTTCTGTTGAATCTTCATTCAAAGCCGCCACAAAAGCGGATTCGGGTGTTTCGGGTGCACGAAATAAAGAATGGGTTTCAGACAAATTTGGAGACACATTCACCTGCAGATTCGCGTCTTCAATGGCACGCTGATGTCTTCATTTCAATTTACGTCGGGACGTGCTTCTTCCTGCACATTGGAGAGGAAGACCCGGAGAGAATTAGAGCAGAAGTGACAGGAGAATTGTGCAAACATGCCGTCTCTGAAAGAAAGTGCACTTTCATGGGTTTTTCTCAGAATACTGTGTTGGCACAGGCGACGCTATCTTCTCTGAGGTTAAAAAGTTCCCTCCTAGTGCTTTCATCAGCCCCCGTCACGACCAAAGCCATTTGTTTGAACCACCCCGAAAGTGTTTTTGTGGTCTGAGCCATTATATCTCGTGGTCAGGGATCCCCGACAACTTTGCCTTTTGGTGTTGAAATAATGTTTCACCAAAAGATAAAGAGCAGCACTGGACTACAAAATCAGTATGATCAACAATGTGTCTTGTTTTCATCCATTCTCGTTCATTAGACGTTCCTTTTTGCTTGTATCGGCAGTCTTACACGCAAAGGGTCTTTCACAAAAGGACCCTCTTCCCTTGGATCAACCGGAGATGATGCACAAGACGAACGAAGGGGAGTCAAGTGTCAACCGGCCTCTGATCACCGGGAGTCCAGGGAGGAGGGATGAAAACAGACTGATCCGCACGAAACCACAAAAGATCAGCGTGGGATGTCAAACAAAAAGCCTCTTTTTTATGAAAACAGTGCAAAACATTTTCTCAATGACAAAGCTTCTTCCCATTTTTCAATGGCGAAACTTCTTCCCATCGCTGCCCAAATCGGGATTTGTGGGAGGAATCCCTTTTTCGCTTGGTGCAGTCAAAACATATTGAACATGACCGCTAACTCCAACAGGCAGAACAAAACTGGCTTGGGACAATTTATGCAAGAAAACTTCACCGAATATTTAAATTCGTACAGCAACCCAAACTGAGGAAACGGGCATCAAAAATTGATATTTTTGAAGAGCCTTCAATGAAAAGGCCATTTCATTCCCTTGCAAGATGTGAAAGCCTCGGTGGTGTCATAGTTCGAGTGCAGGATTCCAAAGCCAAAGGTTCCAGGTTAAAGTCCCAAGAGAAAGGTTTGTCAGCGTATTGCTGCTGGAAATGTACTAGTTGTGCTTTAAAATATTTCGTGAATTTGTTGTCAGCACTTTGAAAAATTGAAAAGTGCAACTGAAGAGTGACAAAGAAAACTTTTTGAAAAACACATTTTTATCATCACCAAATAGGGCTTTTGCATCACAACAAATGTTTTTTCAAGAACATTTATGAGGGTGTGTCGTGCATTGCAAATTGAAATATCGTGCGTTGTAGACTGAAACGACGTGCGTTGCACACTATTTCAATCTCCAGACATTCAGATCAGACCAATTGACCTTCTCACCCTTGCATGACAAACGAAACTCAAAAACATTTCTGTGACTGTGTGTGTGTGTGTGTGTGTGTGTGTGTGTGTGTGTGTGTGTGTGTGTGTGTGTGTGTGTGTGTGGTGTGTCCACGCAATCTGTCGAACGAGGGAACGACGGAGGAACGATTATTACGGGACAGCTGGAACCCCTTTCATTCAAGGGGTCGAATACATCATTCTCTTCATTCCCATTCTTGGACAGGGGAACAGGAAAACTCCAGACAGAGCACCGTTTGCGTGAAAGTACGTCAGAACCAAAAGTGTTTCAGAACAAAATTGGAAGAGAGGGGCAAATAATTTTTTCTTGTGGCGAGGGGAAGGTCAGAGGAAAGGACATGTATTCTATCCACAACGAAAGGCGAAAGACTTGCGCGTTGAACAGTAGCACAGAACACTCACCCTGTCTGCGTGCTTCCGCTGATTCGCCTGTAGATGGATGTGAACGTCGTGAACAGACCTGTCTTGTCCAAGTATCTTGAGTAACAAAGGCACTTTTAACTTCAGCAAGTCTTTGCTTGAAGCATCATTGTGTCTTTCTGGAGTCTATCGGCTTGCCGAGGAAATCTCCTTCATTTCCCAAACGTGCAGGTTTCAAATGAAAGGAGCGAAAGGAACATCCGTTGTGCATCTGTCACTGTGCACCTACATGTGAACTTTGTCACACTCGTGTCTTATTCTTGACCAAAAGAACAGGTCATGTGTGGCTTCTTCCAAAGGCCTAAATTCCCAATGTATGAAATGCAAAGGAAATCACGGACACAAAGCACTTGCTTTGGAACTTTTGTGAAACAGCAAGTCTTTTATCAGTCTCGCCTTGAATGGGTTTGTTCGCGAAAATGTTGCGCATTTCTCTCGGCAGGGACCCCGGGATGAAAAAGAAGCAATGAGCATGCCTCTAAAAGGACAAGCTGAGAAACTGCTGACAGATATGCATTGTTAAATTGTGTTTGTTGCCAAAAATAACCTTGCAGCGTTCAAACAAGCAAGGCTTCTTTCCACCAAAAATTTCAAAAACGGCTGAGGCCTCCACGCAGATGACGCCTTCTCTGGATGCCTCGGGCCTGCAGATCTATGTGAGTGTCCGGAGGCCTTGTCAATGGGGAATGCTGCAGCTGGTTGCAGTGTTGAAATCTCATCTGAAATGTGATCCACCTTTCCACAAAACAGGGTGTATGTACATTGCGTGACAAAGTGTTTGTGGTTTGATATTCAACGTCGTTGCAAATGTCTGTCAACCATTCTTTTTCCATCATTCATCAGGGACCAAGCTTGAGTCTGCTTTCTGTTGTGCGTCAGCTGTTTGGGTGTGGCGCGCTTGAAGACATGCGGATCAGTGCTTGGCTCTACTTGCCATCCAATTACACTGCCAAATCACCGACTTTGCCTTGATTTGTTGCATCTGTAGGCAAGATGAGCAACCACTCGGATTCGACTCGGATTTTCTCGGCTTGTAAAGGCGTTGCTTTCGCTGGACTTTTTTACGCTGCACTGTTGCTCTCTTTGCAACGCGCATTTCACGAGCCAAAAACACCTGTATGAACTGGTCGAAAGGCTTGTTCATGCCTATCAATTTTTTTGAACAGGGAGATCAAGTGATAAAATGCAGGTTGTTTTGACACAAACAGCTGAAAGAAAGAACAGCATGTGGAGGACCAGTTACACGATCTCAAGCAGAAAAAGAGATTGAAAGAAAGAAGATGCAAACTTTCAGAGAAAGAAGTAGCAATGGGGGACGATTGGAAAAATAAAAATTTCAAAGATATACCTGAAAGTTTTCATTTTCCAACTCACCGAAGCCAAAAAATTGCAAACAACAGCATCAAAAAGAGAAATAAAAAAGAGACACGGTCGTCCATTGTTTGCTCTTGTGGTTGCACACGTCCACGCTCCTTCGCAAATGTCCTCAGGTTCACGTCTGTACTGAAGAAAATAAGAAGCAGTGCTCAAGGCAACTGCAGTGCGAAGTCCCTTGTACCGTACAGCTACCGTTGCAAGTCACAATCCTGCTGAAATGGGCTTGGGGAAATTTCCTTGGGGACAGTGCAATCATCATTGAACTTGAACTCAGTGGCTGAATGCCTGGCACTGCCTGGAATGCACTGCCTTATATAGTCTCAATATG
>JAAUXT010041684.1_pt1 | contig 10059 bp, 11 predicted proteins | sample 7278171 | NCBI WGS metagenome assembly JAAUXT01 (sample SAMN14350112, study PRJNA611818) | marine sediment metagenome | isolation source: surface marine sediment (1.8m) | place: French Polynesia: Moorea | collected 2018-08 | reverse complement strand
CCCCGGCTCTGTCTGCCGCTCCAGCGCGCCTCCCGCCCCCCCCGCCCCCCCCCCCGCCGCCCCCCCCCCGGGCGGGCGCCCCCCCCCCCCACAATGCATTCCAGTTCCAATCTCCACTGGAAACCTTGTCGTTTGCATTGCATCTTAAACGTGCGGAGGTCGACCCGTCCACTGACCAGCGACAGACAGCGGGCTCCTCTCATTGAACGAGCTGTTCGGCTGAAATTCAATTTGGCTGGAACACACGCAGTCAACCAATGCAAATGCGACTGATCCCGCCCGCGTGACCCACTTACGAATCCCCAAGGACACATTAACAGGTCCCAGCTGACCGACATTTGTTTGCAATGACCTGTCAATGGAAATTTGTGAGGAATGTCAAAGGATCTGCATTCTGTTTCACCTTTTCGTTCGGAAAAGAACTTGGGAATGGATTGTATTCCTCGCTCGCAAGTCGATCTTCCCAGAATCCGGCCTTCTTTGGATGTGCTCTTGTTTGGAAAACACAGATGTGTGTCGGACGCGACCGTTTGTATTCCTCGCAGGCAACCTCGACTCCTTGTTCTCAAGTGTATCAGTGCACAGAAGGAGAATCTGCCCCGGTTTTGTGTCTGCCTGGAATACCAGCGACCCCTGACCCGCTGCTGTCCATCAATTGCAACAGGGGCAATCTGCTCAACCTGACTTCCAGCAGTGCACAGACAAGTGCAAGTGCCCAGCTTGGTCACACACGACTTCGCTTCCCTTCCCGTCCCCAGCAAAGCAGTGTTTGTCCCATCCGGAAAAAATAATTTTTCCTGAGCGATTCAGCCGCCAGAACACAATGTGTGGTTTTGACACAGAAGGTGTGGAGACTGTTGTTGGGTTATTGCATCGCTCGTTCAATAACCTGATTTCGGTGAAAGACACAGGGGTCGCGGAGTCTGTGCAGGACCTCTGCGCTTCCTTGTCTCCAGCGTTATCAATAATGCACAGCTTTCCCCGCCTCGACACCTCTCCACCCACGCGCGTCGCTCGAGTTTTGGACGGATCGAAGTCACCGGCTACAGAAAGACCATTCTTTGGGGATGGAAGCCTCGGTCGAAGGAGTTCGATCTGAAAAGTTCCAGGAAGCAAGTGTCAAACGAATCCTGGATTCGCAACTGGCTACTACACTGGCCTCACACTCAATCTCGCTTTGAAATCGTTTCGTCGCCTTCGTGTCCAGGAAGCAGCACCCGACAGGTTGCACAAAGTTGAACCCAACACGTCGATCAGCCGAAATTGCCTTCAGAGATTGTCGTGATCAATCGTCACAACGAGAGCGACAGTGGAATGTCACCACCAAGTCCTCATCCTGGGAGAAGAAACACGTGGGCGTGAAGGAAAGAAAAATTGTCACCAAAACACTCCCTGCCACAGACTTCACAGCCGCAAATCGCCAATGTGCAATGATTCTCGACTCCGTTGACAAATGACAGATTCCCAGTTACAGCTCGAGAAAGGACCATCACCCTGACGAACTGGCAAGTAATTATCTGCAACATGCCTCCTGCTTCCCACAGTACCAATCAACTGTGCTCACTGAGGATGTCAGGCCTGAGCACAACGCAGCCGGTGCAGGGAGGTGGTCGGAACGCGAGCGCGAGAAAGGACAGAAGTGCGTTGTTGTTCGGGATCGCCAAGGCAAAGGCCTTGGCCAACGGGTTGAGGACGGCAAACCCTGGAGAAATGTGGACAAATGACGAGACACACTGGTTCAAACAACTCGTTCAGCCTCTGTGGTGTTGGCGTACAAGTTGAACCCCAGACAACACGAAGAACAACCGCAGCCACATTCTCAAATCTCTGGGTGGTTTTCACTTCGAATGAGATCCAGCTGTAATTTTTGGTTTCAGGCACCGCAAAAGGAATCCAATCTTCAAAGAACCCCACAAACGCAACGCAGCATGCCACCTAAGGACCCGTCTTGTCAATCTCCACCCGTATTTGCTCCCCAATCATTCATTGAGCCATTCTATTCCCGGTACCAACGTAAATTACCCCGTCTCTTGTGCTGACAGCACATGAATTATTCCACACAATCTTCGGGTCCAAATCAAGTCCTTTTTCGTGCTGTCCATTCCAACGCACGAAACAGGCACCAGAAAAAGCTTCAGTTATTTCGAGTTGTCGTTTTTGAAGATTCATCCTTGAGCGGATTTCTTGTCAACATCACCACTGTGGAAGCGCACATCTGTTTTGTAAAAATAATTTCGCCCGTGCGGGTAGCACCACAACGGACTCAAGTGCAGCGGTGAACAGAGCGGACGGGTGTGTGTGTGTAAAAAATCCGGCACACTTCGTACGACACTTGTGAAGAAAGATGAAGCAGACACGACCTGCTTCACACTGGCTGCGCGACGCGAGGCGCCGACCGAGCCAGTGTTTGCTTCGCTCTCGGAGGCTGTTCGCCTGTCATTCCGCCTGTTATCGAACCGCACCGAAATGAGCCGCGCATAGTTAAGAGCTACCAACACCACCAATCCTTTCAAAGGAGACAGTAAAAGTGCATCGTGATGTGGTTGCCATCTGCTGTCAGTGATCATGTCGTCTAATCTGTTGAAACAGTCATGTCAAGCGAGTTTGGTCACAGAAACTCATGTCAAGTTGAAATTCGATGGCACGTCCGCAATTGGAAAAAAAACTGCAGCTTACCCTCGTGAATTTTACGAAGGTCATGTTGTAATTGAAAAGGAAATCCTCGAAGAACTTGGAACCCATCTTGAAGAGTCAGATTTGTTTAAAGTCTCCAGAAGATCTGTCCCAAACAGGTTCCTCTGCTTGTTTTCACTCTTATGCTCTTCCTACGCAGGCTACTTTTCGGTCAACAGCACCACGGACAACCTCGTCGTTGGTTGAACGATCCAACATCCGTCTGGTGACCACGAAATCCAATTTGTATTCCCGTGACCTGGAGCCTGTTGCAAAATCCCATCAGAGCATGCTGCGTCGCGAGGCCAATTCAGAAGAGTCCAGGGTGAGCTGTCAATCCAATCCACGCAGCAGCACCCACTGTGCTCGATATCCCCTGGAATCTCTTTGGTCCGAAAGGTGTGCAGTTTGCATGCGAAACAGAAAGATGACCAGCTTTTCATCCAGTTCAGTTCTTTTGCTGGAACTCACTAACTCCTTGGCAGCTTTCACTCTCATTTCCCCTTCCCTTCTTTGTTCCTCAGGAGACCGTCAGCAGGAAGTGATGATGGCACACTTGTTGGGCTGATGTCCCTCAGAGCCTGACGCACAAATCGCACTCCCCCGCGACTCCGCTCTCACCATTCAAAATTCATGTTGCCTGGGCAACTAACCATCCGTCGTTTGAATCTGTTATGGTGGTCAACTGCTTTCAGAATGCAAGCAGAAAACAATTTTTGGCTCCAGATGTTCACGCATCACCTCTTGCATGGAACCTCCATGGTTTTGACATTCTCGAAGACAAACAACATCGAGATCTTCACAACAGGAATTTGAAGGAATGGCAGCTTTTTCAGGCTGTTCCCATATTGCGCGAAAAACCACTCGACGTTTGGAAGATTTCTTCTTGTCTTATGCCATGCAGTCTCCGAAAGTCACAGCAGCGTGCAGATCTTCATTCCAAGTTTCACGTCCACCACCGTCAGAGTCAGAGTCGGTGTCTGTCAGAGCTGCACATGGAAGAACAAGTCACGCTGCCACCAGCTCCACTCACGTTCCACAGACAGCTTTGTTTCCCTCTCCACTGGATCAACCAGCGCCCACCAAGGAACATCGGATGATCGCAACCATTGACTTGCAATCGAAATGGTCCTGTTTACGAGATCACCCCGAGATCATCCCGCTCTGCATCAAGTCGTTGAGAATGCACACGCCCAAAAGGGAGAAGCCGAAAACGTCGTGACTTGGGGGCTTTCACTGCTGTAGCAAACGGCACAATCAGCTTTGGAACCCGCTTGGAATTCACGCCAGCCAGTTTGAAGAAACTTCCTGAAGTGCTCGAATACGAGCAAAAGGAACCGAGAAGCACCGACAATGTGTGAGGCTGACAGGTGGAAACGCACGTCTTCAATTAACGTTCCTTTCTGAAAGAACAGCTCGGGATTCTCCACATCCCTCCCCTGTCTTTCTGCCGCACAGGAGAAAAAAGTTCGACGTGATTTGCGTTTAGATGGGTACAAATTGACATTAGCTCGAGACTTAAACTCGTTAAAATCCAGTTCAGGGTTTTTCGCCGTGGCTCGATTTTCTTTGCACAAAAGGACCGTGCCCTGATGAAAGAGACAGCTTCGGTCGGGGAGATTTCCTTCGAGATTTGGAAAGCGGAATGTGAAGTCTGCACCAAAGTTCCGAAGAGTTTCGAAGAGAATCGCCTTTCTTCGTTTCTTGGGTCTTAATGGGAGAAGGAAATAAATAAACCGTGTTCTGTTCCAAGGAATTCAAAATATTTTCTAGTTTTCCACTAACTTGTGGTTGAGACATGACAGAATCGCAGTCGGCCAAACCTCCCACACATTGAAATCGAAGCAAAACGTTTTGTCTCGTCTTTGCCTTGAACCCTGCATGTACCTGGGGAACCAGGGTGCAAATGGACAAAGGGAAAAGGCTTTGGGCAGATCTCTTGAAGGGTAGACAAATCTTGAAAGGTTTCTTTCTTCAGCGGTGGATCCATTGTTCCGGTATCGGAACCAAAGTTTCGAAGGAATTGTTCTCTAATGCCGTCAACACTGGCAAGCAATCACAAGCAAGCAGTCACAGCTACGATGCGTGAACAGACTTCTGTCTGACAAACCAGCCATTCGCACGATTAACGTGGCTGGAGAAACTGAAAAGGAAACACTTACCTTCGTGAATTTGATGAACATCATATTGTAGTTGAACAGGAAGTTCTCGAACAGACTCGAACCCATAGCGGACACACGTTTCCTTACCTACACCTCAAATCCTGAGGTTATCCCGAGACAATCTGGGCCTTCAGTCTGAGCACAAAACACGTTCAACTTGCGTTCAGATGCTCTGCAATTCTACTGACTTCAACAGATTTCATTCGCTCTGACAGGTGTGAAACGATCCCGAAACCTCGATTGGCGTGTCGTTTATGGTGCTGACTGTTGCCGAGATCGACCCTCCGCATCACGCACAAGAGAGGGAACCAAATTTGGGCTGCAGCGCGGTCCTTGCAAAGGGAAACAGACCAGCTGAACAAGTTGGCTTGCAAAACAATCCCGAAGGTTTCACCACGAGAGAGAGGTTGTTGCGCCCAGTCCACTTGGTCGCCGGGGCAGGCCTTGCACAAGGACGCTGTTTCTGTCCACAGCGATCTGCACAGGCAGCTCGGAAGATGAGTACGATGTCCGACCCGAGCCTCACGGGGACGATACATCCAGATCCCCATTCCAGATAAAACAACGAGGCGCAGCGATCTCCAGCGAGCGGCAGAGATGGATAGAAGCCAGGCTGCAATTTCGCAGCTCATAAGGGTAAATGTGTGCAAGGTTTACAGCAAGGCGGGCCAAAGAGGAGAAGCAAGTGTTTGTTTCTCGAGAAAAGTACACAAGGACGTTCACCCCAAACACGGCGCTGTCCGGGAGGAAGTTGGGCAGGAAATTAGGAACAGCAGCCCAACTGCAGCCGCCTGAACAACGGTACAAGTCCAGTTGAATGCTCAGGTCAACTTCAATCCCAGGCAGCAGCACCTGCTCCTTGCACCTTTGCAGAAAAAAGCACAGATAGAAACGTGAAGATAAATTATTCTGTTCCGCAGCTTACAAAAGGGTGTTTGTCCCTTCACTTGTACAATAACAGCTGCGCCTTTCGTCCCCTCTCACCTTCATGTGCAAATCTCCGCTCGAAAACAAGTTCAGTGAACCCGCTCATTTGGACTGTGGGCGAAGTTTCCGTGCAGATCTACGTGGCGTTCTGGCAAAGGACAAAATTCCCGTCGCTTTCCGTTCAGGTTGTCCATTTGTGGCGGTCAAGACCCACACGTTTTGCGCTTTGTATCTCTCATTCGTATCGATCTGAGAAAATTTGGTGCTCGTTTGTCCTCGGACAAACTTCACCCTGACTCAATCTGTCCGTGTTCTTCGCAGCATGCTAGTACAAGACGCCATCAACACGTCGCACGCCAAAAATTACAACCCTGGCAAAGCCTGCAGACCTCTCGTTGATTACGATGTAATTCTTGGGTTACAGACAAGATCGAGAGAATGTGGTTGTTTCTGCAATGCGACAAGACACGACAGCCCCTTCCCTCGGTGCTCCCGCAGGAGAACTCGTCTGTCATGGCGCGACCTGGAATCTTCTTCTTGATGGGGTGGGCGAGTTGGATTCATTGGGATTCCGTGTCCAGGATGAGGGCCGCTGGGTGGAGCGAGGATCATGAGAAGCAGCGGAATAGAAATCTGTCTTGGTGCTGCGAACTATCAGGCAGAACACCTGGAAAGGTCGTTCACGAGTTGTCAAGAAAATGGATCTGCAGCCCAGGAATTCCAGTGCTGAGGGCCGAAAACAATGTCCAAGGAAAAGTTGAACCTGCACAGCAAAGCGGAACAGATCAATCCAGTCTGAAAAGCGTTCCAAACATCCAAAGCGTTGTGCGACACAAACACCACGATCAGGATTGCAACGGCTTTTTCTTAGCTGCTGTTTACGAGCAAAAACGAACAACTTTCTCTCCTTTTGCAGTCTGGCCACCATTTAATTCTTCAAAGCTCTAGTAATGTCCTCGTAAGCGCCGGAAGATCCCTACATGCACGCACTGCCGCGTTTGATCTGTTTATTGCGGAAATTCTGCAAGCAATAAGTCTGCACCGACGCTCCAAGGTACTTCACAAACCTTCGCTTTTCGTGAGCACTTCATGACGCGGTCACCGAAAAGACACGACAACGCTGGTTTCCTTCTTTGTAAAGTCGCACAAAAACTGGCTTCTTCGGCGCGATTCCACCGAGGAATGTTCCAAAATTCTTTGAGATCGCCTTGCAAGCTGGGATGTCTGGGCCCGATGTTCACAGATGTTAGCAGTCGGAATAACGGTGACAAACAGGCTGATTGTGTGACACGACTCGCAAGGAGTTTTATCAAAATTTCTTCTCCAATGCTGTTTGCAGCAACAGTACGATCACAACACTCGCTAGTTTTCCTGAATGTTGTTCATTTGTGGTTTCTTTTGCTTGAAAATATGTTCCTGGACCACGGAAACGAACTTCTGGTTCGGCCCGTGTTGCAGACAAATTGTTGTGCCAAGGAAAGACGGAATGCACGAAAGCAACAATTTGCAGAATCCCACATTTATACAAATCTATTTCCCCTTTAAATTAATTTGGGAACACTTCTCGACGGAGTTTGAAAACGAATGCACCCCACGCACGGCAAAAAACACATAGGACAGTGCAGCCTTTTCTCATTCCCAAGAAACAGACTTGCAACGACCTGTACATTTTATTTGCGGACAGACAGTCGACGAAAGGGTGGGTGTCACATCTGCTTGCCGACACATCGTGGTGCAAACATCCACTGCCAAAATAACCCACCGGACATGAACACGTGAGGTTGGTGTGTCTCAAGACTGCCAGGAGAGAAAATTAAAAGTCCATCAGTGTCTTCCTCTTGGGTAAAGCCCACGATAACTTGATCAAGTTGCAATTGGACGACCCACGAAAACTCATCCGCAGACCTCGAAATTCCATTTTTACTCTCTGGTGACCAACAAGAGACGAGCAGCTTATTTGCTGCGCTGTAGAGGTGCTCCAGAGCTGGAACAACACCCGCCACTTGTGCCACGAACCACTTGTGGCTGGATCGATTCTTCTTTTCCAAGCGACAGAGAGGTCCAGCCCGGGGCAGACGCCGTGGCTCTGTTCGAAATCCCATTCACTCCATCCATCCTTGTGCTGAATCTGCGATGCAATTGCGACAGAAAACAAACGCTTCTGACGGGGAAGCAACGTGTCCTAAACACCAGCTCGTTCGGACCACCAACGTATTCTGCAAGGCAGTTACTCGCAGAAACTTGACTGCCAGGTCTGGTGAAAAGCTTTGTTCGAGTCATGTGACCAGTCGACGTTTTCAGCGATCTTCAGTCGACAGGCCGCGAGGCAGACGGCAGTGTTGGTGTGTGTGGGTTAGGGGGGGGGGGGCGCGTCACACAGCGACCAAATACAAACTGCATTCAAACATACGGAATGACGCTGGGTTTCACCTTGTCATTCACAATGCTACAATTCGTCCTCCACAGCAGACACATCACGCCGAGAGTCTGCGGGCAAACAATCACTGTCGCCGAAGTGGCTGCATATTGCAGTTGCAGTCTTCAGACAAATGGAAGGCAATTCTGGCATTCAAACTGCAGATTCAAACACAGAAGCACTCGTTGACAACTGTCGCCGCAGATGCATCGTGCTTCTGCGGACGCCAAACTTCGGAGGGGGAAGGGGGGGGGGGTCGCGCAAGGCGGGGTTTCGCGTCCGCAGAAGCACGAAACATCTGCAGCGTGAATGAAGGGTTTGGAGTCCCCCGGTCGCAAAGCGAACGTTAAGTGGGCAATTACCAGACGTCGAGCAACGAAAACGAGCAGTCTGCAGCAGGAGTGGGCGGCGAACAACAGGGAGTGGGCGGAGACGCCACACTTGAACAGATAATTGGTTCCGCTTCTCGCCTGTTTGACTTGTTTCTCACTGCATGGAGGCCACGGATATGACACAATGTTGGGAATCATAACTGGAAGACATGTGTTCCAAATGTTTCCAATTGCGGACAACTTACAGTTGGTGCAGACCCGTAACATTCTTCGTGGCGTTTGCAACTAAATTCAAGATTACAACCACTAGACTGTACCAAATCGTCGTGACAAGTCCCAATGCTGTAGCTTCCCGCAGTCGCCATAACCACGTTTGTGGTCTTGCCGAAACGCAAGTCTTCAATTGGAAGCCCAACCATACAAAACTTGATTTCGCCAAATGCCGTCGGGGATCCGAGCTTGTGATGGCCGACTGACGGAAGTGTGGTGACGGCAAATTGTGAAGCTGCCCATTGCTGAACCCAAGAAAACGAAAAACGTCCTTCCAAACTCAGCCATGAACAACAAATCAAGTCAGAGAAGCGCAGTTCAAACCAACTGTGCTGTCAGCATTTCCGAACAGGGTCCTCTGCACCATTGTAGGTGTCCGAACATCCCGACGAATCGTATCGACTCGGGACCCGAGACTTTAGCGCCGTAAACCACAGTGGGAACCTGGCATCGCCTCACACGTCCGTGTCAAGTGCTGGAGCCGGACATGCGATCGACTCACTCGCCGACGCGTCGCGATGGAGACGGAAGGCAGGGCGGACCCCAAACCCAGGAACCCGCAGACACTGGGTCACACATTTTCACAAACGATTGCAAAACTTTTCGGAACACAGGATGGGCAGCTCACTTTTGCACCTTGAACGATCCCATGCGACGAGTTCTCCGCTTATAGCGCTGACGCCGTCTCCCATGAGGCCGCCGTGTTACAAAGCGCCGGACTCCCGAGAACAATACCGTGTACAGTGCCCGCACGCATTTCAGCACGAGGTGCCCGTCTTTTTTTCAGCCACACGTTTCATCAGGACGGATTCCACTTGTTCTTCTGCAGTCCGGACGCTCCGCTGACGGCGCGTCTCGGCAGGAAGACGACGGCTTAAGCGACCAATTACAGCCGCAGGAAATTGCTCAGCCGCGAGTAGGGCTCGTACGTCCTCTCTTGTAACGCCAACGTAAGTGCTCCCATTTCACACTTGACGTGAGTGCCGCAAAGCTGTGCTGTTCGTGAAAGAGATTCTCAGTCTTGATTGTCACGTCGGTCGACGATCGAGACTTTTGGTCGTAGCGATTGAAACTGCGTGCAACAAGACAGAAACATTCGACCAACCATCCTCCACTACCAACTCGCCACAGAAAACAAGAATGCTACGCATAAAAGGCGTGTGGTCTATACGTTCGCAGTTCATCACTTATCATTTAAAAAAAAAAAAAAAAAAAAAAAAAAAATTTCAAAAGCAGGTCTGACCCAAGACCTGCTTTAGCCAAAGTGGGCCTAATGGGG
>JAAUXT010046571.1_pt1 | contig 10061 bp, 6 predicted proteins | sample 7278171 | NCBI WGS metagenome assembly JAAUXT01 (sample SAMN14350112, study PRJNA611818) | marine sediment metagenome | isolation source: surface marine sediment (1.8m) | place: French Polynesia: Moorea | collected 2018-08 | reverse complement strand
TGAAGTTGTTTTGTTTTGGTCGCTATTAACCGCATTTTTGGGAGTGCGGGCATGTCAAATCGAGCAAGGTGATACAGCATGCAAAAGACACCCAGAAGTTGGAGCCTCCTGGTAGTGACTGAACTTTGTACAAAAGGCTCACACTCACCATTTGAGTCTCCATTGCTGTGCAATCTTGACCCAAATAGTGAGTATTCGTCTATCGTGCAGCGTTCAGCACCCCTCTCGTTCTCGTTCAATTGGTTTTCGTGAGTTTTTGCCGCACAACACGAAGATGTAAAAAGTGTCGTTCACGACGGATTTCGTGTTCAGAGGATCCAAAATGAGCGATTTTTTACGAAGCAAAGTTGTTGTTTCGTTCAATGTTCACTCTCTCGTGGATACAACTGCAACTGATGAAACGCGGCTGAAAATTTTCTGCTACTGTCTGTCATTGTGACACCAAGACGATGAAGTTCCAGGGACACGACAAAAATCAGAGCGAACTTTGTTCGAGGGCACATCGGATATATATGGAGACCTGGTACTGATCCAAATTGGTCAAAACTCAATACAACAATTGAGCAAGAATCACTTCTGATGTCAGTATTGTGTGGCAAATTGTACACCAAACAGATGCCCCACACAATGCGATGATCAGATCCATGGATAACGTGCATGGACCAGTGCCAGCTTCTTACTCATTCTCTGCACGTCTCGCTCAATCATTGATACCACAAACATAATCTTTATTTGCTCGACTTATCATTATGTTTCTGCAAATATTTTCATGGAAATGTTTCAACAAGCCACAAAAAAAAAACGTCCACACAGGAGGCCATTTTTTTCCTGTGGGAAGTGCGAACGTTTTTTATTGCTGTCTTATCTGACGAGGTCGGCACTTGAAATTGTGTGAAGTGAGCGAAGTTCACCGCAGATTCCTCGCAATCACAACCCCACGGATAACCTCTCTTGTTCTGCTGATGGCTTTATGCGTCTGTCGCCCTCTATCAAAGCCATAAGTGGCGACTTCCATTTCCATAGAAACTGACACAAATGCCCAGAAGATAATAGGTCCATTACCGGCCACTTCCAAGGGGATTTCCTTGAGATTCTGCTTTTGAATCTATGATCTCCCGCAACGCGTAGTGAGGGTCACTCCTGAAAGTCTGACTTACAGGTTTATCACACACCAGCAAACTCATACCTTTCATCAACGAAGCATTTCCTCAATTCATTGATCTGGGATTATAACTGAAGACAATCACAATTGGCGTCAGCCATAAACAAGATTTACTCCGTACCTGGAGGAAACAGTCAACAGAAATAGACGTTCATTCACCACCTGAGATAAACACCAAAGATTTTCTTCCCATAGTTGTCAGTTCCAAAACCGAGTCATCTTGACAATTTGCAGGTCAAGCAAAGATGTCAACAGCTGATGGCCCAAAGAAAACACTTCCGCAGTTGAAAGTGTTTTCCCATTCTTTACTTTCGGCAAAGCTTCTTTGTGCAGCCTCCAAAATGGGCCATCGACGAACAACTCGCGAGTTATGAAAAATAACAACCCACACAAACAGTTCTTCTGCCTCAATGAAAACATCATCTTCTGAGGGGACAGAGCTTCACTGTTCCACACACGCTGCGGAATCCAAAGAAAAATTATCACCCCTGTCAACAACAAGCATTAAAATCTGCATCACCTGAGAGATTGTTGACCTCGGTGCTTCAGTTTCTTTTCTGTAGCAGACAATGAGTGGTGAACTCCTCTACTGAATGAAAGGGCAGCGTCCTACTATGCCCGATAAACACAATATGAGCGAAAAAGAAGCCAACTGTCGCAAATGGACATCTCTCCAATGCAAGTCCATCAAAGCTATGAACTTATCTCTGAGAATCAGAAAGTTAATCGTTGCTCGCGCATTATTACCCCGGGTTACTCAAGGAGGATGAGCAGAAGTGGTTGATAAGGCAATTAGTGAATTTGATTCCGCAATACCATTGATTGGGAGGGATAATTGTAATGGAATCAAATTATATTGTTGATTCCACCCTCTTTGAAGCAGATTATCGCCCAGTCAAGAGTGAATGACAGGAAAATCAAGAGAAGCGTTTTGCTTGACTTCAATTCAGGCTTCTTTTCGCAACGGAAAACTGTTGCTTTGTGGAATTTTCGACAACAGTGCAAACTCAAAAGCAAACCTACCTCGTGTTTTGCTGCGTTCATCGACATCAATATCCCTGTACTTTTTCTTCCCTGGGCATTGACACTATTGTATTATCCAATTGCATCATGACAGGAAACCAAACCAGCTGTGTCGTACTCGAACAAGAACACAGAAATGTCCCAAGGAAATAGCCAGCTCTGCCTTCATCTGCAAAAACTTTGCGGCACCAGCACAACCGTCTGAGAATTGAAATTTCCCCTGTGATCTCGAGACAACTCGGCGCTCTCAGGAAGTTCCATTCAAACGCGGACAAGTGAAAAAGCAGGAAAGGCAACAATGTCATCTTGGGCACGCGGATGGGGTTTTAATTCGGACGCACTTCCGCGCAATGTCCATTTGTAGGAGCAATGGCCTTTAAATGACCACCATGTGACCCGTGTACAGCCCCCTCTCTGAATAATTTATCCCCCGAAACCTGTTCCGTGTTTCTTGTTGCACTGACCCTCTGCGAATTTTGTGACCCACGAATCGATTTGTGATTAACTGCAACTTCGAAGGACTTGCATAAAACTGCTTTGGATCTGCATGTCAGCTGCGCAAAAGTAACTGCGAATAGATCTCTTACAGCTGCGTGTCACCTTGTCAATTTCGGATTCATGTATAAGAGTCCTCAAGAATGGGCCAAAAGGCTGAAGTTTCATACCAATCTCGCAAGACAATGCTGTAAATCTGTCCAATACAGATCTCTCCCCGCGCCCATTAATAAGCACCTCGCTGCTTCATTAGGACTCTTCCCGAGTCTTATCTCCCTCCTCCTTCAAATATCTTTTGATCAGACGGAAACTGCTTCACAGCAGCCAGTCCACAAAGAGCCCGTAAACTTGGCTCGGATAATGATCTGGTGGCGGTTGATTATGATTTGTGACAGAGACGTACGACTGCGCTGCAGACCCCGCACAAAAAGTGGATTTTACAGCTCACGGGACGGACGGTGACTCACAGCAGCAACAACCGGCTCCTCACACCAAAGACAAAGCTGCAACTATTAGCTTTGCACCGTTGTGCTCCTGTTGGTTGCGGGAGGAACGGCTCAGTGTCCTTGTCAACCTCTCGACCATATGTACGTTTGTAAGTCAGAGGCGACAGTCACAGAAGCAAGGAAGGTAGACTTTCTTTTCACGGAGAGAGGGTGCAACCCCGTTCTGAAGGGTGGATAAAGTCTGAGAGGTTCTCTGTCGATGACAAAGTTCGAACCACAGTTTTATATCGAACACCTCCCTTGCGCACAAGGTCCGCGCATCCGACACCAATGGTTCGAACACATCTCAACACCATGTCAAACTCGTGCTGTTGATATCAAATCCCGTCGAACCAACTGTGACAACACAACAAGGACCAATCGAAGTTCGTTTTCAAACAGATGAATTGTTCCTCTTCAGAGCTGCAGACCAACCCGACTTCCCGCAAAGGTCTGCGAACACGATTTTAACTCGCGTCCTGATTGATCTGTTGGTCATTAGCTCGGAACGTCCATCAACACAGTGAGACGAACACCCCAACCGATCCCTATTTATTTGCCATCCCCAAACCCACTTCCTATGAATAATATTGTACACGAACCAGAACGCACATGCGCAACATGCGCAAACGTTCGCAGATGCCATGGAATCCAACCAGGCTGCAACAACACGTGCGCAAAACTGGATTTTTTTTCCTCGCACAATACACGAGATTTGAACACTTCTCATCAGCTTTTCCGGGAACATAGATCAGAGGCACGCGGAGAATACGCGTGTAGACGCCGTCTTTTCACACCTCGCGCCGTAGATCAAAGCCCCGTGTAGCCTCCGCGCAGGTGAGTGAGTAGCGAGCTCGACTGTGCAACGAGTAACAGAATATTTCATGACCCCGTCGTTTCCCCCTCAGCAGCTGATAACTTTTACATGTTAGCAGGGGCGTGCAAGTTCCCCCGAGTTATTTCTAACCCACTTGGTTGGCCTCCTCGCATGTTTTCATCACATGCTTTTGAAACGGAGACGTAAGACTGCCACACAGAGGGGGACGATTCATCTTTCGAGCTGTTCACACCACAGAAAATCTGCACTTCAGAGTCGTGCTGATCACATACAGGGTCTTTTTTCCTCCCCTTTCTCGTTCCTCGTGTGTTGTGTCTCGCAAAGAGAAATTTGAGGCGAGTATGCAGGTCAGAACGAAGACACGCACTACTTTGAACGTTTGCCCAACATCCCAGATTCCATCGAGACACAAAGAGCTATCTCTGCACGTTCTGAGGAAAGGTATGCTTCGCTTGTTGGTCAACCCTGAGTAGCATCTCGGATAAGATTGCAGCTTCCAGTCAAAACATCGCTTCAAAAGATAGCGGGGCCCAGGACTTGTGCCAAAATGCCTGCGTTTATTGCAAGTGACGTGCAGTCGTGTTGCAGCACGAATACGGGGGAGTATTCCGGACATTTTTCTGCAGCAGCACAGCTGATGCATTCTGGCATTTCCAGAGGCATTTCCCATCTGTCTGCCTATCTGTCAAAATCGTGATGCACCTGCATTATGTAAGTCTCAACTCCGGATCTGTCAGACCTGCGCGCGCGCGCGAAGATTCGAGAGCACCGCGCGCGCGTTCAGACATGCATCACGAATTCAATCAATGCCAATATTCTCACACCGCGTCTCCAGCAAATTGCAGGGGGGACACCGCAAGCGCCATAAACGCGTCACAGTCAATGCACTAACAAATAAATAATATAAATGGTTGAATACATGCATGTGCAATTGTACAAACAGTGAATGGGAAGGAAAGACAGCGGGGAAGCTGGACCATTGACGGAGCCTGATGTCCAGAGACACGTGACTGGTGATGGACGCCCAATGAGAGGTTCGCGTGTGTAGCGAACATCCAGATGCGCTTTTATCACTTCACTCACCCGTCTACAGCGTGTCGCAAGGATCAATTTGTCTCTGTAAACACTGCCCTGAAAAGAGACCTGCAGTTTGCTGCATTTCTTCCTTTGCATCTCTGAGAATTGCATTGATACCACAGCACAGGGCGGGGAGGTGGGGGCGGGGGAGGAAGCTCCTGCTGCATGGCTTTTTCCCTGACATGCCTCAGAATCGTATTACCTCGCAGGGGGGTGTGGAAGCTCAATCGAGAAGAGCTGCTCATTTGTGATTCAAACTGCCACAATCGAAAGAGTCAAAACGTTCACACCGGCGAGGTTAGGAATTTCATCCAGAGGCCACACAGGTGCGATGAGTTCACCCTGAAGTCCTTTGCTCAACTGTTGCTCAACGCCAACACTCACACTGTCGCTGAGTTTCGCTTTTCGCAGGGCCGGCTCCACCCATTGCACGACACCCGGGTCTGAAGACGAGCGATGCTCACATCTGTGAGACGTGAGTGCGGCCACAAAAGATTACTCGCTGTATTTTGTTTACAAGTAGCACAATAGACGCAACCCAATATAAACACCCCTCTCCACGACGAGTATTGGATGTGCACCACGCATTTTGTGCACGAAACACGAAACGATTGTTAAGGGGAAGGAACAATTTGATATCATTTGATAGCAATTGCTTGAGAAAAACAATTTTCACCCTGAAGCAAAAAGCAAATTGTTGGCGTCTTGTCCAGATTTCTTGGCGGTTTTATGTTGTGGGAAATGGGTGGGGTACCAAGCCATCGGCCTACAAAAGCTGCTTTGTGCAGAAAGATGGAGATGATTCTCACATTGCCGACATCTCTTATGCCAGACCTTTGTACACAACCAACAGATTTCAATTTGTTATCTCGTGGGTCTATTGCAAAGCTCAGCCTGAGCACCTGTGAGATACCATTCATCCCCCTTCTGCGTAGCTGTGTCATGAAAACTGCTTTTTAGCATGTGAAATGGATTTGTGTGTGTTGGTGAAACGTACACACATTTTCCTTGTAGTGTACAAAATCAACTGCCTGACGACACAACCTTTCCAGCAATGCTGAGAAATGAGAGGACACAAGATTCATTCAAACTTTTCAAGAGTTTGATACAAACCTTCAGGAAAATGTATAATCCAAAGAAAATCGCAGCAGATTTCAGTGTTTGTAATCCTTGTCACACGGTCCGTCCACAATCACTGCACGGCCGATTTGAAAAGTCATGTTTCACGAGCTACAGCAGGCGCGTCTTGCAGTTACTGTCTGCTGCAGTAGCTGCAGGAGGAAGAAGAGTACTCGCTTCTCCTTCTGCAGTCTTGCGGCCTGACCTACTTCTGGCCCCACACCTCCACGCTGCTTGGCACACCCTGCAATCGACCCTGCTCTCTTCACCAAACCGTCATGAGAACATCATTTGTTCAAAAAGTAAAATTTGCGCTCGTTTGTACTCGAGACATTTCCTTCACGAAGATTTGCTGCAGAGCTGTTGTGTCTCGAACCGTTGCTGCGCGTCACCCATAGATCTGTGGCGTCACCCCATCTGCTCAGCTTGTTCCCTGCTCGCATTCCCCAGTGACCCTGTTTGGGTCAATGTCAGGGTTGTAAAAATAAGCAGACGGACAGGGGAAGCCGGGGGCAGATCTGTCATCGCTAAATCAGCCGCATGCATCTCCAGCCATTCAATGATAGTTCCATTGCATTGAAAAACACAGTATTTGAATTGAGAAACACTAATTTGTTGTGACTGACGTGACATCAAATGTCACAGCACCCTGTCCTGAAAGAGAGGATACAAAGCCTTCATCCTCACACTTGCTCGGTCTTCCCCGACGCAATCTGGAATCTCACCTGAGCTTTCCTCAGGTCATCATCATCTCTCTTTGAAATTCGCAACTTGCCAAAAATGTGAGGCGCTACGCATGCGCATGCGCAGCCTTCGCTTAATGACCGTGTGATTTGGAGGCAGGGGCGCTGCACCTGTGGTGGCGCCACCCATGAAACGCCCCCCCCCCCGCGACACCAGCTGCTGAGAACGCGTCCGGTGATGATGAACGATCACGTCTGAGAGTGTCAGGTTCACCTCCCTCCCTGACTCACGCACACGCCTCGGTCTTCTGGACATCGAATCAGCTTCAGGATGTTGTGACACTGGCAAGAACCACAGCTGGAACAGCTGGTCATCGTGACTGACCCACAGCTGACGCATTCCTTGAGCAGAAGCGGCCGCCACACAGGACGCGTCTATTTTTGACCCACGTCAAAACTGACGTGCGTCAAAAACATCTCCCACTATTTTCAATAAAACTGGCCACACAGGAGGCGTCAATTTTGACGCAAGGGTCTGGAACATCTCTGCAGAAATTTTTGACGCGAATTAAAATTGGCGTGCGTCAAAGCATGTGTGGCCGCCCCTTTAAGATCAACGTGAATCCTGCATCGCGTCCAGTATCCCTGACTTAAGAAACACTGAAGTTTGCCAGTGATTGATCTCCATGCTGCAGACCCAGCAGAGCCTGTCAACCCTGGGGGTAAGAAACTTCCCACCTCGTGAGTCCACCCCGTGGTCAACCAGGGTGGCGCCATCACTCATTCACCATCAAAATTATTCCGGTTACAGGAAGACAAACTGAGGTCAAGTGTGGGTGCCCTGGTCACCTGGCTCAATCAGTCAGGATGGATGGGCGCCATAGTGGCGAGGCACATACGAGCCCCAAGATTACTCATGCTTCGCATTCTCCCTTCAATTATGAAAAGGTGAGAAACCCAAAGTGGTTCATGTGCACAAGAATTCTCAACGCCAAGGAATCATCATCCATGAAAGTGTTCATGAGTACTTTCAGGTCAACAGCAGGGAAACCAGTTCGCTTCTGATCCGGAACGTCCGACACCACAGAGCAAGGTGGCGAGTTTTAGCAAACAGCCCGCAACCCTGGAAACGCAACTTTTGGTGTGTTGTGGTGGTCAAAAGTTGAGTCTGCGTTTCCAGGTTGCGAGCTGTTTGCTAAAACTAGCCGATGAAACTTGTTTGCGTCTTCGTTCCGCAACATGACACGGATGAGGACAATTTCAAACCCATTACCCTCGGAGTGCAAGGAGCTGATTCAGTACAAAGACACAGATCATCTGACCACATCTGCACAAAGCCAGATGCTGTCAACGACAGGTTCGAGATAACAAAAGCAATTCATTACTGGACCTGTCTGCAGCAACAAGCTGCCGAGAACAAAGCACTTGGTTCTCAAGCAGAAAGAAGGCCTAAATCACTCGTCCAGATCATTACTTTCTCTCACTGCGGCAACTGACCAGGTTTTACGCAAATACAGCTTGCGTTTGAAACAACGCAAAGTGGATCAATTGAGATTGAAATTGTGTCAAACGACCTTTTCAAAGTCATGTGAGAGGAAACAAGGCACGGCAATAAAAATGTTCACCTGCGACACCAAACTTGGCAATTTATGTTTCACCAGATCGAAGTCAAAAGCCAAATCGAATTCAGTTGTTGAAATAAGAGCAGCCGAAAATCGTTCAATAGAGGCAGCCAATTGGAAGCGAATTCCAATGTTTGCTGGAACTGATGAAGAACATTTCCCGACAAACTTTCCATCAAGGACAAGTTTGTCTGGTACAACTGCACCACGGTTCCGTGTGGGCGGGGGACAAACAGCGCCCCAGCCACAGTGAGCAAAGTGGTTCAAAGGGCAAAAACTTTCTTTCCCTGAAAAATGGTTTCTGTGGCCAGTCTTGTGATGTCAGCGCGGTAAACAGGCTGACAGAAAAGCAAGCGCTAGGATATTCCCCTCACGAACAACGTCTTCAAGCTCCTTAACGAAGCGGACAAATCGCATCTGCTGTCGATTGCTGCCAGACCTGCGCCGTGCGCTCAAACGACCCCCCCCCCTCTTATGTAACATGTACTAAAGATTCAGCTCTCGCGCGAGCAGCTCCTGTTGGCAGGGGCAGCTTGATGGATTCCGTGCCCAGGCCCCGTATCTCTCTCCGACCCGACTGTAAACAACCAATCCTCAACCAGCAAAGAAAGGTGAATCTCACAAGGATTTATGTCAATCGACACTGGATGCCAAAGAATAACGTTACGGCACATTGATATTGACAATTGGTATTTCCTGGATGAATTGAAGTTTATTTCACGCTGCTTGAAATTACTCAACCTCTATCTCACAACCAAGAGGAATTTTTACAAACTCCACTGAAGACATCAATTTGTGCTACAGTGCAAACTCATTTGTTATACATTTTGCAGTTTGTCCACTATTTTTGCCCGCGGGCAATGTAACGCTTCTTGAGTTCATTAGGTCAGTGCAAGGTTCGCTTTCTCAGGTGCTTCAGGTGCGAATTATTTATCTCGTACCTCCCTGATCACTGCAGCGCTTCCCGTATCATCTCCACTTGGATCCCCAGACATTCTCCATCCGCTCATCCTCTGTGAGATATGATCCTGATCTGCACGGATCAAATTGAAGTGGTACATCTTTGGTACTCAAAAGCTGCACGCGAAGGTACTTTTCAAGTGTGCAACAAAAAGGGTGATTCTTTCCTTCTGTCTGAGTCACGACAAAGATGGACCGCAGCAGGAGCAAAGAACCCAGATGTTCGCAGTCAGGCCACGGACACTTGAAGAGGTGTTTGACCGTTACTGATGAGTTTGTGTACGCCATCACCATTACTTTGCGGGATCAGTGCGGGTCAGCTCCTGGGCTCTGGTGTAGCGTGCCCGATTGACTTGTGCTCCAAATGACACATGTCAATGGGGCACGGGCCTGTTGACCCATGCCCCATTGACACGTGTCAATTGGGCACGCTGGTAGACCCATGCCCCATTGACATGTGTCAATCGGGCATGGTGTTGGGCCATGCCCGATTGACTGCACCCGTGCCCGAGAGGTATAGCAAGCCCTCAAGGTGCAACCAGCAAGCCAATGGGGCATGGGTCCACCCGTGCCCAGGAAACATGTCACAAGTTACCC
>JAAUXT010076239.1_pt1 | contig 10066 bp, 11 predicted proteins | sample 7278171 | NCBI WGS metagenome assembly JAAUXT01 (sample SAMN14350112, study PRJNA611818) | marine sediment metagenome | isolation source: surface marine sediment (1.8m) | place: French Polynesia: Moorea | collected 2018-08 | reverse complement strand
GGCCACTTTGAAGGGCTGTGGGCACCTGGAAACAACTCAAATGTATTCCCAAACTTCATTCCAGCTGAACTGGAGGGGTTTGTGAAAAGTAGGTCATCAAAGATGGCGGCCATCTTGGATTTTTCCTGAAAATGCCATTTCTGGCCACTTTGAAGGGCTGTGGCTGCATTTCTTGCAACTATATGTGCCCTTGGAACACTGTATACCCTTGGAACACTCATTCTTGCCCTTGGAACGCTTCATCAGCCAATATTTGGTTGCCCGCAACATCTAGTTTATTTATTTCTTTGTTTTGTATGACTGTGAGACCCGTGTACAGACGGTTATCAATAAATCGTACAAAAGCAAGTTTCACCCGTGGATTGACACATCGCACACGAACATCGTCCTTGGTCTGTTGCGCGACGCTGTTTGGAACTTCCGGGCCAGGGGCTTGACATTCATGAGGAAAAAGCAAAACAGACACATTGTGCAACTAAACATGTATTTCCGGTCCTTCACAATGTCTTACACAAGAATCGGATCAAATGCTTTCCAACAAGAGGGAAAACACGGCACGGCAGCAAACAAATTGACAGATCACAGTCAGCACTCTGGTGGGTTCAGCCCCCAACCCTGACACATTTTTACCCCCGGACTTGGCGCCGATCCCTTGAACATCTCACCCCAATCCTGGATCTGCTGTAGCAGCAGCGCTTGGGCAGTAATCAGCAGCAATTAATTTGGAGTGATTCAGCCACTTCGTCAGACATCACAACACAATTTCACCACAAACAACTACAAAGTGGCATGATGAAATAGCCGGTGGAACGAAATGGCCAGACTCGAAATCAGGAGACACGGGTGTTTGGCCATTGCTTTCACACCTTGATATCAGTTGATATTAGGACTCGGAGGTTTGATGTGTATCCATATATAAAAGGTCAGAAATGAAATGAGAAGGCATGAGGTATACAAAGAGCACCTGCTGCCAGACCTGCCTGACCTTCCTCCCTCACCCGTGCCTCCTGATTTCGGATATCTGGCCATTTCATTACACAGAACAAACTATCATTATCATTTCACGAGAAATCACTCCTCGAGACCCTGATCACCGAGGCGTCGGTTCTCTCTCCGTCACCGCGGCGGCGTACATGACGTCGGTGCGCACGGCGTACTTCTTCCCTGAGAGCAGCCTCGAGCCCTCGTGCAGCATGTCATGCTGAAACACAAGAACGGACCCCACCTTCGGCACAACCTCGCAGTTAACGTGCTTCGGTTCCGTGGATTCCGCCCGCAGCCCCGCCATCTTCAAAAAGGTGGTGGCTCCGCCTTCGAAGCCATCGTTCAGGTACGCCTGGAACGTTATGTAGCTTCGCTCGCCGTTGTCTCGCATGTAGGTGCCATCAAAGTGAGGTGCGAAGTACTGGCCGGGCTCGTAGCGCAGGAATCGGAGACGTTCGTTGAGCCCGAGGACCCGACGACCTTTCCACACCGCAGGGATGAAGTCTTTCACCCGCGCCCAGATTTTGTCGACCTCATCTTTGCTGTCCCAGATGCAGCGGTCATTGTTGCGCACATCAGTCATGAGCCTCTGCTGTCCAGCTACAATGTAAGCTTGGGCTGTGAGATCAGGAACGACGAAGAAACTGCTGCTCAAAGCTTTCAGGGCCCGGGTCAAAAGTAGTTTGGCCGCAAAATGTCCCTCGAGTCCACGAAAAAAGGCTCACTAAATGAAACAGCACCTTTTTGTGCTCAATCTCTGTTGACCAGCAAGAATCCATCAGAAATCTGATTTCTGCACTTGTAAGGAGAAGCCTTGAAAGACCTGTAGTTCCTTGGTGATGGCAGGTCAAGGCAATGAAATTGTCAGACACCTCGAACCAGAAGACACGTGTGTCTTGCCTTTTGTGGAGTGACTTGAGAACCACTTACCGACCACTGCCCGTGGGCTACCGCCCACACGAGGCGGTCGAAGTTCTGGTGGGCAGTCGGCCCGAGGTTGAAGTACCTCACGGTCGCCTGGACTACCCTGGGGTGGGTCTTTGGATGACCCTGGTAGTGTGCTTCAATGGTAAGCTTGTGGGCGATGTTTTGCCTCAGAAAACTCAAAATATCCAACTCTTCAGGGGTGATCAGTTGCAGTTCCCTGTGGGCAGATGCCATGACAGTCAAAGAGAGAGCCAGAACCACAAGGGGTCACATGATCACCCCGTGGGGGGAGGAATGCTGGGTAATTGCCAGCAAAATAGTAGAATTTTGATATTAAGCATCTATTCCCTGTCTAATATATATCAATATTTATTGTAAAAATATTCAGAATATTCAAAATTGTCTGTAGAGGCCAGTGCCCCCTGGTGGGGGAGGAGTGTGGTGTGACACACCAGCCTCAAATGTTAGAACCACGCCCAAAGATGGCAGCACTGAGTCAATAAATACGGAGATTCCCGCCCCTGGGGCTAGTCTCTCCTGAGATACCAACCAGCTTGTTTGTGATATCACAACATTTTTGGGTGAAACATGGTCAGGCACAGGTAAATTTCCTCATCAAGGCTCCCAGCTGGCCTGCCCAATGTTCGCAGTGGCTGATGTGAATAGATATCATGATCTCCAGTTGCAACCTCAAATGCCTTGCACCAGTCGTGTCTTGTCATTGACAGACGAAAGTCTGACAGACGGACAGTCTGACATCAAAAAGGTCCACATACCTCCAATGTTGACGAGGGCCTGCTCGTACCCCATCTTCTCCGTCCTGCGGATGTAGTTCTCGCACTCCTCGTGAGTGAACACATTGTCCAAGATGAACGCGAGTTTGTCGGTGTGCTCGGCAAACTGCAGATCCCGCTTTACCACGGCAGGTCGCTGCTTTCTCTTCAAGAAATTCGCCATCTCGGAACTGCGAGACAAAATGAATGTGTGCTGCAGAAGAAGGGTCAAGCTCTCTGTCGCTTGCGGGTTCTGTCTCTGTATTTTATCTCCGTCGATCCGTCGTTCTTCCGTCTGTTTGACAAATGGAGAGATGCTGTCGTATGCTTGATCGGACGAGCGAGTAGCGAGCACTGAGAAGCGAATTCTCATGCAGACAAAAATAATTCATGACTATTTGTGGTGAAAGCTTCCTCGATGCGCACACAACTGTATGAAGAGCCGGGGATCTCCCACAAACAGTGTTCTGCCAAATATAGACATAAGGAAAATCCTTTAGTTGAAGGGAGCTGTGACGCCATACATAGAAAATGCGAAAGCAACAAGTTACTGCAACTGCTGGTTCCACGAGATCGGAGTTGGTTGGCAACTTGCCTCCGCTCGCATCTGATTCTCAAAGGCTCAAGCCAGGGGTGGGAATGTCTGGCGGGTTCGACGGTTCCGACGGTTCCGGGTCCTGTCCTCCTCGATCTGCTGGGGGGTCATGGCCTGGTGGACGTAGACGTGGCTTCTCTTCATGCACAAGTTGCCAAGAAGGTACCATTTATTCAGTTTGTACCGCCCGCGTGTGTAGGCTTGCACTTCCACATCTTTTGGGAACTGTTGGTCATTCACCATGGCGTAGATCACTTGTTGATCCGAGTTCATCAAACCACGATCCAGTACTATTTGAACATATTCCATGTAGAGCCGTGTCCACCTGCTCATAACATCGTGGTGTGCGATGAAGAAACCACCAGACACCCAAACTGCATTTCCCTTGATTATGTTGGTGGTGGAAATGCTGCCGTCATGTCGATTCACCACACCGTATCCGATTCTGGACGTGTTGAACATGGGAGGAAGTCCAATGCGGAAGGGCTCAGTCATTTTCGGTTTCTCGGAGCGGAAGAAACCGACGTCAATCCAAGCAAAGAACTTGGTTTGAAATGGATTCAATGTCACAGTGTTGGACATTACTTCGTACTTTGCGTGCATGGCGCACGGGTAAGCTGGAACTTCGGTGTTCGGCAGAAACCTGGGATACTCGGGTTCTGCAAAGATCTTGGCAGTTTGGTTCAACAGTCCAAACGACCAAAGGGTACTTCTGTTCACAGTCACAATTTTGGTTCTTTCCACCAGGGCTTGGCCCCCGGATGCTCTGATCTCCGTGAACAGTGCCGCCACGGATGCATCGTCGAAGTACGCGACCACGGGGTTGGTAATCTTGGCGAACATCCGCATCCATTGTTTGTACGCAGTTGGAGTGAATATCTGAGTCCTGGTCCCCTTGGGGAAACTGCCGATATTGAAATATGCTGTCACGAGTGTTACGTCTGGATCTTCCACATGTGCTTGGGGAGCTGCTACGAGTGTCACATTTGCATTGACCACGTTTGGAGGGGGACGGTAGGCTTCCTGTTCTTGGCGAATGATAAAGGCCTTCTGAAACAAGCAACACAGAGATCTGAGTGAATTCACAACCACAGACTGAGCTCCATGCTCATGCATCTGGCACTTCGGACAGGTGTTGCATGCGTGGGTTGACATTTGGATTCACAGCAGATAGAGTCTGCAGACGGTTCAAATAATTCCAGAACGACAGCAACGAGATAATCTGTCGTTCATGTTCAACATCATGAATTGCAAAACAAACTGTTTTTGAGCTTTGATTTCGTCGAGAAACAAAATTTGGTGTGAACCTACGCGGGCCAGAGGCGAGGAGTGCCAGCTCCAAAGCACAGCGACACAAACGAGGACGCCTGTTGCAGTCAACACGCGAAACGTGGCTCTCTGGACCTTCGCCATGGACAGCACGTTACCGTCTCAGTGATCAGCGACGTCTTGACGTGTCAGTGGATGTCAGTCGAGCAGCAGTGATCAAAAGTTTCCAGCAGCTTTTTGTGTTTGTCATTCACTCTTCACACAGGTCTTGATTGCGTCGAGAATCTTGAAGTTTGTGCAGTCTGCATTTTATTCCATCAACGCGGAGCACCAGTCATAAATTGTTATGCTCTGTTTCTTCTTTCAGCCTGTTTTTTATTGGTCCCGTGATGGTCGAGTGCACTATGGCACGTCGTCAGGAACCTTTGTTCTCAACAGATTCGCCACAAGTAATCTGCACTTGTCACTAAAATGGTTTGATACTTATGCACCTTTAGTTGCCCCGATTTGTTTGTCAAAAGACAACAGGAGATCAATTAAATCCTCGGCATGAATCTCCTGTTGTCTGTTGATTACCTTTACCGTCACACAGGTTCGCTGACGGCCATGGAGTGTCAATGCAAGTCACTCGCACGCAATACATTGAAGGAAAACGGGAGATGTTTGATCGTTCGAAACAGATGTCACATCAAGATTCCAATGTTTCGAGCAAAACATTTCCGTCCCATGCAACGTGACGAGAACAACTCGACTCGTCAACCGCGTGAACATCGCATGAGCAGTCGAGCAAAAAGAAGCATTCGCCTTCTGTGCAAGAATGTTGGGCTGTTTCTTTTTCCAGATATCGACATTTCAGTCGATCGACAACAAATATTTGTCGCGTTGAAGTTATCAGAATAATGCTCAAGCCTACTGTTTTCCTATGTGCACACGAAACCCCGCGATTTGAGAAAAATCTTCCTGCCCACGACCTGCATTCAGGTGTTCACTTGGCGGCGCTAGTGTGTGTGTGTGTGTGTGTGTGTGTGTGTGTGTGTGTGTGTGTCTCTCTCTCTCTGCCTCTCTCTCTCTCTCTCTGCCTCTCTCTCTCTCTCTCTCTCTCTCTCTGCCTTTCTCTGTTTTTGGAAAACTCTCTTGCGAATTTATTTCGATCAAGATTCTGCCCCGCCATCAGCAGCCAGGGATCCGAGCTTCACCGGTGCAAAGATTTTGTGAGGCCTCCGTTGTTTCCAGGCCTGAGGCCTCACGGGAATGGCTCCACCAGCGGTGCCGTGAAGACAGGCCTCATAGCACCAGTGTGTGTGGTCTACATTGTTGCTGTGAGGCGGCAATACTCTCCCTGGGTGTCCCAAGGATCCATGTGCACCGGGAGGCTTGCTTCAACCTCCTGAGGCTTCCTCTCGAACAATAAGAAGCAGTTTATTCAGTTCTATATTCATCCATTAGATACCAGCATTGTCTTTTTCTTTGAGAAACAGTTTGTTTCACCTCAAGCAGCCTCAATAGAGAAAGACTCCAAGTGAAATGTTCATGGCATGTACATTTGTTACAAATCATTGTAGATTCACTGGTTGGTCAGAAATTTTTGAAGAAAAATGCTTTGAAATCTTGAAGCAGAGAGCAAGGACATGGACAACCAGTGGTTTCTGCTGTTAGATGTCAGCACAGTGTCTCCCACCTTTCTGTATTTTTTACCTTGGCCTTTTATTTGTTCTTTGAATTTATTTCCTCAGCAGATCAAAATCTTGGTGAAAATATGCCAGAATAAATGCTTCCATCCCATACAAAATGTAATTTTACAAATCTGAAGAAATTCTAGTCACTGTTTGTACAGCCTTTCACTTCAATTTGCAAGTCAATGCACAAGCTGCAGAAGATTTGACTTGAAAAATGTTGGGCCTCACCACCTTTTTTCACCAAAAAGAAATTCTATCTTGACCATAAAAACTTGTGACATACATATCTCTGAGTAAACGTTGCAGTTTCTGCTCTGAAAAGTTTCACCAGACCTTCCATTCTTTTTGCATTTTTTATCTCAGAAATGAAAGTGCACACTCTGAAACCTGAGCAATTTAAGTTTCAATATCATCTGATCGGAAGTACTACAAGTCAATGGACTTGACTTCCGGGTTGTTGTCAATGCCATGTAAAGAACATGCTCTGAAACAAAAGTTGAAAAAGTTGACTTGAATTGAAAAGAAATTGGTAAATTTAGCCAGCAAAGCACAAAAATTGTCATCAAAAAATAAATCTGCTTGGAATGCAAGGAAACTTTTGGCTGCACATGTATTTGTTTCAGCAGCCATGGTGGACATTTGCCACACCTTGGATACTCACTTGTAAGTGGCTGAACTCATCTCAGAAGGCTCAGTTTGTCCCAGAAAATTGATTTCAGACCAAAACAGAACTTTTTGGTTTTGAATTTTCAGTGGCTATCTTGGATTTCATTTATTTTGGTGTAAACATGGGCATGTAGTGCCTCATTTTCAATCAACTTTCAAAATGGAGGTTTCTAAGGTAATTTTAAACATTTGTGAGCATCTCAGTTCAAGAAAATGCACAAAATGTGGCAACTTTTGAAAAAAGGGAGCATTTTTCCAAAAAGAAATTAAATTTGTGTGATGCTATCAGTCCACCTCATGAATTGGAGTCAAGACATAAATATTCACGTCTCGGTTGAGTGCAAGTTAGCGGTCAATTGAAAGCATAGTATAGTGAACCGCAGTCCACTGCAGTCTACTACATTTAGCTGGGACCCTCCCTGGAGCAAGGTTGCCAGATTTGGCGATAAATCGCAAATTTGGCTACTTTTGAAGACAAATTGCGATTTTTTGGGGGGGATTGCGACTTGCTACTTTTTTGGCTACTTTTCATATCGACAAAATTCAACTTTTTTACAAAATTTCTGGAAATTTGTTTGATTTTTACGTAATATTTTGGGACTTTCTTGAACATGATTGATGACAAAAAAGCAGAATAGTTTTTTTGTGATTGTATATTGATGAAATGTGGTATATTTATTGGTTTTTGGCATTGAATTTTTGATTTTGAAAATGTTTCATGGTTTCAGGTCAAGACAAAGTTGTAGTTGAAATAAAACAAATCAACCAAGAATTGATGTGTGTGATGTGTGAGATCCACAGATGATTAATTCTTGAGTCTGGTGATGACAGACACAACAGGAACTGAGGTCTTGTGAAGGTCAATTCCAAGTTATTCAGCTGCATCTCCAAAATCATACCTGACATCATGCACATGAATGTTATGTATGGGTGTTCAGGCTAGCATCATTCCAGTGTTGTTCAGCTAGCTGAACCATTTTGTGGTGTTCATCAGGAGAAGGGAGCTGATCCCTCCCATCTCTTAGACCAGGTTGCAAATATGGAGTCACACATGTGTGGGTTTCAGAGCTGTTTATTCACACTTTCTTGAGCTTCAGAAAAGGAAGCCCAGAGTGAGGGGTGCAAGCATTAATATACACCTGAAGCTGGGGCAGCTTGCAGCTTCAGAGGAGAGTGGGAACAAATCATGTGTGATCAAACTGACAATCAAGGATTCTATTGGAGGTGGATCAATTACACAAAATCAATTCTTATTTGCCAAGTTTATTTCAACTGTACCTTTAAAAACCATATAAATATTTTCAAAATCAAAAATTCTATCTCAAAAAATCAAACACCTAACCAATAAATGCCAATTTCAGACAATGACTGAGCCTCAAAAATGGAATTTTGGGATTTAGCTACTTTTTTGGCTACTTTTTCTATGTGTTCAAAATTTTTGGCTACTTTTTGGCTACTTTTGGCCAAAATTTTGGCGATAAATTTCTTTCGGACCTGGCAACACTGCCCTGGAGGCAAAGCCAACCGCAGTCCACCGCAGTCCACCGGTGGGAGCATGTGATCACCCTTTGCGCTTTGGGTGGGAACTATCTTGTTCAGCGTGTGACGTAAGACGCCATTTTGGGCAATAAATAGATGGACTGATCCCTAGTTTAGAGACATTGTGTTTCACGGAACGCTCCCTAATCACGTAATATCGCTCGGTTATTGTACCAAACACAACGCACAAGGATGGACGATATGGAAATTGAGCAGGACAGGAACGCTCCAAAGTCTGGAGAGAAGATGTTTACGTTGAAGAAATGGAACGCGGTCGCCATGTGGTCGTGGGACGTTGAGTGTGATACGTGTGCGATCTGCAGGGTACAAGTGATGGGTGAGAAAACTTCCTCTTCTTCCCGAGTCGACTTTTGACTCAGCATTATCAGCTTTATCAGAACAACACAACTCATTCGGAGAAACAAAACCAATCTGATGGAGGAAAAATTCTTTGGAGATCTGCACTCAGTTGTCAAAAACTCAAAATATCCCGTCCGAACTTTGGATTTCACACTTGGTTCTCATTGTGACCCATCTGAATACGGACTTGGGTCTGAGACTGCAGGATTTGGTGAAGCGCAGGTAGGGGGGGGGGCAGTTGACCCTTCAAAAGGTCACTGGACATATGAAACGAAGAATTTTTGCACACGAAGGGAATTTTATCAGAGGGGAAAATTGTTTTCTTTTCCGATGCCTCTCGGCTGTGTGGGCGCTGATTTCGAGGTCCCACGAGTTTGAATTTTACGATCCTCTCAACATAGTTTTTCCAGCGGATTTGTACCTTGTTGTTTTGTCACCATTTCATTTCTTTCAGATGCGTGCTTGAGATGCCAGTCGGAAAACAAGCAGGAGGATTGTGTTGGTAAGTTGGCGCGAAATCTTCGCACGTGTCAGTTTTGGTGGTCAGAAAACAAAGGGAACAGTGGACACACAACAACAAACAACCAAGTTTCAAACAAATAAACAACTAAAAATTTAGTTTCAAGAGATTTGCAAAAGACAGTTGGGAAAGCCTTCTGAGCTTTCGAAGCAAGGTGCCTTTTGATCAAGGCTCTGTTGTCTGAGGTCGACTTTTCCGCGCAAGAGCCCCACGCTTTGGTGTGGAGTGACTTGAATTCCACTCACCTAAATCGTCTGTGCGAGTTGCCACACCAAGTTGTCGAACAACTGGTGCGGAGCCGGGCCAAGGTTCAAGTGCTTGGACACTATCTGGGTCACCACCGGATGAGTGTGAGGGAGTCCTAACTGAGCTGCAACCTCACAGATCTTCCTTATTATGTTTTGTTTTAGAAAACTGAGTAACTCCTCCTCTTGAACTGAGATGAGCCTCTGACCAGTGGCAGCCATATTTAAAAAATAGCTCCATGGAGCTCACGGTGATTTGAGGAAATTCTGATTTTGCTCACTCTGATTTTGCTCACTCTGATTTCACTCACTCTGATTTCGCTCACTCTGATTTCGCTCACTTTGTTTTGTCAAAAATTCTTACTTTTTTCACTCAACATTCACAATTTGGGAACTCATTTAGCACACATGCAAATGAAACAAATTTAACCAAACGGAACTTTTACACATTGTTTCAGAACAATATCCACATATAACCAAAATAATTGCCCAATATCCATTTCAAATTTTTT
>JAAUXT010089347.1_pt1 | contig 10068 bp, 11 predicted proteins | sample 7278171 | NCBI WGS metagenome assembly JAAUXT01 (sample SAMN14350112, study PRJNA611818) | marine sediment metagenome | isolation source: surface marine sediment (1.8m) | place: French Polynesia: Moorea | collected 2018-08 | reverse complement strand
ATGGGGCACTTGGCCTCTGGACCAATCAGAAGGCTGGATTTTGAATTCTAGACCAATCAGAAGCGTTCCCGCCCTCATTATCTCTGCCCCATAGTGGGGGGCTCTTCTCTCCGCAGTCAGGGAACCTTTTCAGCCTGAAGAACGAACTGCGACTACATTCTTGTTCTTTCGGCCCCGATGTGAGGTTGATGGTTTCAACATTGCCTGCTGGTTGTTCAACGCAAAAAAAATCATGCCTGGTTGTGTGATGACATCCCCACCTTATTTGGTGAGATCCATAAAGCTCCTGAAGTGGCTACACTCTGCGAGGCTTCACACGTGACAGTCAATCAGCGATTTCACCAAGGTCTGCCTTCTGCCCTTGAGTTACAAAAACGGAACAACACCATGCCCTCCATATCCATCGACACCAAGGTGTGTGTCTTGGTTTCGAGTTGGGAATCTTGGTTCTTTTCGGGTTTCGAATGTATTGTTTGCGCCAGCATCAAACATCCATGCGCTGGGGGCCACGTTTTTGGCACAAACTTTGGGTTCGGTGGTGTGTTTGTTGTGTCTTAGGTCCTGCCCATTCTCCGATTTTTCGTGCAAAAAGCTCAAAATGGCAGAGATACAATTTGTTGTGGGTTTCTGTTTTGTGCCACAGTTCATCAAGGGTGAATATTGATGATTCTCATCATATCGAAGGGTCTTTCAGTAAAGTGGGTGTTTTTTTTCAATGATAAAAGTTTTACTGGTTTTTGGGTGCTGAAATTAATATTTGGGGGTTCTGGAAAACAAACTCGCCCCCAAAATGTGCACAAATATTTGGCGTCGAAGAGAAAAGTACGAGCTGCAAAGGAAATTTCTTGGAAATAATGAATGCCTGAGGGATTGAACGAATTTGCATGGCTTGTTCTGCTTTGGGTCGGGGTCAGACTCAAGTTTTGTTTTGTGACCTTTTGTACTGGTTGGGAAAGGCTTATTCTGCATCATAAGGCCAAAGTAAATTTGGATACTATGACTTGGATCTTGTTTTAGGCATTGCAGAACTGTAGCAAATGTGTGAGGAGTTTTGGGGCAAAAAGTACAAGAACCGTCACTGGCCAAAGTCGTGGCAGTAAAAAAATCAGACCTTCTTTTCGTATTGCTGGTGTTACAGGGTTGTTGCGATACTTGACGGGTTGAAAGCGTTTTCGAAAATGGATTGATATGGAATGGTGCAGAGTCAATTTTTCTGCAGAGAACAATCACAACTTTCTTGTTCATTTCAACATAAGCCTGTGTTTTCCTCACACTGGAACCAAACTGTTTTGGCAGCTGCAGAACGATTGTGAAGCTGCGGAACGTTGTGCTGTGTTGAAGATGAATTTGGTCGTTGTCCCACCAAAGTTTTCTCAGGTGAAAAATATTTGTTAGGATTCTTTTGCTGTGGTCTTGCGTTCATGAACGAGTGATGAATCCAACCACAAAGAACCCCATCGTTTTTGTACTTTCTTCTGAACTTGGATCGTCACGTTCTTGCCTGGTTTGTTGCCTCATCGTTGCTCATCGTTCCTCACCACGTAGTTCAACGAGTATGCTCTTCGTGTTGTCAGTTTGAGTTGAAAGGAACGCATCGAACGAAACTGAATGTTGTGTTTGCGTGGACGTTGCGAAGAACACAAATTGATTGGACATCAATCGTCAAATTTTATGGAGTAAAGTCTGTCTTCAGAGTGTCCGTTGTTATCAAATTAAATGTTTTGCAGTGTGCAAGTCATGTTGGTCCGTTGGTTGTGGGAACAACAAAAGCTTACCGTAATTTACTTTCGCGAAATTTGCAAGTCCCCTCGCGTATTAGTCTCCCCCAAGTTTGAAGCCCTACTTTGGCACAATTTTTCACCATTTTTTCAACAGTGAAGAACAAGCATGCAATCTGAGTTGAAACTGATTGTGAAACCTTTATCTTACTGTTATTTTTCCCAAACTTTTCATCGTTTTCCTGAAACAATCTGTTGGTTTGTATTTGAATTTACTCATTGAGCAAAAGCCAAAGGTATATCCTTCAAAGAAAATTCATCATGTTCAAATACTATTGCCGCCGCTCCCCCCCGCCCCCTTAGTTTGACATCAATTCTTGGGACTTGAAAGGGGGACTTATGCGAGGGGCATTGCGGCGAGTTCAACACCAATGGGGAGTTTGAGCAGCGTGGAGGCACGTCACGTAGCGGGAAAACGCAGCACCTGACACCAAGAACTCGCGGTGAGGCACTGCTACACCACTAACACTTTGACAGGAACTTTTTGAGAAAATGTTTCCAAATAAAAAGTCGCTGACATACAAAAGAACACGAAGATTCTGAGTGTTTGGAAATACAGAAAATGAAATCCAGCTTTGTTCTTGTAGCAATCGCTGTGTTTGTGGTGTAGTGGGACCCACGCTGTGAATTTATCCTTGGTGCTATGTGTGTTGTGATATTTTTCTACTGCGTGCTGAAACTCGAAAAATCATCAACCACGAAAAGAAGGGCTGCATCATGCCCTTTGTTGCCCATTTATTAGCAACTTGAATTGTTTTGAAACAGACCCCCCTCCCCAGTTGAGGAACTCTGTTGAGCTGATTTCAAGAACGAAACTGAATGAACGTTGCAAAATCGCCGAGTCTCTTTTCCGTCAAGTACAACGTGGAAGGTTTGAGGCGGACAACCGAACGACTTGCACCAGTTGAGCTACATGGATATTGGAAGTACGTGTGCGAGTGGAAATTGACCAAACAAAAAAAAACGTTCTTCCTTTCCAACGCTTTATTGTTGGGATGCTTGCAGTTTCCGAGCTGCAATGTACAAGCTTCACAATGTTCCAACCATCAGTAAATTGTCAACTTGTAGAAAAATATGTATCACAGAAGATGTGTCACCTGAAAATCTTCATCACAGACGCGGTATCGAGCAACAAATGTCTGCAAGTGTGCGCCGAACTACATGAACGGGAAAAGACTGTCAGTATTTTTTGGTGTCATCTGTGTCACTGTGTTTGGTTTCAGTGTTGGGAAAAACAAAGCAGAACCACATATCAGCCCCAACCCCCCCCCCTCCCGCCTGTGACTTTTGCTGGTTCGTTCTCCAAGTGCAGGGCCTTCTCTGCGGACCCGTCGCGCGGGACCCGACTCCTGACACCCAAACAATTTTCCCGCTCCTGTACAATTGTTACCACGTGATTACGCGCAAAAGTTTCAAAATTGGAGTTCACCTACTCCCTGGCAAAATAGGAACCGCCCCCGACACCAATCCTCGATCAGCAAACTGTTTACACAGATGAGGAATTCTGCCCTATCACTTGCGTTTTTGTTCTTCAGTGCACAACAAAACAATTGGAAAGAAACAGTGCGGAGACGACTGTTGGAAAAACTACCATGGACGCAGACGTTTGTCAAAGAAACAATCTTGGCGAATGTTGGGCCGATTTTGCATGGTTGGTGGGTTCTTCCATTTCTGTTCCGAGCGTACAGTTACATGTACCTGGATAAGACACACCCGTTCGTAAGACGCACCCAATATTTGCCCAGTGTCATTGAAACGATGGTACGAGCACTCGTACGCACCCATTAATTCTTGTGATGCAGATAACTGTACGAAGTCACGAACAAGAGAGAAGCAACTGCACAATTTCAAACAGTCCCACACAATCCTACACAATCTCTGTCAACAAATATTTTCTTCATTTCCATGCACAATTCCAGATTGAACAAGAGCCCCAATTCAAGGACAAAGCAAGGGATCAGGTGTGCCAACCGCCCCCGCACCAGCGAACCGCTTGAAACCAAACATTCACTGTGACTCAGAAGTCCCCATCTACTCTCATACGTAAGTTCGTGTTGCTTCGAAACGGAGAGAAATATGTGGTGTCTTGGTCAATCAAAAAACTGTCAGACGGTGCAGCGTGCGAAAAAAACAAGACAATTTTCTCTGAAATACTCGTTGATATAGCAATAGAACACTCGCATCAGAACAGATTACCGGTACTCTCCTCCTAACATCGAAGTCTCTTCGATTCTTTTTCAACACGACTCCACATTGCAGCGCAAAGTTGAGGTCGTGATTGCGATGAGATCATCTTGGAAGTCCTGGTCTGGGGCACTGATGCGCCCAGTGTGGGGATCATTGAGATCGTGAAGAGTTTGACTGCCCTTTTGATTTTGGTCATCTGCAAAGATTTTTTGCCAGGAACTGCTGCGCGCACACGATGGGAATAAAATAAATCTGCTGTCGGGATCTCAGGCTTTCTTGAACAAGAGCTTCGAGAACTCGCACAAACAACTGAAACTCAATTGAGTTGAGCACGTTTGTAGTCACAGAGGTCAGTTCTGGAAATGAACACGCCCTCTTTGAGGGTTGGTGTGTCACTCGTACAAACGAGTAAGTCTGCAGTTCTGCGAGTAAGTCTGCAGTTCCATAGTTGCGTCGTGAAGAGTCCAACGTGTCTTCGCTACGTAAAGTACAGGATCAAAGCTGAAACGAAATTTGGTAAAATTGTTTTGGTGGAGATTTGTTTCAACAAAGAGGAAGAGCTCTCAAAACAAACCCACACAAATATATCTCATACACGATGTTTTCCACGCACATTCGAGTCGTGGATATTTTCTTCATTTGCCTTGAGTAACACTCACCAACAATAGCACCAATGATAGCCAGGATGATGATCAGTAAAATCATGAAGAAGATAATCTTGTCCCATGTTGTCCAGTTGTCACAACAGTTGCAGCAAGACTGAAAGGAAACAGCACAACAACGGTGACTCCTGTGAAGAAATTGGCGACAGTTGGGAATTACTTGGACTCATTGTTTTGGTCAGAAGGAGCGTCAGAAAGCTATGCATTCATGAGACTTCGCGTCAGCTCTTCTGCAACTCAATTGGACCAGACTTGCTTGGAAATTTGGCACTGTGGCAAATTTTACTGATCATAATTGGCCAGACGACCTGTGGTTCTGACAGCAGTGAGGGGGAAACGAAAAACCCCAAAGTTCGAGAAGGTGTCAGACTCGCCAGTTTGTTTTTGAGTTTCAGTAGCTCATCGATCTCACATCGCGTCTGCTCTCGTATTGATGAGCGGGCGTTGCCAAAACGCCTCGCATCAACCCAAGCAAAACAGTTACCCGAATCCAAGGGAGATGAATCAGATCACTGCCGTATCGACAAAACAACTCTTCTCAAAGGAACAGCTCAATACCCTTGTCAAATATGGCATGACAGAAGTCTCCAGGGGTACTGTTTGCTCCGTTCCAGAATCGATAAACCGCAACGAGAGAAAACAGGTTCGTTCCACCAAACTGCCGGTATCTATTTTGAGATGGATTGAACGCAATTGTTCTGAAGGCTTCGGCCCAAAATGGTTCAAGCAGATGACTTCATTTTGCCCTCGTTCAGGGCAACCCGCCCACCCCGTGCGAATTGACCTTTTGGACTTGTGAAATCAAACGTCAAGAATCAAACTTACATCATCCTTTCCTCCTTTCTCATCGTCGATCGGGATGACAGCGTGATCCTTGCGCTCTTTCTTCGGCGTGAACTTGCTTTCGTCTTGCTTCTCGTCCTTCTTCTTTTCATCGTCTTTGTTGTTCTGGTCTTTTTTGTCGTCATCTTTCTCTTTTTGCTCATCTTTTTGATTGTCATCTTTCTTTTCTTTGTCTTTCTCATTGTTGTTCTTTTCGTCGTCTTTCCTGGCGTCGTCGTTTTGTTTGTCCTTTGTATTGTCCACCGTGTTTTCTGGCGTCGTTGCTCGCACTGCAACTGCAGTGACGCCAGGGCCATTCTTGTTGTCTTGAGCTGTCTCTGGCATGAAGACTCCATGACCATGCCTCATTTCAGTCTTCGGCGGGGGTTCGCTTGCTGCTGCCGCTTTGTCTTCTGTCTGGTCTTTTGATTCAGTCTTGTCCTCTGTCTTCTCATCTTCTTTTGCTGCCTCTTCTTGCTTGGATTTGTTCTCCTCTTCCGCAACTTCTTCTTTCTCTTCTTCTTTCTTTTCATCTTCCTTCTTTTTCTTCTTTTTGCCAGATTTTTTCTTGTTGGACGAAACAACCGCTGCAGCAGCAACGACGGTGTTGTCTGATTTCTGTGTTCTCTCCTCTTCTTTCTTGTCTTCCTCTTTCTTTTCTTCCTCTTTCTTTTCTTGGTCTTTCTTTTCTTCGTCTTTCTTTTCTTCCTCTTTCTTGTCATTCTCTTCCTTCTTCTCTTCATCTTGCTTCTCATCTTCTTTGTTCTCACCATTGTTCCCTGCATCTTCTGCCTCTTTTGGTCCAGAAACTCCCGGACCATTTTTGGACTCTGTCTTTGGTTCTTCACCTTTTGCTTGTTCGTCTTCCTTTTTGTCTTCATCTTCTTTGGCTTTATCTTCTTCGTCTTTCTTCTCCTCGTCCTCCGCTTTCTTTTCCTCTTCGTTTTCCTGTTTTTCCTCTTCTTCTTTGTCTTCTTCTTTTTTCTTTTTCTTCTTTTTCTTCTTTTTCTTGGTGGATGAAACCACAGCAGCTGCTGCAACTACCGTGTTGTCTTCCTTGTCTTCTTTCTGCTCATCCTCGGGTTTCTGCTCTTCTGCCTGCGGTTCCTCTTCACACGGTTTGTCTTCATCTTTCTTTTCTTCATCTTTGTTGTCTTCATCGTGTTTTTGATCTTCTTTCTCCGATTCTTTTTCATTCTTAGGTTCTTCTTCTTTGTACGGTTCCTCCACCGCCTTGCTTTCGTCGTCTTTTGGAGAATCGTCTTCTTGTTGTGGTTCTTCCTGAGAGTCGTCTTTCTTGGGCTCTTCTTCTTTGTCGTAACTTTCTTCTTTCGCTTCTTCTTTCGGCTCCTCATTGAGATCATCATTGTCTTTGTTATCATTGTCATTGCCCTGGTCAGGGTCGTTATCGTTCTTATCATCCCAGAAGTCATCCTCCTCTTTCTTTGGCTCCTCTTCCTCTTGAGGTTTGTCTTCCTGTTCAGGTTCATCTTCTTCCTTGCATTCCGGCTCTCCATCGTCTTTCCCGTTGTCTTCTGGTTTGGATTCGTCTCTGTCCTCTGGGACAGGCGACAGCGGTGAAGTGTCCTCCTCGTCCTCTGGCTTGTTGTCATCTTCAGGTTCTGGGTCAGAGTCAACAGGAACTGGTGCTGCTGCAAAGCCCGCTGCTCGTGTTCTCTTCGGTTTTGGACTCTCTTCTTTCTTGGGTTCTTTCTTCGGCGGAGGTTCCCTTTTTGGTTTATCTTTCTTTGGGGGTGGTTCTTTCCTCGGAGGCGGTTCTTTCTTTGGAGGTGCTTCTTTCTGTGGAGACGGATCTCTAGTTTTGGGTTCCTTTTTTGGTGGTTCCTTCTTTGGGCTTCTCGGTGTACTCTTCTCTTTCGGAGGTTCGTTTTCTTTGTCAGATGGTGGCGGCCGTTTCCGACGTGGTTTGGGTGTATTTTCCTTTGGTGGTGGCCTTTCCTCGGACCTTGCCCTTTGGGGCGGTGGTTTCTTTGCTGGAGGCGGAGAAGGTTCTTTCTTTTTTGGTGATGCTGGGCGAGGTCTCTCCTCCGACCTGTGTCTCTGAGGCTTTCTCCCCCGCTTCGGTGGAGGATCAGGCTTTGGATCCTGTTCCCTGTATGGAGAAATCCCTGCTCTCTTTGGCGGAGACGAATCCGCTGGTCTGTCCCTTTTGCGGTTGTTTCCATATCGAGAGTATTTGGAGGAAGGGTCATCCTGCGGAGGTTCAGACTTCCTCGACGGTCGCTCGGCCTTTTGAGGTGTGCACCCGTAGGCGTAGGTCCAACCACCTGCTCCTGATGAGATCGGCATGGTTTCGGTCTAAAAAGCAGTTTATCCCCCCTTTGTGCTCAGTGTCATTACACAGGACCCACAATGCTGAAAAGTGCAGCGACTGCAAAGTGTAGCGACGTTTTTACCAGTGAGCACCCAACAGCAGAGAATTTTTCATCACAGGATGAAGAAGCCGCGACTCCTTCCTTGCCGTCCTTTGCTGCTATGTCCGCGCAGTTCTGTGCGAGTCCCGATTCCGAAAGGTTCACCAACTCACTCAGTTGTCTTCAGGCTGATAATCCGTGTGAACAAATTGCACATGTTGAAATTGCGTGTCGTCTCAAAACGGAAACCAAAATCCTCCAAAAAGTCTGGTATCAGGTTTCCCTCCTTTGCGGTGGTCCGCATGTTGTTTGCTGTTGTTTCCATTTGTTGCCTTCTGGCTACGTCGTACGATTCGCTTTGCCGCTTTGAAGCAGCAACTCTTCCAAGGCAACAACAAAGATTTGCGAAAAAATGCTTTTGTATACACTAATTGTGTGTTGGTAGTCATAGTACTCAATCAACAAATGCCACGCCTGCAGTCTGCAGCTGTCCCGTGGCAGTCGAGCATGCTCGGCTGCTCGACGTGATGAATAAGTAATCACTCAACAGAACTGCAACAGACACATACGTGAAATGTATAGATCCATTTATCTTGGAATCCCGTATGTGGTGTTAGATGCTCAATCGATTTCCTACTGCCGTTATTGAAAACCTGTTCTGATGCCGGCGAGAAGAAGCTTTCCATCCGTCAGTTGAGATCGACGCACGTGAGTTTGATGTCCATCGGCACGTCGCGAGTCATCGGATACATCGGATTCGCTCCTCTGAGTCGCTGCAAGAAAATATTTGAGTTTCCAGTTCCGTGACGTTGCTGCGAACAACAGAGGAGAGAGTTTGAAAATGTACTCTGTCAGGACGACAGTAGAAAATTCCCTCGCTTTTGTTTCCATGAGGTTTCTCTTGAGTTTCTCGACATTAAAATCAAGATTTGATTGGGATACACACACACCTTTTGCGGACGAGCCCGGAAAACCAGCCATCACACATTGCTTGATTTGCACAAACACTTCACAGCTTGAGAATGCAGTGCACATGCTGGAGCCAAAGGAGATCTGCGGGTCACAGACGGACATTCACAATCTCTGACGAAAAGAATGTCCAAAGGCCCGCCATCACAACCGAGCCATGCCTCAGCTCCAAACGACCCTTTTTGGTTCTAACGTTTCGAAAACACGCTCATAGGTGACGAGTTGTTGAAATTTGGAAGTTCCACCAAATGAACCCAACTGACACCCTTACATATCGACTGGGTTTTTTTTCGATTTACGAAAAAGAAACTAACACATCCAGCGCATCAGGGGCCTTCGACACAAATCACTTCGCATTGTTTTATTGTTTGAAGTTAAAGTTGGGTTCACCTGACCGCCCCCCCCCCTTCTGAAATTTATTTAGTCCACGACTTTTGAGCTTCCCAGGTCATGTGTCGAGACAAAAAGTCCCCCGACCCCGATCCTGAATCCACTGGAGAATGGTGCCACGGAACTTCACCCGACAAAATCCGGAATGTTCTTTGAACAAATGGTCAATTTGACTCTTTGATAACCATTGTTCTCAGAATGAAAAGGAACCTTGGTTTTCCAAAGCCAATGAAGTCCCTGCAAGTGTGCGGTGCACTCACGCCAACAGTGAGGTTGCCGTGAGTGCCCACGCAAAACTTGAAAAAGCACTTGTTTGCGAAAACCAAATCACGCCAGTTGCTTTGATTTGTTGTTTTTGTTTTTGTGACAAATTGCAGCCAAACAGAACTGACGGCACACACGCAATGTTTGCAGAAGTGCGTCCTTTTCAGCCAGATGACAGGTGTACCTGTAAACAAGAACACCCATCGGTGTAACGTTCACGATATGATGGGTAGACAAAAAGAAACTGGTAGCTTTTCGGGTTTGGGGGGGGGCAGTGTGCTGGATGAATCTGGAAAATGGTGCAATTTTGAGAAAATTTCACTTCCACAACTTTTCACAAAGCAAGCATTTCTGTTTTTGGGTGGGTGGGTGTTCCAAGTGATAACCGATTGTTTTTTTTTTAATTTTACGTCAACCACCAGAGGATGGATGATGGTGGATGGGAAAGGGCAGGTCAAAGCAATTTTTCATTCTTGCACCTCCAACAATCTTCACATCGAAAAATTCTGGTAGGGGGAGGAGGGGTATTGGTAGGGGGAGGGGGTTATTGGTAGGGGGAAGGGAGGGGGTTATTGGCAGGGGGAGGGGGGTTATTGGTTGGGGAGGGGGTTATTGGTAGGT
>JAAUXT010038705.1_pt1 | contig 10068 bp, 6 predicted proteins | sample 7278171 | NCBI WGS metagenome assembly JAAUXT01 (sample SAMN14350112, study PRJNA611818) | marine sediment metagenome | isolation source: surface marine sediment (1.8m) | place: French Polynesia: Moorea | collected 2018-08 | reverse complement strand
GCTGGATGGTCCAGGGTTGCCCATCCATGGGCAACCCGTTCGGCGGCGTAAAGGTCCACCGGACCTTTACTCTCTTTCGCCTCACCATAGCGACAGCTATGCCTCTGCGGACGATCGGCCAATCTGCTTTGCCAGAGCGACCCAAGATTCCGACAAAATCGCCGGGAGCGATTTTCAACAGCGGAGCCTAGCGACGCTGGCCCCGCAGGGGCGGAGGGCAGGATGCCCGCAGTAATCCCGGTGAGAGATCCGGGCTTGAGCCGCGACCTTGGGGTCAGCGTTTGGCCTCCAGGCGGGGATTTACCCATACCGCCCAGTCGTTGACGGCGCTTGTGCCGGCGTTCACGCGCAGGATGACGCTGATTGTCCTACCAGCCCAGCGCGACAAGTCGCCCTCCACGTCCACGGCTTGTTCAGGTCCCAGGCTGCGGCTCAGCAGCCGGAAACGTTGCCTGCCCTCGCGCACGTGGACGGAGAAACGTGCCCCGTCGGACTCTTTGGTGCCGGCAAGGAAGCCGATCCGGGCTCGGAAGCGCATCTCATTGGCGAGGGTCAACGGCGGATAGATGGCCTGAATCCAACCTCGTCCCCGGCCCTCGGGGTGGCTTTGCAGCAGCCTCTCGACCTGTTCTCCGGTCGTCAGCGTGGCTTCCGAAAGCTGGCGGGCAAAGCCTCGCTGGTCGCCCTCCCGGCCCGGAAAGCGCAGTCTGCTGGAGCCGCTCGCCTGCCAGTAGGCCTTGGGGGCGTTCTCGAAGAAGTCGAAGTGCCGGTCGACCGGCAGCGCGGCCTGGCTGCTCAAGGGGGCGTCTTCCGTCTGCGCGTGGACGGGCAGAACGCCGATTGCCGAAACCAACAGCCAGATGATGCGTCGACCCATGGCGTAGCCCTCTCTTTCGGCCTGCCGGCCCTTTTTGCTTGTGTCCACTTTCGAGCAGCCCGCCGCACCGAGAAACGGCCATCTGCGCCCGGAGAGCAACAGTACCATCTCGGCCACACCGATTGGAAATGCCCGCTGCCACGAACCGCGTTCGGGGGTGGGCATCTGTGATCGGTTAGGCATACGCGGTGGGGGCCTTACTGGCACGAGCCGCTGGTACACGCGGTGAATACTCCCCCGTAGGCTCGACGGCCGCTATCCCTGCGGCCGACGGTCCCGGCCACTCATGCCGGTACAGCCCTAACCGAACACCTATGCGGCGGTGAGCCGGGTGGCACTGTCGCCACTAAAGACGATCGGTGACCGGCCGCATAAAAACTAGGTCAAGAACGATTGCCGAGCCGGCCGCAGTCCATAGCCTGAACCGCCACATGAATGACACCGTCCAGAACCGGATTGCGCGTCTGTCGGACACGGCGTTTCCCGTGCTGGGCCGGTGCTCTGACGAGCTGACCGGTCTGCTGCAGAAAGGGGATCTCAAGAACCGGCGGCTTGCTGACGTGCTGGCCCATGACCCCTTGCTTTGCGCGCGCCTGTTCCGGGCCGTGAACCGAGAGCCAATCGGCATCATTGCCAGCATCGAGCAGGCGGCCGGGTTGCTGGGCGCCACCGCGTTTCAGTCCGTTGTCACAGCCGGACCCGTTCTCGAGCAATCCCTTGCGGGCACGGCACTCGCCGCCTACCTGCAGAGCCTGAGACGGGCCTACCACGTGGCGGTGCTCGCCCGTCACCTGGCGACGGTGCAAGGCTACGGTCACCCCCAGGAGTTCTTCTTCGCCGGACTGCTTTATTTTGTGGGCGATGTGGCGCTGCATGCGGCAGATCCCCAGGCCGCCCAGACAGCGGCCGGCGAAAAGGGGGCGACAGCGGTTGAGCTATCCCGGGGGCTCGCACTGGCCTGGCACCTTCCGGAACTCGTGCACCGGACACTGGACGGCCCGGAGGCGGACGACCGCAAGGCAGCGCTGGTGAGACTGGCGGTGGCGTTGGTCGAGGCCGGAACGGAGGATCTGCACGCGTCGGCCCAGGAGGCGCTGGTGGAGGCGGCCGGAGTGAGCGGTGAGCAGGGTGCCCAGTATGTGATCAGGGACCTTTGCCAGTGCACTATTCAGACAGCCCGCCATCTGCTCGACTGGTACCCGCCCGAGCGTCGCGCCAGCCCCTATACGCCCCTGTACCCGGGTTCTTATGCCTGGCCGCAACCCCAGATGAGTACTGAGAACACCGCCGAGGCTGTTGGCCCCACGTCCGCCCCACCGCCCGCGCGGAGCGCTGCGTCGCCGGTGCAGAAGATTATCGAAGAGACGCTTGCCGCAATGCACGCGAAACTCGGTCTGAAACGAGTCGTGTTCGCGGCTCTCAGTCCGGACCGAAGTCGCATCCGCGGTCGTTTCTTCCGGGGCGTCGACCGGCAATCGCCGCTGCGCGGCTTTCAGTTCGAACGCAGTGGAGCTTCCCTCTTCGCCCGCCTCGTAGAGAAGCCGCAGCATGTTTGGGTGCATGCGGGTAACCGGGAAAAGCTGGCCCGGTTCCTGACCTCAGACATGCAGTCGTTGCTTGGCGAAGGTGACTTCTGTGCATCCTCGATCTTTGTCCGCGCAAAGCCCGTCGGCCTTTGCTATGCCGACGTGCATCCTGGCGGCGAAGGTCTCGACGAGGGCGCCTACGCGCGCTTCAAGACCCTGTGCAGTCTGATGGCGAAACGGCTGGCAGACGCAGGCGGCTGATCGTCACCGCGTCCTCACCGACCCTGCAGGGCAATCCACCCGCATTCCGGCGCCCAGTTGCCGGTTGACCGGAATAGCCCCATACTGCGGGCGCGGGAGAGAAAAACCAAACAGTCGTCAACCGGCCCAGCCGGGGGGAGAAGGCATATGAAATGCCAAGGCTGTGGACACGAGAACAGGGCCCAAGCAAGTTTTTGTGCGCAGTGCGGCGACAGGCTGCCGCGGGTATGTCCTCACTGTGACAGCCCGGTCTCGCAGGAAGCCCGGTTCTGCGATGTCTGCGGCGCGCTTCTGGAAGAGCCGGCCAGCTATTCTGTGCAGGCGTCTGCCACGGCTGGCGGCGCCTCCGGTGGCCTCGTCTCCGAGCCGGAGCGCCGCCAGCTCACCGTCATGTTCTGTGATCTCGTGGGCTCAACGGCCTTGGCCAGCCGGCTCGATCCGGAGGACATGCGTCGCGTCATCCGTGCCTACCAGGCGGCCTGTGGGGTCGAGATCTCGCGATATGACGGCTTTGTCGCCCGCTACATGGGCGACGGCATCATGGTCTATTTCGGCTACCCCCGGGCGCACGAGGACGACGCCGAGCGCGCGGTGCGAGCCGGCTTGGGTGTGGTCGACGCTGTCGCCCGCCTGAAGCCCGACCTCGGTCCCAACAAGCAGGTACGGCTTGCTGTTCGCGTGGGGATCTCCACCGGTCTTGTGGTCGTCGGTGATTTGATTGGCGAGGGGATTGCCGAGGAAAAAGCAGTGGTGGGCGAGACGCCGAATCTGGCGGCGCGACTGCAGACCTTTGCCCAGCCGAACTCGGTGATCGTCGGACGCCGAACACACGAGCTGGTGGGCAGACGCTTCGAGTACGAAGATCTCGGCGAGCAGGAGTTGGGCGGATTTCCCCGCCCGGTCCGGGCCTGGCGGGTATTGCGCTCTCGGGATCTGGAAAGCCGCTTCGATGCCGCCCACGAGGCTGCGTTGACTCCTCTCATGGGGCGCGAGTCGGATGTGGACGCGCTCATGGCGCGCTGGGAACAGGCGAGGACCGGTGATGGACAGGCTGTGCTCGTCTGCGGTGAGGCGGGCATCGGCAAATCGCGCATGGTGCAGGAGCTTTGCGACGGCATCGCCGACCAAACCCATTTCTACCTGCGATTTCAGTGCTCCCCTTACCACACCAAGAGCGCCCTGTATCCGGTGATACGGCAGCTGGAGCGGGCGCTGGGATTCGAACGGGACGAGACCCCTGCGCAGCGCCTGGACAAGCTCGAAGCGCTGCTCACCAAGTCGGCGCCGCGGGTCCGGGAGGCCACTCCGCTGCTGGCGGCGCTGCTTTCCATCCCGTCGCAGCAGCGCTATCCCGCCCTGGATACCAGCCCCCAGCGCCAGAAAGAACGAACCCTGGAGGCGCTGCTCGACCAGATGGCCAGTCTTGCCGTGCATCGGCCGTTGCTGATGGTCTTTGAGGACGCCCATTGGATGGATCCCACGTCGCAGGAGCTGCTCGATCTCGTTATTGAGCGTTCACAGCACCTGCGCACCATGCTCGTGGTTACCTTCCGGCACAGCTTCGATACGGTTCACAGCGGTTTGCCCCACGTCACGACCATTGCGCTGAGCCGCTTACAGCGGCGTCACTGCGTCGCCATGGTGGACAGGCTGGTGGGCGGCAAGACGCTTCCCAAGGACGTGGTCGAGCAAATCGTCGTCAAGACTGACGGCGTTCCCCTTTTCGTGGAGGAACTCACCAAGACGGTGATTGAGTCCAATCTGCTCGAGGAGGCCGCCGACCGCTTCGTTCTCCATGGGCCCCTGCCACCTCTCGCCATCCCGACGACCATTCAGGATTCTCTCATGGCCCGGCTCGACCAGTTGTCCCCGGTCAAGGAGATTGCGCAGGTCGGTGCGGTGATCGGCCGGGAGTTCAGCTTCGAGCTGTTGGAGGCGGTGGTGAACATCGCAGCCGACACCCTGGGCGAGCAGCTCGATCGTCTGGTGGACGCGGATATACTCCACGAGCGCGGCCGGTTCCCCCACAAGCGGTATTTCTTCAAGCATGCCCTGGTGCAGGACGCCGCCTACGAGTCTCTCCTCAAGACATCCCGCCAGCTACATCATCGTAAGATCGCACAGGCACTCGAGGAGCACTTCCCTGAGACCGGGACCAGCGAGCCAGAGCTGCTCGCCCATCATTACAGTGAAGCCGGATTGACGCGCCAGGCCATTGTCTACTGGCAGCGGGCTGGAAAGAAGGCCAGTGAGGCTTCCGCGAACGTGGAAGCCATCGACCATTTCAAGAATGCGCTCGCCCGGTTGGAGAGCTTGCCGCAGAACTCCGAGCGAGCGCGCCAGGAGCTGGCCCTGCAGCTCGCCATGGCGGTGCCGCTGGCCGCCTCCAGAGGTTACGTTGATCCGGATGTAGAAAGGGCTTACACGCGGGCGCGTACACTGTGTGAGCAGTTCGGCAAGGACGAGCAGTTGTTTCCCGTGCTGCATGGCCTTTTCCGGTTCTATGTTATTCGCGGTGAGCACGACACGTCGCGCAGGTTGGGGGAGAGACTGCTCGGTCTGGCGCAAAGCTCGGGCGACTCCGATCAGCTACTCGAGGCCCACCGGGCGTTGGGCCTGACCTTGAGCTTCGTCGGTGACTTCAAGCAGGCACGGACGCATCTCGAAACAGGAATTTCCTTGTACGACCGCCGGCAACACGGAGCGCACGCCTCAGTCTACGGCCATGATCCCGGGGTGATCTGCCTGGGTGCGGCCTCCTGGATTCTGTGGTATCTGGGTTACTCCGATGAAGCCCTCAGTCGCAGCCGCGAATCCCTGGCACTGGGCGACGAGCTGGCGCACCCCTACAGCCAGGCCTTCGCTCTCGGTCTGTCCGGCGTTCTTCACCTGTTCCGCGGCGAATGGCAGATAGCGCAACAGCGCGCGGAGGCAACGCTGAAGCTGTCCATGGCGCATGACTTTCCCTTCTGGCTGGGTTGGGCCACGGCCATGAAAGGCTCTGCTCTGGCGCACATGGGTCACGCTGCACAGGGCGTCGCCATGATGCGCAAGAGCATAGCGGCCCTCGGTGCAGCCGGGGTTGCACAGGGACGGCCCTTGTGGCTCGGTTTGCTGGCAGAGGCTTGTTTACAGGCGGAGCAGCCCGAGATGGGGCTGGAGGCCGTTGACGATGGCCTCGCCATGGCGGAGGCACAAGGCGATATGTATCGCGCTGAGCTGCACCGTCTCAAGGGGGAGCTGCTATGGGCGAGCGCCGGCGACAAGGGGCAGCCTCAGGTCGAGGAGTGTTTCACCCGCGCCGTAGAGGCGGCCCGGCAACAGGATGCCAGGTCTTTCGAGTTGCGGGCGCTGACCAGCCAGGTGCGTCTGTTGCGGAGCGGAGACGACGCGTCACGCGCACGGCGGCTGCTGTCCGAGCTGTACGCGGGGTTCGGGGGGGGCTCGGAGACACTCGACCTGCAGGCGGCGCGCTCCGCGCTGGCACCATCCCCCAAGTCCTGACCGGCCGCCCGCCCCGCCGTCTTTGCTCAGGGGCAGAGCGGCTCGGGAATAGGCAGGGGCTCCTCCGTTATGCTCAGCTCATGGCGGGTCTGCGAGGCGGGCTGCTCCAGCCAGCAGGCGCCCAGATCATAGTGGAACTGCCAGCGTTCCCCGCCCTCCGTGTCCACGTACAGAGCCGTGTTCTGGCCGACGGTATGAAACAGGCTCGGATCGCTGCCGAGCGCTTCGATGCGGTTGGTCTCCGAGCCGGCCGGTGTTTCCCGCTGCGCCTCCGTGACCACCACGAAATCAATCGATGTCTGTCCGCCCGGCGGCAGCGTCTGCGCCGGGGCCGTTGTTTGCACCGGCACCAGCTGCAGCGGCATGGCGGTCTGATTGCTGACGATCAGCTGCTGTGGCGCTGATCGATGCAGGACAACCGTGTCCCTATGCATGATGCTCTCATCGTTGCAGGCTACTGTAAGCGTCATGGTCGCGCCCACCATGACGGCTCCGGCAAAGGGTTTGTGCCAGGCTTCCCTCAGCATAAGCTGGTCTCCTCGAGCAGACGCCGCCAGATCTGCAGGTCGGCGCACCTCATGTCGTTACGGGCCATGGAGCGCGTCGCGGCATCGGCAAGAAATCGTTTGGTCTTCGCCGAAGACGCCTTGGGGCTGCCCAGCTTCTGGTGTGGCCCGCTTACCCGCCTTGGCAATGTGCCCTGCCGCACTGTGCGCTCCACAACCTGCAGTGTCTCACTGTGCTCCATCAGGTCGCCGTGCTCTTCGGCTTGCGCCAGATCATAAACCTGTTGCAGCGGTGTCTGCGCCAGACGCGCGGACCAGGCGGGCACGGTGCCGTCGCCCTCGCCTGCACTCAGGGTGCTGACCGGGCTTCTTGTGAAATCGGGGTCGTATTCGCTCCCGTCTATGTTCTTCCAGCTCTGGGCGACCGGCATGCTCTTATTCCCGGAACGCAGATGAAACATGCGTGCGATGAAGGACGCCGGCAACTCGCTGGTGAGAGCGAACCTGTCCTTGCGGCCCCAGGACAGGTATTTGGCATGGTCCTGGACCCAGGGGGGATACCTGTGCAGCTGGGACGAGCTGTAGGGGTCGGCCGGCTGCGCCGGGTCATCGGCATCACGCATAGGGTAATCCAATAGCGGGAAAGCACCGCCGGCGAGAGCGTTCTTGTCGCGTGCGTAGGTCTTCTCGTCCAGGTACATCAGCAGGAACGTGCCGGGAAAGCTGCTGGAAATCTCCGCAACCCTTTTCGTGGTGTGGAATCCGTTCAGAGGCGAGACGCCCTTGTAGTAGCGCTCGATGTGGTTGGAAGTGCCGTAGAAGCTGGTGCCCACGGTAATGACCTTGTCCGGCAGCAGTGACTGGTCACTGCTTCTTGCCAGAGCCTGCAGGAACGCCGTGGCAACCAACCCTCCCATGCTGTGACCGAGCAGCGTGGTGGTGGGCAACGGATCCTCTGCGCGGCGGGCCAGCACCTGCCCCCGCAAACGACGCAGGAACCATCTGAGATGGCTGGCCGAGGTCCAGATCCTCTGGCGCCAGTCGAAGCCGAAGACGATGTAGTTCCAGCCCTTGTCCCGGAAGTACTCCTCCGTGCCGTCATACTGACTTACCAGAAACTGCAGCGGGCCATCGGAGACAATGATGTGGTTGCCCTTGTCACGTCCGTTGCGCTGCATTTCGAGCTTCAGGGCATCGCCGTCGAAGACCATGCCGAGGTCGACCCACACCGGGTTGAATCGGGTAGGTGGCGTGGATGAGTTGTCGCGGTGCTTCTTTTTGCTGCGGGTGAGCTTGGAGCCCATTCCTCCTGGCAACACCACGATGGTTGGCTGGCCAACCCGGTAACGTCCCACGAAATCGTCGATGCGCCGGCTGTGTACGTTCTCGACGACCCGCTTGCGCGCCTGCTCGTACCGCATATTCCCCCTCCCCTGGCAGCTATGCGTTGTTGTGTTGCTACCGGTGATTCTAGAAAAGGCAGAGCAACCGATCCACCAACGGGCCGTACTGCCCGTGCGAGAGTCGTTGCAGGGTCATGCCTGCGGCGCTATGTTAGGGCGTCGCTACGAGCAGGGGGGAAACAGCAAATGCCGGCCACGGTAGGGGCCAAGGCTTCGATTGGCGTCGCCCGAAACCTTCGGGCGGGCGCAGGTGTAAAGCGCATTCTGGTCGCCAACGCCTTCTTCGATGACTTGCGTATCAACGGTCCCAACCCGTTCAAGGTCCCGCAGGCCATGGCGCCTGTCTACCTTGCCGGCGCCTTTTCCCGCGAGCACTGCAAGGTGCGCATCTACAACGAGCATTACAGTGGTCCCCTGGAGGATGAAGGCCTGCTCGGCTGGCCGGACATGCTGGTGCTCACGGGCCTGACGGTAGCTTTCGACCGCATGCTGCACCTCACCGCATATGCCCGTTCCAAGAACCCGAAAGTCATTGTCGTTGCCGGCGGGCCTGCGGTTCGAGCCATGCCGAATTATGCCCAGCGCTTCTTCGACTATGTGTGCCTCGGTGACGTGGAGCAGATCCGTGAGGTCATCATCGAGGCTTTCGGTAAGCGTTATCTGGACGAGCAGATGATTCCGAGATACGACCTGGTGAGACACTTCGGTGGACTGGGTTATCTTGAATCGAGCCGCAACTGCAATTTCAAATGCACGTTCTGCTCCCTGACAGGGGAGAACGGCCGGTACCAGCGTTACAACCTGGATACCATCCGCCGCCAGGTCTACGCCATGGGGAAGCGGCGGCATGTGGCGTTCATCGACAACAACTTCTACGGCAACGACAGAAACTTCTTCCTGGCACGCATGGAGCTGCTCCGGGAACTGCGCGGGCAGGGGTATTTCCGAGGCTGGTCGGCGTTGCTGACCAGTGATTTTTTCGCCAAGGACGATAACCTGACGCTGGCCAGGGAAGCGGGTTGCGAAGGCCTTTTCAGCGGCTTTGAATCATTCGACGACAACGTGCTGCGGCTGTACAACAAACGCCAGAACACAGTGCTGCCCCAGACGGAGATCATACGCAAAAGCCTGGACGCCGGTATTGTGTTCGGCTACGGCATCATGCTCGACGTCTCGAACCGGCATATCGCGGATATTCGTCGCGAAATTGACTTTATCCTCACGGCTCCCGAAATCACGCTGCCAAGCTATTTCTCACTGACCATCCCCATGCTGGGCACACCGTATTTCGACGAGTGTGTTGCGCGTCAGCTTCTGTTGCCGAATCTGCGCCTGCGGGATCTGGACGGATTCACGCTCACGACCCGGCCCCTGGACCCGCTGCCTGACGTGGTGCCGTTGGTACGCGGTCTTCCCAATTTGCGCGGGTACCGCCGCAAGGTCGTGCGCAAGGCGGTACAGTTCCTGCATCTTCATCGGCGACGCCTGAATGCGTTTCAAGTCACCCTCATGATGGCCAATGTCGCTCTGCTGTGTGCCCCCACCCTGCTCAACAATCCGGCGGGCTTGCGGCTGCGGTCGCCGAATCGTACCCATGTGGGTGGCACGGAAGCGCCCGACCGGTTGTACCGGCCTGCCTTTCGGGTTGCGTCTCGATACCGCGGCCACTTCATGCAGACCATGGTCACGGATGCAGACGGTGGGCTGGCCGAACACCTGCTTGAAGAACGTGCCTTGGCGTTGCGCTCACAGCAGGCAGCGCCGGGTGCATCGAGGCGCCGCGCCGCGGCGCGGCGTTGAGCGTGCGCGACTAGCCCGGATTTCTCACCAGGCGGACCGTGGATCGCAGATTATGTTGGCAAACTCAACACATTGGCTTCACCAAGCCGGTCTTCCTGATAAACAAGCTGTCCTATTCGGTTCTTGGCCCACTCTGGCTTTGCATCTTGACCGATCCCCCTTGAGCCATAGCTACAGCTATGCCTCTGCGG
>JAAUXT010027540.1_pt1 | contig 10068 bp, 13 predicted proteins | sample 7278171 | NCBI WGS metagenome assembly JAAUXT01 (sample SAMN14350112, study PRJNA611818) | marine sediment metagenome | isolation source: surface marine sediment (1.8m) | place: French Polynesia: Moorea | collected 2018-08 | reverse complement strand
ACCAGAAGTTCAGGGCCCTGCGACCAACATTTTTTTGGGCGGACCACTGAAGCCTTCTGCTTGCAGGCCAAGAACATCTCGGCCACGGCCAGAATGCTAAATCCCACGCAATAGAGGCGCACATCGTTTTTATATGTTCTCGTTTCCAGACGCAAGGAAAGCTCACAACTGACTGCGATGGATCGGTAGAACACGAAAAATGGCAGGAACCAGCGGGAACTCTGTTGATGGCTCTTACCGCGTACACAACTGTTTTCAAAATAGTTCTCAACCAAGATAAGTGAGATGAAAATTGCCTCTAAAAAACAGCCGTTGACACCGAAACAGACACGTAACATGACAGAGTGACATGTAAAACAAGTCCGCTTTGCGTACGTTACATCCAATCGCAACTCAAAGCAACACCAAGCTGAAACGAGCAAACGTTTCTGACAGGAGAACAAGTGGTTTTCCACCCCCTGCCCCTCTCGGCCTCCGTTCTGTTCCTGGAGCTGCGGGGTCTGACCGCCCCGCTCCCTCTCCGCGCCTCCCCGCTCCGTCACCAGGTGGCGTTGACTCTGCTCTCCCCCACCAGGTGGACCTGCAGCACCTGTGGACGGAGGCACAGGGGCTCGCGGAGGAGGAGACGCTGCTGCACGCCATCGACGTCACCGATTTCTACAAGTCCGTCGAGTGGGACGTGATGGCGGTGCCGGCCAAGAAGACAAACGTGTATTATCCGTGCTGCGAGGAACCGTACCCTGATATCACCTTCAACATCACCATCAGGTGAGGGGGCTACCCAAGGAGACACACCCAGATATCACCATCAGGTGAGGGGGCTACCTAAGGAGACACACCCAGACACCACCACCAGGTGGGGGGCTACCCCAGGAGGTGTACCCAGACATCACCATCAGGTGAGGGGGCTACCGGAGGAGCCCCAACCATTGTTTATTCCGGCCCGATCTCAGGAGTACCTGTTCACGTGGGTTCAATAAAGTTGCCCTTCTTGTCGTTGTAACGATCTTGTCTTCCCGCCTCCCTGTTTGCTCATCTTGACGATTCAAGTCCCCACCTGGTTTTCAGCCGCAGCGCTGATACTGTTTCTACTGTCACTGTCTGACTGAATGAGGCGAGAGCGAGGGGTTGCAAAGAAATTCCTTCCTCCCCCCTGTGCAAGGAAATTTCCTTGCAACCCCCCCCCCCATGCAAGGAAATTTCAGTGCAGGGAAATTGAACATCAAAGTTGTCAGCTGCTGTTCCCATGGACAACTTCAACTGATGAAGACGGTGAGCGGCTGATGTTCTGCTTGAGAGTCGGGTTCTTGAACTTGATTTGGCGCGGAACGAACGCAGAGGACACTGCGTTTGTGTCGCAAACACGATTGTCGCAGTGGATACGATGAACCACATTGGTCAGAATCCGCCCTTACCTCGCGCATGTCCTCCACCTTCTTCCAGACGGAAGACGCTGTTCTACACGGTGAATCTGCTGATCCCCTGCATCGCCATCAACATGCTGACAGTGCTCACCTTCTACCTGCCGTCGGACAGCGGGGAGAAGATCTCGCTCTGCATCTCCATCCTCCTCTCTCTCAGTATCTTCCAGGTCGGTGCCGCGGGGCGAAAGCGACGTTTATTGGTTTGATGCGAAGAGACGCCTGCAATATGGGCATTGTCAGAGTCTCAGCTGCTCTTAAACATCAAGCTTCAATCCCAAAATGGGTTGGTCGGGAAAGGTGGGTCTCTCCGGGGCCAGGTCCCTTGTTCGTTGAAAGTTTCGGGGGGCGTGATTGCTTCTTGTCGATGGAAATTCTCGAGAAACAGAAATGCATTTTGCGTTGTGTTGGTGGAGGTGGGGAGGATAGCAAACCACTTTCACGGACCAAGCATTGGGCTAGGGGCCTCTGTCAGTTAGCGGCCTCGACGGCTGCAAAAATGAGGAGGAGGGTCAACTTTAGGGCGGCCTGGGAATCCAACTTTCAAATTATGGGGGGGGGGGGGTCAAATATGAATTTGGTACAAGGGAAGTCAGGGGACCCGAGGCCCCTGCAACGAAATGGCCAGACACCCAAAATCTGGAGGCATGGGGCAAAGGTCCCAAGCCTCTGGCCAAGGTGAGGCAGGTCTGGTGGTAGGTGCCTTAGCCCTCTTACCTGGTGCCTCCTCATTTCATTTCTCACTTGAATTATACAGACACTTATCAAGGCTCTGAGTGGCCTTTGCAAACTGATATCATATGTGAGTTGAAATGAGGAGGCACCCTATGTCAAGGGGTGTCTCCCCATTTCGTCCCCCCCCCCAATCCGCCGGATTTCTGTTGACCCGATGTGGATGTTGCAGCTGCTGCTGATGGAAATCGTCCCGGCGACGAGCATCACGATCCCGCTCATGGGGAAGTACATCCTCTTCACCATGGTGATGGTGTCGCTCAGCGTCTTCATCTCCGTCGTCACGCTCAATGTGAGGTACAGGTACGTACCGCTGTGACGTCACACTCACATACTGCTATGACGTCACGCTCAACGTGAGGTACAGGTGCGTACCGCTGTGACGTCACGCTCAACGTGAGGTACAGGTGCGTACCGCTGTGACGTCACACTCAACGTGCGGTACAGGTGCGTACCGCTGTGACGTCACGCTCAACGTGAGGTACAGGTACGTACCGCTGTGACGTCACACTCAACGTGAGGTACATGTACATGGCGTTGTGGGGCAACCCCCAATACAGTAGAACAGGTGCTGTTGAATTCGACCACCATCCCAAAAGGCAATAGTGTTCACTGCCCTGATGGCGTTTTCTGTGTTGAGGTTCAGACTGCAACCTTGCATCCTGGTCTTCTCTATGGAGGACTGATGTTGCTTGAACAGAATGTGTCATGCACCTCACAACCCTCTCCTCCCCACAGGTCGGCGGGCACCCACCAGATGTCGCGCTGGACGCGCGCCTTGTTCTTCCGCTTCCTGCCGCGCTTCCTGTGCATGGACGCCCCGGGCGCCGAGGTGGACGTGCCCGGGGCGATCGGAGCCGGAGGGTCGGACGCTGGCGACGACGACGCTCCGTACGACCCTGCGGGAGACCCCGCGGCGCAGCAGTCGGACCTCGCGCGTCTCGCCAACCCGTTCAAAACGACGCGGAACCGCCTCAACCCGAGCGAGTCTGACCTGGAGCAGATCTACGGGAATGCGTACATCTCAAGCTCGTTTATCGGGGTGCGGCCTGAGCACCTGAGGAACGTCGATATGACAGGGTTCTGTCGGGTACGTGTTGGGTTGGTGATGTGTGTGTGTTTGTGTGTGTGTGTGTTTGTGTGTGTGTGTGTGTGTACGCCCGCTACAGCTCCCTCGTCCTCGCTCCCACAGGCGTGCTCGGCGCGGAAGTGGGACGCGTCGCGACGCTACCCGCCGCACATGCTCAAGGCGCTCGATGGAACGGCGTTCGTCGCGAAGCACATGAAGGACGACGACGACTCCACGAAGGTCAGTCGAGAATCAGACAAAGCGGTCAGAGCGGTCATGCTCGCGTAGCTTGACATTCTCTCATTGCTTTCCACATTGTACAGCTGACAAATGCATTTTCTCTCATGTTCCCGACGCCACCCTCGCGTCTCTTCTCTCACTCCAGGTGAAGGACGACTGGAAGTACATCGCGCTCGTCATCGACCGCATCTTCCTCATCCTTTACGTCGCCATCTGTATGTTCGGGAGCCTCGGGCTCCTCCTGAACGCGCCCATGCTCTACGACAACCGCGACCCCGTCAACTGAGGCGGGTCACGTGGTGATGACGTCACACACTCTCCAGAGCGCTTCCGCTGACGCAGCAGCTTCAGGAAATACATTTCTGTGACGTCACGATCCTGAGGCCTGGAACTTGCCAATTTGGAATTTCCCTTTGGTGTTGCAGCTTCTCACCAGTTGTGCACTTGTTGCTGCTCTGAGCGGGCGGATCCCGGAATGTCGGGGTGAGGCTGACAATGTTACACTGCTGAGACATTTCATTTGCAAGCTGGTGGTGAGGGGAGTGGTGGAGCTTGCGTTGGCGGTACAGCTGCCATCATGTACAGACTGAGTTACTTGCTGATCACAAAATGCACACCTAATCACTTGCATCTATGCACTGTTGCAGCCTTCCAAAACGTGTAAACATGTGTAAACTGACTGAAAATCTTTTGTCAATAAAAATTGTACAGTTTCAACTGACATACTAACAATGCCAACTCCGTTTGGTCTGACGAGATGCAGAAAGGTGTTCTCCATCTCGTTGGTTTGGTGACCTCGAGTCAAAGCTGGTGAGAAGGGGTTGAAGCGGGGCCATCATCACTGAAACAGAAGTGCAGCCTCATTCGTTTTGGATGTTTTATCGTTGCTCTCCCCACCCCCACTGCAAAATGCCGAGGCAAACGTTTTCAACTTGGTGCTCGGTTGCGCCGTGGTTTTACGCTTACAACCATCGGTAGCAAGGGCGACATCTAGCGACACTGTGAGGGAGCATTTACAAAATCACAAATGCGTAAATTCGGTTCTTCACTTTTCTTCTGCCATTCAGCTTGGTTGATTGCGTTGACAATATTTACTTTCAAATGAAGATTCTTTTTCTTTTCCCATTTCCACAGAACGTTTTGAAGAAGCCATGAAGGTCGAAAGAAAGGTTTCATTTTGTTGCTGACTTTCTTCCGGTGCTTTACTTCCGGTTTATCAACAACAGCCGGCTCGACAAGCCCGGACCGATACTTTTCTGTGGTCGATTTGTCAGACGCTGCCCACGAACTCTCGCTATTTAAAGGCCGAGGCAGAGTCAGTTTGGATCAGTTTATCGCTCTGAGGTGAGTGTCACACAGTTGTCTGTGCAGGAGTTCGACTGCATGCTGAAGTGTCTCCTCCCCGCCCCAGAAAATCAAATCGATCCCAGAGTGGCGTCCGAAGCGTCCTTTTCGCAGACCAACATCTCTTCTACATCGGATTGGCTTTGAAATGCAAACGCCCAGTTTCCCAAGACGCACAACTCGTTGCAGCCATGGCGAATCAGCAGCGGAAACGCGCGATGAAGCGACTGGCGTTCGACCAGGACGAGCTCCAGAGGGCGCCAGTAGACGGCGTCTCGGCGGCGCCGCTCGACGAGGACATGCTCGAGTGGCACTGCAACTTCGAGTTCGACGGCGTCGTGTACCACGTGGTTCTCTTCTTCCCCGAAACGTACCCGTACAAGTCGCCCTCGGCAGAATTCGTACCCCCAGGGTTCCAGTTCGTCGGGGGAGCGACGAAACCTGGGAAGAAAGGCACTCAGGTGAGAAGGGTAACGCTGGTGTGTCGGGGAAAGAGGGGGTTTGGATGTTAGGCAGAAATATATATGGTCGGGTTTGATTTTCGTGCTGAATCAGCAAATTTTATGTGGCAATCAGTGTTTCCATCGCAAATCAGGCGTTCTTCCGGTTTGTGAGTTTTGGGTGCCTGTAAATTGTGGGGACTGAATGACGAAAGTATCACTGGAATGAACATTCGTCGAAAAAAAATATCTGAACGCCAAGAACAAGCCCACCAAAAAAATTAGGTGGCTTTAGCCATGAAGGCATTTCTGCCTTGCCGTGACCAGGATTCGAACCTGGGTTGTCTCGGCCACAACGAGAAGTACTAACCACTATACGATCACGGCCACACAGCCACCGCTGAGAAACGCTCCCGAAAACTCCGCCAATACGCCTACAGGACCCGTTTGTGTGCGCTCAGCCAATGAAATGAGGTGGTTTTATTTTGTTTCAGGTGTGTCTGTCAATATTTTCTGATTTCGCGGAATGGCACACGGAATGGGCGAATGAGAAAGGTGGGTGTGGAATTGTGTGTGGATGCGGATCATGAATTTGGTCTGAGTAGATCCTGACTTTGAGCAATTTGTTTTGACTCCCAACAGGAATGGGGTGGTCTCCGGGCTACACTGTGCAGACGGTGATGATCAACTTCGTCGCGTTCATGGCTGACATGCAGTCTCAGATGGGGACCTGGGGAAGAGATACGTTCAAGGTGCGAAACAGCCTCGAGAAAAACGTGGCTCTGCCTGCAGTGAAGTGAATACCAATTACCCCCAATTCACACAGCATGCGCCAGCGCATCATGCACAGCTTTTACGACATTCCGCACCATGCGCCAGCGCAGTTTGGGGTTGGAACCCATCTGCAATCATGGTGGCGCACACGCACTCAGTGTGAACACAACCATGGACATTGGTGAGACCCATTTTGGTGCGCTGTGACCTTGGCGTGCGTATGCGCTGGCGCACGCGGTGTGGCCCTGGGGTCACACACTGCTTTCGTTTGGGCTTCTGAATGTGATTTTCGTTGCAGAGAAACGAAGAACTGGCGAAAAAGTTCAAATGCCCGGACTGCGGGCACTGCGCCAAGGAGCCGTACCCCCCGATGCCGGACTTGTCCCTCAAAACAGTCAAAGGTGAAGTGGTTTGCCAGTGCAACTCGACACGGAAACTGATTCCACCAATCAGACTTGGCTGAAAGTGCACTTTTGGCCTGATCCGTTGTGTGTGTGTGTGTGTGTGTGTGTGTGTGTGTGTGTGTGTGTGTGTGCGTGCGTGCGTGCGTGCGTGCGTGCCCCCGCGCGCACTCAGAGCAGAAGAGTTGACATCTTGCGTTGGAATGTCCGTCCCATTCTCTTTCTGCGAGGTGTCAGAACGCGCATTGCGACGTTTGCTTGAACTTTAATTTCAGCGAAAGCGGGGAAGGCGGCAGCAGCGGCGGCGGAGGACCAGGCCACCAAGTTCCAGATCGTGGACTATATCTCCAAGGCCAAGTTCTCCGTGTCAAAGCCCAAGGGGAAGGAGGATCTGTACGGCTACGGGCTCATCAAGAGCGGGCCCGATCACAGGTGCGTGACAGATAAAATCTGTGAGGACCTTGTCTTCTTCTCAGGTCACAAAGCTCAACAGCTGTTTGGCTGGCAAAAAGACATGGGGCGTGGCAGGTCTTCTCCGTGAACCTTGTTTCAAAATTCAACACTTTGTAAAAAAATAAAACAGACAAAAACAAATTCCCGCGGGGTGCGTCTTTCTGTGCGGTCCGCCCCCCCCCCCTCCCGACGAGTATTCATGCTGCCCACCTTGTCCCCCCCCCCGCGCTCCGACCCGTCCAGCCCCGCGTCCCCGATTCCGAGGCGCACCCGTAAACGTCGCGTCTCTCACTGCAGCGTCGCGTCTCTCTCACTGCAGCGTCGCGTCTCTCTCTGCAGCGTCGTGTCTCTCACTGCAGCGTCGCGTCTCTCTCTGCAGCGTCGTGTCTCTCACTGCAGACCGTCGCTGACGACACCGTGCGAGTTCCTGAACGGCGAGTCATTCCACGGCATGAAGAAGTCGATCGGGAAGGTGCAGAGCATCATGAAGGAGGAGCTGGCCTTCTTCCTCCCGCTCTATATCCACCCGCTGCACGGCGAGCAGATCCAGGATGCCGTGGAGGAGACCATGAAGGTGCGCTGAGAGTTGCGGCGGAAGCGAGGGGGCAGGGAGGGGGCGTCGGGAGAACGGGGCGGTGGGGAGGGGAAGGGGCAGCGTGGGGAGGGGAGGATAGGAAAGAGCAGCGGGGGACGGCGGGGTGGGGCAAGGAGGGGGCGATGGGTCGGGGAGGAGAGTGGGGCGTGGTGGGGGGGGGGGCAGCTGCAGGGGTGGCGAAGCACGCAGAATCTTGTGTGATTGTGCGAAGTGTGGTGCAGACCGAGTCCTGAACCAAGGCGGCAGTTGATGACGAGGTGGAGGGGACATCCACAAAACACTGCGCGAGATTCTGTCACCGTCTCCGTCTCTGTTCCGCGCTACCGTGTTGTGTGCGGGTAGCCCCGGTTGGGCTTCGCCGTACACTCGCTGCTTCGCCACTGCCTGCGGCACCATGGTTGGTTGCAGTCTCAGGCTATGGCAGACTGTCAAAGTAAGGAACTCAGGCTAAACTATACTAAGTTTATTCTCACTCTGGAAACAGTAAACTGCTCTGCAGGGTTGTTGTGTCTGCAGCTTTTATTGTTAGCTCAAGGTGCTGGCCTGGTGTGTAGCTTTAGCTTTGCACAGCTCCACTGAAGCAGCTCTACTGGGTACTCAGGGCCTTGCCATAAGCTGGTTTGCTCGCATGGGAAGAGCCCAACTCTGTCGGCTTGACAGCAGTTTTCCGAGCGTGTGTTGTGGATCAGCGGTGCATCTCGGTGTTGCTCCCAGGCGGTGGCGGAGATCCTGCCGGGCTGTAAGAACTTCGGGAAGCGGAACGAGGCAGACGAACTGCTCATGCGCGTGCTGCCCAACCTCATGAGCGCCACCGTCGTCGAGTTTTCCAAAGGTAATGCGCATGCGCGCGCGAAATTCAACATCAGTGAATGGGACGGGTGTGTGTGTGTGTGTGTGTGTGTGTGTGTGTGTGTGTGTGTACGTGTGTGTGACAGAGAGAGAGGAAAGAGCGTCACAGACAGAGGAACAGTACGTGTGTGCGTGTGTATGTAACAGAGAAAAGAGCGACATTGAGAAACTGAGAGAGTGCGTGTGTGCGTGCGTGTTCTGCAAGCTTTGCACGACACCGCTGCCAGACTGGTCACCATCAAGGCGTGATTTTCTCCCGTCCGTCCCTAGGCACACAGCACGCGAGCGACAACCACCTGAACGGCTACTTCTCTCTGCACCGCCTCTTGCTGTGGGCGATCAAGACCTACCCGGGGCTACAGCAGAAGATCGACGCGCGTCTCGCCGCCTTCATCGACGACGAGACGATGCGCTTCAAGAACAAGTGTCCGCACCTTGGGGAATGGCTCATGCTGCTGTCGGGCTCCTCCAAATACAGGTGCGAACACACACACACACACACACACACACACATGGAGTGTGGCTCATGCTGCTGTCGGGCTCCTCCAAATACAGGTGCGAATACGCACAAACACACACCACACACACACACACACACACACACACACACACACACACACACACACACACACACACACACGGGCTCCTCCAAATTATACAGGTGCGAACACATCTCTTTCCTTCACGAAATTTTGAATTTTCTGTTGGTTGTTGGACACGCGGACACACGCACATTGCATGCACGTGCAAAACACACACACAGACACACACACACATGTATGCACACGGACGCGCACACACAGACACAACAGAAACCATACAGACACACGCCCGCGTACAGACAGACAGACAGGCAGACAGACAGACAGACAGACACACACACACACACACACACACACACACAACACACGATTTCGCGGAAGTTTCCGACCACATTGCTCGTTGTCGTGTTGTCGCTGAAGAAATGAACGTCTCCTTCGTGCCACCAGGTGGCCGGACGCCGCGAACGCGTACCTGTCCGAGAGTCGGAAACGCAACGTCATGTGGTACGTCAAGGACGACGCCAAGCTCGGCTTCCTCGACACGGACCGGAAGTACCGCCTCGAGCACACCCTGGCGGCGACGGCCGTCAGCCGGAAGCTGCTCGCCTTCCAGGTAAACCACGTGGAACCGGAGGGGATCTCGCCGTAACATTGGGTGCTACACTTTGTAAGGGATGGCCGGTTTACAGACACAGAACAGCACACACACACACACACACACATACTGCTGGTGTGCACTGAGGTGCAGGCTGCGACACACACACAGACACACACAAACTCCCATTCACAAATGCACAAGCACACACACACAGACCACACACACGCACACCGACCGACGCGCCCTCTGCCGCAGGTGTTGTTCCTGGACATCGCGATGCCGGAGGGAATGACACGTGACCAGCTGATCGCGCGGTACGACAAGAACTGCGGCTTCCCGACGGACGCGATGGTCGCCGAGATGAAGGCGGCGTGCGCCAAGATCGAGTCTATGAAGACGTTCGGGGACTGGTACAAGGTCCGCGCGACATGGGCGGTGAAGAGTAGAGCTGTGTGTGTGGGTGTGTGTGTGTGTGTGCGTGTGTGTGCGTGTGTGTTTGTGTGTGTGTGTGTGTTTGTGTGTGTGTGTGTGTTTGTCTGTCTGTCTCCGTCTGACCTTGTCAGGATCTCTGAGGGTCAGTTCTGTTGTGTGTGTGTGTGTGTGTGTGTGT
>JAAUXT010030822.1_pt1 | contig 10070 bp, 9 predicted proteins | sample 7278171 | NCBI WGS metagenome assembly JAAUXT01 (sample SAMN14350112, study PRJNA611818) | marine sediment metagenome | isolation source: surface marine sediment (1.8m) | place: French Polynesia: Moorea | collected 2018-08 | reverse complement strand
GAAACCGCTGCACAAAACCATTTAAGATTCGCGTGTCACATCATTCGCCACACCAATTGACCTGGTAGGACTGACCTGCTCTTTGGCATATGCTTGGATCGACCAGATCACATGTGATCCTCAGGAAATAAAGAACCACAGAAGAAACTGCTCTGAAAAAAACCCCGAAAAATTGCACTGCAGCGGTTTCTTTTGAAGACCCCCTCGTATTGATTTTGACGACGTGGCCTGCAGTACTGTGTGTGGGTCAAGGAGGAATGGAAGTGCTCGTGCGAAGAACACGACGGTTGAGATTTACCGGATTGTGCCGTTTGCGGTGCAGTGTCGCTTTTCAGCCGCGTCTTCAAATCTTAGCTCCTATTTACCTGTCTGACCATATTTTTGATGAGTCTGTTCGCTGCCTGTAGATCTTCCGGGTTTTTACTTTTCAACAACCGAGCCAGAAGCTACAATGAGAAACGACCCCGTGCATTACCCCACAAAGTCCGGATACATTGAAAAAGACACAGATCTGAGGAGGTTTCTGGTTCTCTCTGCCGTACAAACCACAAAAGGAAAGGCCAGCTGTACGAGCCATAAACAGAAGAAATATCGATCTCGCTCGCGCCGTGTTTGGTTGATGTGTGGTTTTCAACAGCTCTGACCCAAAAAGTTGACAATGTGGTGTCTTGTGAACAAGCCCGTCGCTTTTCGATTCAACATGTTTCTTTCACAATCCGCGCAGGGAAACGGAATGGCAGCGCAACGAGTAAAAGCAGCGGATTCTCAACCTTTGATTTCTCCTCGTCCTCAAACGTAGCTTTACGATCTCGATCTGTGGGTGGAGGTTCGTATGTCTGGAAAAAAGGAAAGCAAAACAAGATGTCAGTCTTCTGAGAATTTAGAAATTCGGTGTCGTCGAACCGTCGAGTCACAAACTTCGGTTTTCAAAATTTTTGCCACCTCACACGAGCAATTTACCGGCAGTCAAGAACTGATTTTCAGACAAATACCAAAAAGCTCAAAACACGTCAGAAAGCTCAAAACACCAATCTACCGGAACAAAAATGCATGCGGAGAACACATTTCGTTCAATAGGGACGGGACTAAGAAGAGAGAAAAGCCTTTGTGAATGAATCTGATGCGCAGTGCATCTGAAAAGGTGAACATTGCGAGATGTAAGGTGGACAAAGCACAGCTACAGATTCACTCCAGCGTTAGTTAGTTAAGTCAGGGCCACACAACCAAATCACTTTTGTTGACTCGTAGATTTCAAGGTGGTGGTTTGCTGGAGTACCTTATTGTCAGCTGCTTCCTGCAAAGAGTCATTGCCTGAGGTTCAGACGTAAACAAAGCGAACTGAACTTCCAAGTAGAACATCAGCCGCGCGTCACACACGTCGAGTTTCGTGAAACGGGGGGGGGGGGTCACACAGGCCTCCAGCTGGATACACAGAGATACGTGGAGGATACGCGGGTAAACCATCATCATCCAACTTCGCGGCTGACAAAAACGAACTGTCACCTTGGGGTCTTGTCCAACATTCAAACTCAAAACTCAAAATTATCGGAACTGTTCAGCCAAACCATGCACACACACACACACACGCGCACACACACACACACGAACACTGACAAGCAGACAGATGCACGCACACACATCACGCAAAGAAGTTGATGTAAATAGAAAACCACAACAACATCAAACAAGAACAACACTTTCCCGTCCGTGCTACTGAAGCGAAATCCTGATACAGACCTTGGAAAACTGCAGGAGACCAAAACAAGACGAAGCGGCACAACCATGAAACACAAGTCAAGCGCACACTCGCCAAGAGATATTTGGTTTGGGTCTCAATACTGAACTGGCTGGCAAGGAAGAACCGCAGGTTTGCGTCTCCTGATTCGCAGTGTTATTCATCTTCTTCATCACCATCATACAAAGCAGCAACCACTCTGCCTTTCGTACCCACGCGGACAAAACTTTTCGCTTCATAAAGTGCATTGCGAAATAACTCACTTTCTCCACGTGGACGGGGTCTTCCTTGACGATTGCCTGTCGCTTCAGCATCGAGTAAGCTTCAAGAATCTTCGTCTCGTGCTTCAGTCCCAATGTCCAGCTGTACAGGATCTCGATGCACTTCTTCTTCACCTTCTCCGTCGTATGAGCACCCAGGTACTGTGGACAGCAAAACCATTGCACAATGCGTTGGAACTTGTTCCCCGACAAACATGACCTTCGAAAACTTCCAAGCAATGTTTTGACAGAGAAGTCGAAATTTGGTCTCACCTTTGGGGAAACTACTTTGATGATTTCATTGAGGAAGCGGAATTTGCCGATTTCCTGATGAAACCTCTTCCCGCAGTTCTTCACACAGGCTTCCAGGGTCTGTGGGCGAAATGAAGTTGTCACTCAATCCCTTTTTGCTCAGCAGGATTTGCAGCTCCGACTCAGCGATTTTTGGCTTGTGACATTCTGCCTGAATAAAATCCTCCCGCTCTTCCACGCTACCGTATCGCAGCAACGCACTTCTCAACATATCCACAGTCCCCTCTCGTTCACTACAACTTACCGCGAGTGCAAACAGCGCTTCTCGCTCCTGCGGAGACTGAATCTTGTGCGCAAGGAGGCGAACAGAGATCTGCGGTCCCTCGAGCTCCTTGTTGACACGGTCGCAGAAGCTCATGATGGCCTCCCAGTCCTCATCCCGCCGCGCGGGATTCGTCGCCTTGTCTGCAAACGAAACCATAGACGTCTGCAAACATCTCGAGTCGAAAATGCTTCTCTTTTGTCCCAACGAAAGGTTTCTCAGCACACTGTCCACATACTCAAAGCTCTGAACATCCCTGATCTCAAGGCAGCTGCAAATGAGTGTCGTAGAACGTACTCCTTTTCACTCAATTGGATTCACAGCTTGTCACCCACACGAAGATGCCACACCAAGGGGTTTGAACAATCTCGGTGACCGTGTCGGCACCTCAAGCGCACGCACACACAGTAGGGGGACAGATCATATGATCAAGACGCCGCAGTGCACGTGTGCAAAGGTCAATACCCCGACACACAACAGTTTCAGATAAGGTTTACGTAAGTTCTGTTTTCCTCCACATTCACGTGCATTTTTGAGCCACCCTCAGCTCTGTTTGTGTGAGGGAAGCAAATTTCCGCGACGGATCTCGATGTTGAGGGGGTTGGTCCCTGCCCAGGAAAGTTGCACATCTATTCCGCTGACACGAAGCATTAGCACCAAAATGATGACATCCAAAATATGACCAATATTATTTTTCGCCAATAGACCACAAAAATACACAGTGTGTGCCCAGATAAAGCCAGATTTCTGCTTACTTAAGATCGATTCCAAGCTGCTCTCGTCATCAGCAGCCATGTTGTTGGTTCTGAATCCTCGAAATGAGACTGGTGATAACTGTCATGACATCTTTCATGACATGATACAAATATATTTCGAAAAGCGCCATACTACAACAAAAAATATTTATCTTAATACTATATCTTTCATTTGTCAAATTCCTTTCATGAAGGTCGAATAACGAAGTACAGTGAAGACATAGACACCCACGACACCAGCGCCAGAGGAATATTGTCAGAACCAGGGTTTGATCACATGATAATATAGACATGCAGCAGTCACACACATTCTCAAAAAAATCTTGGATCATTCCCAATCTTGTTCTCCAACCCAGATCTTCGACAGATGTTTGTAAACTCAGGCTGGAATAGTTGTCCGTTATGTTTGATCTGAGCGAAGATCCTGGCTGAAAAAATATACTTATATTTGTTTGCTGATCATCACATGTCATTACGGACGGCACAGCGCGAATTTCGAATGCGAAGCACGGATTATCGCCCGCTCGAATGTTGACATGAATCATGAAGTCAACCAAAGAATTGGCGTGGTGAGTTCAGCAACAGTGGTTATTGCTGCACTGAAGGTTTAAACATAAAAGTCTGAGGTTACTTGGACAGGTTAACGCAGTGATCTCATCTCAAAACGTGTGTGTGTGTGTGTGTGTGTGTGTGTGTGTGTGTGTGTGTCGGCATGTAGACCAGATATAGATCTGCGTGTGATGTGTGTGTGTGTCTGCAGAGATGTGTGTGCGTGTGTAGGGTCTATGTGAGGGTGATTTCACCTGCAGATAATGAGTTTCGGAAAATGCCTTCAACCATTTTTGGGCATTCGCAACAAGTCACAATTTCAGGGAGCTGGGAATCATCAGGAAAAGGTCGAAGAAAAGCGACAATGCAGCCCTCAGGCGAGCGAAACAAGCAAGTGAGTGGGCCCAGCCTGCGTTGTGTCTCAATCTATGAATTTGACAACTGGCCACAGCTCACCACCAGACCAGAGTCGAAAACGCAGCGCGAAATGTCCTTTGTCTGATGAAATTTGGACGAAGGTGGATTGAAGGCTTTCATTCCCTTGCAAAGTGCCTTCCAACGATTTGTGCATCGTTTGCAAAGCAGCAAAACCAAAACCAAACGTTGTGGCTTCACGAAAGAATTGCAACACCACACAACTATTGCAATTGCTGTCAACCTGCCCAAATTTATTCCCACTGGGCTGTTTTTGTGATTAGAGCTTGAGTACTTCGTTTTTTGATGTTCGTCATTTTCCATGGAGTAACCTGATGTTCTCCGTCAACTCTCTGGACTCAGTCTTGATTCTCACCAAAACACAGCACAGTGAAAATCAATTTTTTCGTGGTGCCTTTCAGATCAAATTTATTCTTACCTCATCGTGGTCGACTTTGAGGCGACGTGCTGGCAGGACCAGAAGTACCGACAGCACGAAATCAGTGAGTACCACTGACTACTGACTGACTCACTCACTCACTCACTCACTCACTCACTCACTCACTCACTCACTCACTCACTCACTCACTCACTCACTCACACTGCAGTTGAGTTCCCGGCAGTTCTGCTGAGCATGCGCAGCGGCGAGATCGAGGCCGAGTTCCACGAATTCGTGCAGCCGCAGGAAAACCCGACGCTCAGTGACTTCTGCAGCAAGTTCACCGGCATCTCGCAGGTCAGCTGCTCTCTCATTGCAAATGAAACGATGCCATTTTCTTTCGAGGTTGTGTTTGCTCTGTGTCTCGTTGTGCAGCCGAAAATGTCGCGCGTGATTTTCATACTTGTTTTGAGACTTCATTTGTAAAGACACTTGAGAGATTCCCACACAACCACAGTTTATATTTTTTTTGGGGGGGGGGGGGGTTGGTTCCGCCGACTTTTTTCAGGGCTGAATTCAAGTTTATATTCCTACTTCAGACAGACATGCCACTTTACCTGTCAGCCTGCAGCCAGTTGTTCACTCTGTACCCTCACAGACTCAGGTGGACGAGGGGATTCCGCTGTCCCTGTGTCTGCAGCGCTTCCGCGTCTGGCTGAGCAAACTTGCCGACAAACACAACCTCAACTACAACAGCTGCGACGGCGTCAAAAACGCGTGCGCTTTCCTCACTTGGTCCGGTGAGACTTTCTCAACAGTTTTTTTTTGGGGGTGGGGGAGGAGGGGGGTTCACGGTTCTCTGGTGGCAATTCAGCCCAAATTTGTAATTTATGTCTGCCAGAGGTCAGGGATTGGAAAGCAGTTGTTTTATTTTCGCAAAAATTTGCATTGACAAACGAACATTCGTGTTCTTGCGCCGTTTATTTCTCCTGCAAATATCCTGGCTCGAAAACCTGCGAACGCTGCGGTTCAAAATAACTGATGGCTTGTCCTTTTCTTCGTCCAAGATGCTGACTTGTTCTTCTCGCTCGTTGCAGATTGGGATTTCGGTGTTTGTCTCGAATACGAGTGTCGGCGAAAGCAGCTCCGAAAACCGCCCGAGTTGAGCACCTGGATCGATCTCCGGGCCACGTATCGTGTAAGATGGACAGACACGCGCTTCGCGTCTGTTTTCTTTGTGGTGTTATATGTTTATTTACCATGACCACCCCCTAAGTGCTACAGGCACCCATAGCCCCAGCAACAGCCACAACCCTCAGGAGCCACTCCTGGCCACTAGGCACATGACCCAGACTACCAATATACAATGCCTTGAGACACCATAGAGGAAGGTAGCCTAAACCACTGAGCTCCAACTGATACTTTACAACAAACTATACTACAACCTCACTACTGGGCCAAACTTGTACATACAACAGTGGTCCAAACTTGTTTGTCTGGAAAGAATTGCTTGAGTAGTGGAACTTGGCAGTTTGAGACAGTGGGTTTGCGCTGCTTGCAAGGATAGAACTGACAATTGTGTGTTTTCAGAAATTTTACGGGCGCAAGCCTAAGGGTCTGAACGGAGCTTTGAAAGATGTCGGCATCTCGTTCGAGGGAAGGGAACACTCAGGTGAGCGATATCTGCCCACTCGACTTTCAATCCATTTATTTCGGTACGTCCCGTCCCAGTTGCTTTGTCACTCACCAAAGAATGTTCGGATGTGCGCAAACAGATGCGCACCTGCCTTGTGAGCCCACGTACTTTCGCTTGAAATTGAGAGTTTCAGCAATATGCTCCGCAGACGTAACCCGTACACGTAGCATGTAGCTTGTTGATGCAACTCCCCTGTTATGGAAGAGGCAACAATCATGTTTAGAAACAGTTCTGGAACCAGATGCTTGAAGTACTGCTCAAAGTATTGATATATAGCTCTATCAGAGTTCACAAACCCCAGAGTTATATCTTGGAAAAAGCTTGTGTTTTATCTGTTTCATATCTGTGAACTCTTCCAAAATAGGGGAGTTGCATCAACATGCTACGTGTACGTCTTACGTCTACGGAGCATTTTGCTGAAACTCCCCAATGTTTCTTGAACACGGAGATGTGTTTGTGCTTGTCCCAGGTCTTCACGACGCCGTGAACACGGCGAAGCTGGCGTGGCGCATGGTGCGAGACGGGTGCGTGATGCGGCTCACCCGCCCCGCCCCCGCCAACCCGAGACCCGCCGCGGTAAGCAGGTACTTCTCCCAAACAGCAGCGAGGTTTCGCAAATTGGAAACGTAGACGTCGGCATGAACGTAGACGTAGAATGTCACCCTGTGGGATCTTTCACACCTCAACATGTTTAGCCCAAAGCATGAAGTATGTTGAATTCTTTGTGATGTTTCTTTTCTGTTTTGCCTTCACACTTTTTCCAAAAAATAAATAACAGTAGAATATAATTCAGAACAAGAGAAAATTTGGAGGAATCTGGGGAGTACTGTATCCCACAGGGTGAGATTCTACGTCTATGTACACGTCTACGTCTATGTTTCCAATTTGCGAAACCTCCCTTGTTTCGCGTGCTTGCGTTGGCGTCGTTGGGGACTCTGTCGTCAAACTGATTCGCCTCTGTGTCTGCAGGGAAATGCAACGTCCTAATCACCTATTGTTTTTGCTTGGACAGAACAAAGTGACAGGAGCTACTCCCATGCAGAAGAGCTGTGCAACAAATGAAACAGAAACACTGGCAACAACACATCCTGTTGCTACTGACAACTCCAGATGCACAGATCAGTCCAGACTGCAGCAATTTCCTGTCGCCGCAAGTGAACCGTCGCTGATTCGTGCAGCAGTGAAACAGGGCCATGCAGTCGCAAAAGCGTTTGGATTTGGTGATCGGCGGAAGAGAGAGAACTCACCCTCAGTGCAAGGTAACTCGGAAAATGCAGCCAAAGTACGCAAAGTAGGTTCACCTGCGAAGAGTGTTGCACGACACCCGCTCAAGGACTGCAGCAACACGTCCAAGACTCCTGCCGCAACAGCAGCAGCTCCCGTGACTTGGAACAGACACTCCTTGTGTGGAGGCGCAAAGGCCATGACCACTGAAGCTCACTCAGGATCTAGCAGCTCTCGAGCAGACGGAAGTTGGAGCGGGACCAGTTCGTTTTTCACAGGCTCAACGAAGACGAGTTCGTTTTTCACGCCGAACACTGTGCGACTGGAGACGAGCGCGACGATGAAACGAACGCCGCCCATGTGCGCATGCGGACGGCGCGCGCAGCGCAAAATCGTCCAATCGGCAGGACCGAACCAGGGACGCTGCTTCTTCTCCTGTCCCAATGGACGCAAATCAAACCAGTCGTCCACAGTCGGTTGTTTTGGCAAGAAAAGGCCAACTTCTGGTTGTGGATTTTTCAAATGGGAGCAACCAATGCAGAGCCCAAACGGAACGCTGAATAGTCTTCTGTGTAAAACGAACAACACAATGTCGAGCAGTGTCATGAGCAAGACGAACAACTCCTGTTACAAGTCTGTACCGAACAGAACGTACACCACACCGATTTTGCAGCCCAATTTCAACACTCCGCAGTCCGTGAGCGGCACAACCAAGAAAACTCTCGGCGTCCGAATCTCTCAAGGCAAAGCGACTCATGAAGGCTGCAAAACACGTCATGGAGACTTTTAGATTTGTTTTTAGCCTTGTTCTTGTGTGAATAACAACGTGTCACAATTTTTGCAGTTGTATTCTGTTTTATTCAAAGCCACGTAGCAAAATACGCCTCTTACCCAATCAGCTGGGACTAGAAATGGTCAGAACTGAGAACGTTTCCGTGTAACTCACAACAACAGCACTTTTCGGAGGAAACCACGTTTTAGAAAGAAATCTGCTTCTTGTGTCCGGTTTTCCTGACCCTGAGCAACATCAGATCTCAGTGCGCTGAATGAGGCGTCGCGTCCACATCTTCAAGAAGCAGTCACGTGGGTAGACTGGTTTCCCTGCGATCGTGTTCATGACGAAGACCTGCGCAAGCATTTGACCTTTGTGCACTTTGGTTGACAACACAGTCTGAGCGCCGTGCGAGGTGACCATGCTGATCAGCATGCAGGGAAATCAGAAGTGTGATCCCCCCTCGTATGTTGGCACATGTTTTCTGCATAAGCGACGGTGGTGCAACACAAGATAGAGCGGTTATCACAAATTCATTCCGAGCTGTGAAGGCGAGAGTCTCAATACTTGAACAGCTTGTTCTTCCGCTTGGACCTCGACAAAATGGTTTCATGAAAGTCTCAAACAACGTCTTTGAGTAAGTTATCAGAAGCCGAGTGCAGAGAAATGTTTCCTGCATCATCAGATTCGTGAAATTTGGCACACTCTATTCAAGAGATCTTTGGTAACGGTTTTGACAGTCATTGGGATGCTGCTTTCACAGGGGTTTCAACAGAAATGTAAAATACTGTTCAACTCCTCTGTTGCGGACACTCCTGCGCACAATTTCTGTTGGGCAGTGCTCTCCGTCCTGAAAGCACCCGCAAAACAATGAAATGTGAGCACGGAATCGCAATTGTCAGCAACGGAGGAGTTCCACAGGACATGCGCAAATTATCCAACAACATAGAAAAGTGCGATCACAACCACTGGGAGTCTCAAAACAAGCAAACAAACAAACAAACGTGAATTGAGCAAAGGTGTCTGCTTTTGCTGCAAAAACCATAAAAATGTCGCCATGGGTGCACAGTCCGTTTTGTCCGAAGTCGGTGGGGACAAGAGAAATTCCCAGGTTGTCAATGAGTAGGCGCGCAGCCACAACGAACATTTTCTTTCCATTGAACGTTGTCAAACCAGACCAAAGACAAAGCTGACTCTCACCTACGTATCCTGTTCAATCACAATTTATCATGAACACACGTGTCACCGATTGATGAATGCCTTCCAAATATACAACACACAGGCACAGCGCAAAAACACAGGCACAGCGCAAAAACACAGGCACAGCGCAAAAACACAACCAAACAATCCTCAGCAGTTCAGATCTTGTACAACAGGCTGCTCACGTGACACTTGTACCGTAGCTGGGTCGTACAGCTGTCAAGTTTGAAGTTATATGTCCCAAATTCCATGCAGGAGATTATGAGTGGCTTGGTCCAACTGGGATCCAATGTACAAGTTCAGACATTTTGATAGAACCGAACCAGACAACTTTGCAAGACTTGAGATACGAGGGAACATCAGGAACTAAGTTTCTTTTTGCGATTCCTGGGACAGTGTACTGTAGTGATATCACAAACGATCAGTTGGGTATCTCAGGTGAGACTGGCCACGGTGGCGCGAATCTCTATATTTATTGAATGAACAGTGCTGCCACCTGTACTGCGGTGGTT
>JAAUXT010125534.1_pt1 | contig 10071 bp, 9 predicted proteins | sample 7278171 | NCBI WGS metagenome assembly JAAUXT01 (sample SAMN14350112, study PRJNA611818) | marine sediment metagenome | isolation source: surface marine sediment (1.8m) | place: French Polynesia: Moorea | collected 2018-08 | reverse complement strand
TTGTGACACCATAGAGGAAGGTAGCCTAAACCACTGAGCTCCAACTCATACTCTACAATAAACTATACTACAACATCACTACTGGGGCTTCACTCATATATACAACATTGAGTTTCCATGTTCGATTTGTCGCGCTGAACTCTTCGACGCTCCTCATCAGGTGAAACTGCACCGGGGCGCGACGCTGAAACAGGGAAACGTAGAAAAAAGACATTTCGTGCACGTCAGGTGTGGTGCGCTAAAAGTTTCACCAATTTCCTTTTGCATGATGTTGCTTTCTGAAACACTGCATGGGCACGCATTTCACTTTTACTTGAAGGATCCATGCAGGGGCGGCATCCAAGGGGCCTGGCGACCCCATCCCCAAAAAGAACCATGCACCCCCCACACAGTTTTGTCTCAGGCAGGGGTCGCAGTTATCGTTCACCACTGAAAAATATCTCTTGTTTTGGAAGTTCGTTCTCGAGGCCCTCGCTTTCAGGTCCTGCGTACATCCGCCGTCCGTTTACAGATTGCCATGTTTAGCCAACACATGCAGATCCATAGAACTTTTGTACCAGTCCTTCCAGAGACCGATCAAAGACTAAAGTTTGTGGGGGTTGGAAACCATGGAGGGGCGGGGCAGTTTCAATGCATTATGCGTCGCAACATTCCAGGAGGTTTTTCAAACTGTTTCAGGAGCAACCAGGGTTCGACAGAATCGGAACTCGAGAGTGACCCCTGGACCCGCCTTTAGATCCGACCCTGGATCCTGGACCCGCCCCTGCAGGGCCCTCGTACACACCCATCTGATTTCCTTGCTTCAGCGCGTGCAATCTCGGTTTCCCGCTCGGCGCGTGCAGCCTTCTCCATTTGGGAACTTTCATTGGGCTCATTGCGGAAAAACACGCGACGCCGCCGTCACCTGCGACCCGAGCAGGACAAGTTTCTGCGTCTGTGCGATGGAAACGGAGAGCGCAGCAGATTTGTTCCCGGTGCATGCGCAATTTTCCTCTTGCCTCGCAGTTTTTGCGTGCACGAATCCAACTGGTGGGCCCCAACTGACCGGAAAGACCAAGTTGTCCAATGTTTCCCTTGTCGCAATCTCTTGGACTGGGTGGGACCCCAAGGCTCCTTCTTGTTTGCTGACTTCATGCAATATGAAACGAGTGTTCCTGTACTTGACTCACCTGGAAGCGTTTCCCTTCTTGTGTGTAGAAAGTTCAAACTTCGTGTGCCAAAACCACGTCCCCTCGCAAAATTCGGGGCAAAATATAAGTGCGACAAAAATGGTTTCTACAAAACTTTTTCTTCAGGAGACACAACTGCAAGAAGTGCAAGTCATTTGAAAGCAATTAGCGAAAACCCAGAACAGCCACACTCATCACGATTCTAAAAATGGATCTGTATTTCGAAGAAGCCTGTTGTTGATTAGCGGTGTGGGCTTCCCTTCTTCCAGCAGAGTGCGCGCTCAAGACGAATCCAGGGGCGGATTCAGAGGGCGCCAAGTCCCGGCCCCTTTTCCTCGACACTTTTGTTTTCCTCCCAAATTGTGCACTCCCTGGAGTTGCAATGGACACAATTCTTCCGCACACACACAAAAACATCTCAGCTTATCTTTTGTCAGCTGAACAAGGCCTGTGTCATGTTTCCGGTTTTGTTTGTGCACATGCATGACACAACGGTCAGTGTTGAATGAAGACTTGTTGTGCGAAGTCCCTTCAGGGCGAAGCACCATGTGGTAGTGCAGTACATGGTAGGGTGGATGAAATGTCCCCTGCCCCCTCCCCCCACCAGACCCCCCTCCCCCCGACCCCCCTGGACCCCCCCCCCCCCTTGCAGATAGCATGACTGGTGGAAGACAAGGAGGACAAGGAAGAATTTGATGAACAAGGAAGAATTGACAATACGTGGGGCTATCAACTTCTGCCTTCCAAAAAATGGCCATGATACCATTCAAATTCAATGGCATCATGACTACATTTCGGAAGGCAGAAGTTGATACCCCCTCGTATTTCCAACGCCGCAAGGGACTTCGCACTGCAGTTGCCTTGAACACTGCTTCTTGTTTTCAGATTAGTTCTTGCGAGTTTCGGTTCTCCAAGCGAACAGGGTTTGGAGACCACTTCTGAAGGTTCTACATGCATTGGACGGCAAGAGAATCATAATCGGGTACGTGTGCCAATGCCAGTATTTCGGAATACATTCCGCAGTTCACAATGTGAATCTGGGAGTCAGGAATCTAGACTTGGTTTCAACATGCCTTTCCCCCTCGCCAAATATACTTGACTGACTTTTCCCGGCTGACACGATGATTGGCGTTCCAATTATCCACCGACGGATTGCCGTCAGAAAGGAACTCCTCACGAGAACTGTGTGCGGAGACGAAGCACGAACAAAGACATTTCAGAACTGCAACATTTGGTTGAAATTGCCGAAATAGAAAAATCTGCGAGCTGTAGGAATCTGTCGGGAAAGCACGCGTTTTGCAGGGTCGTGGATCGAGGATTTGAAAACTCCATGTTGACAACACTCTGGCAACATACTGGTGCACTGGTTCCACCCACGAACCTCCTTCTCACAAGACTCACTGGTTTGGTGTCTCATGCAACATTCAAGGCAGAAACCCAAACACCAGATTTCCTGTAAAGCAGCGGCCACACAGACGCGTTTATTTTTGACGCGCGTCAAAAAATGTCTGTTGAGATGTTCTGAAAAATAAACGCTTCATAAACGCTTTCTGTGTGGCCACCCTGATTGAAAATAGTGGGAGATATTTTTGACGCGCGTCAAAATAAAAATTGACGCGTCCTGTGTGGCCGCCCCGTAAGAGCACCCGCCGTGTTGTCGGTTTGGGTCACGTTCTCAAGCAAATTTGTGATGTTAGATTTATTTCAAAATTTCTACGATTCACAAATTTGCAACATACTGAAACCTGGAAGAACAAGGAACACAAATCTTCAAATCAAATTTGAAAGAACCATGATTGTTCGCTTCTGACAATCCCTTCTACCACCTCTGAGACGAACAAATCGAAGAAGGCAGATCTTTGTAGTTCTCACGCAATTCCTGAAACTGTCGCAACACCACATGAAAACTACGCGGTTGATGATTTTACAAATTTCACGAGCGGAATGAGTCATCGCCTGGCAGCATCTCGGCGACTTGAACTTTTTTTTTGAGGCACAGGTGGTCGAAGCATTCCTGGATAAATCGTGCGTTGCGTCCCTAAAACATGCCCAAGTGCGCTGTGTCACCAATTGCGCAAGGACTTGTGCAGAGACGCAACGCGTGAAGCATCCGACGTGCAAAACCAGCAACTTGTGCTGGAACCCAACATGCGTCACACTTCCACTGAGAAACGGACCTGACGTCAACAGGAATGAATGCAAACTGATTTCAGGGATACAATGTGCGACGCGCCCTGGTTGAGGCAGATCGAGCTCGGAGTTCACAGATCGTCCGGTTTGCGAGGCGTGAACTTGAACTTCCGGTGCACCCTCTCGGCCGCGGTGAACCGGAAGTGACTCCCGTCGATGTCGAGTCTGAATCCCTCCACCTCCACCGTGAACACCGTGTTCTCCTTCGGGATCATCTTCACCTTGTTGTCCTTGGACACAATCTTGAAAACGTTTTTCGTTTCCTGGACCATGATTCCGGTGTGACCGATCATGGACGGGTTCTTGGCTTTGGTCACGGTGAGGATGGCCCCGTGGTAATCTGCCTTGAGCAGCTTCTGTTGGATCGTGGTCTGCTTGTTCTGCTCGGTGATCCTGGAGAAGTCGATGAGGTCCCGTACGTACTCCTGCCACAGCGTGTGGAGAGGCAGGAATGAGACGTACTGCTGGTCCCTGGGAATCTTGAACAGCCCAAGTTGCCGCTTCTCCTTCGAGGTCAGCTTGTGTCTGCGCTTACGCTTCAAGTCGAAGCGTTTCTTGGGTCTGTCCGTGTTGTCTATGAAGAACACCCTGTGCCTCAGATTGTCAATGGTGCTGTCCCTCTGCTTATTATCAGGCAAATGTTTGCGGAGAAAACCGTCAATGTTTTTGCCTTTCTTCCCACCCGACTCTTCTTCGTTTTTGGGCTTCAGCAACGTTTTCGCGTCTTCCTCCACAGCAGCCGGCAGTTCCGCGTACACATCCACCGACGCCATGTTTTCTTTTCTAAACACAACCCGTCTGTGAAATTCAGTCACTTCCAACACGTCCTCCCGGCAATATAGATCACTTGTAGTTGGAGGAGTAGTACTCCTCCTCGAGTTCGTACAGATCCGCGGCGATGTCGTCCCGCAGCGCGCGTAGTTTGCTGTCGCAGTCTTCCTGCATCGAGTGGAACAGCGAGTAGTTCTTCGAGATGGACTCGTTCACCGAGGGAAAGTCGTTCAGAATCAGGAACTGTTTGATGTCCGCGATCAGTTTCATCAAGGATTCACCGGCTCTCACCTGAAAACAAGAACACTTGGCAGTGCAGACACGCACCTGACATGAGCTTGAAAAGATCAGCTGCATTCTGGGCGAAAATAAGTTGAGGGGAAAGATTTCACGAAATTGTGAAAATTTTGCTGTCGGGTAAATGTGTGAATTTCTGTTATTTTGCGCCAGTAGACCACTTGGGACGCGCCGTCGTCGCTGCGCCGAACGCAAAAGGGATCGTACAACAGGAATCAGGTTCACCAACTCAGATACAACCAGTGTCACAACTCACGATGTTGGACGCTCTGACTTGCATCTCATAATGGTCTTCTTCCGCTTGAGTTGGTCTCGACACTTGAGAATCGTCTTCCAGCTGAAAGCAAAAGTCGCAAAAACTTCACACACTTTCCCACAGGACAACTGTTCTTGGGACAGGGTGTAAAAACAACTGCTTCACAAAAGCTGCCTGGAGAAAACATTTTTTATCAGCGAAATGATTCGTTGGTTCAAAGCAGGTCACGTTCCCATGTTGCACACAACGCAAGTCTGACCCTGGTCAGTTTGAAGATCTCGGTGTAGTTGTCGACCATGGAGCGGACGTCGTCCTTCATGCGTTTCGTGTACGACTTGAGCAGCTGTTCCTTGCTCTGAGGGATCGCCCGCTGTGCGTGTGCCATCGAGACTGCGATTACAAAAGAAACCGCGCTCAGTGAGGGGGGGGGGACGTGGATGCAGCACCGGTAAGTTTGCAGGGGGTTCTTTGTTCGATTTCTTGGCGCAAGAAGCGTCCAGCATCACAGCTGTCTTGTCTGCACTCACTTTACGAGTCTTTCTTAGCAAGTAGTCATTTTCGATCAATTCACGATTCTCTGACAGTTGTGGGGGCTGGGGGACATCATCTGGAAAGCAGTAAAATGTGATATCCTGCATGGGCGATAATGAAGGGTCCCGTGGATGTGAAAGCATCAACTCCGTTCAGGTTGCCAATTTTCTGTTCACAAACAGTCTACTGTTGCGAAGAATCCTTCTAAACCAAAACTAAAATGTTTTCGGGTTCCATTTCCTGGCAAATGTTTCACAAATCAGCAAAATCTAAGCACTCGCCACCGGCTACTCACCGTCTCCAAAGCGTCGGTCTTCGCAGCAGGTGACAGGAGAGCAAGAGCAATGTATTTTTCTTCGTGTTTCAAAAATTAGTCCTCCCACCAGATGAATTTTTGTCAGGATTCATATTTTTCAATGCAATATTTTCCAGACAATTTTGATTTGGAAACTATCAAACGTAGGACCAGTGTTCAATTGACCGTGACCGACGGCAAGGTGCGAATCCCGTGGAAAATAGACCAGCCTCTTTCTGAATCGAACATGGTGAGTGAGGACGTGTTTTCTTTCGTTTGAGCAAAATCGGAACATTTCTGAGCAATCGCAATTGAAAATTGTTTCATATTGTCCACTTTGAACAACGAAGGACATTTAGGATGAAATTGATTCAATATTTTGGCAACCCAAGATGATTTGGGCAACTGTGTGATACTTTTGAGCACTTTGGAAAAATGTCAGTCCGGCATGAGACTGGCTTTTCAAATGTCTCGCAAAATCACACAAATCAGCTCAAACTGCTTCAAAGGAGGATGACTGCGCACTACTCTGGAACATGATGGATCAAATCCTGAAAATTTGCAGAATGGGAGCGATAGATCTAATGTGACGGTGAAGTGTCCATGATGAAACTGGTTTCCAACATTCGCAGTTTCCACTTCAGAAACTTAGCGGTTTCTGTGAAAGTTTTGACCTTCCTTGGATGTCTGAGACACTGCCACTACGGTTGATAAACAACGGTGCAGCCACAGTGGACTTCTCCATTAAAACTGGGTCGTTTTTGCAGCCGAAACCCAAGAAGGGCAAGAAGAAGGTGGCAGCGGCGCCGCTCGCGGCCAAGAAGCCGGAGCCGAAGAAGACGGTGAACCCGCTGATCGAGAAGAGGCCCCGCAACTTCGGCATCGGTGAGTATCTTGTCAAGTACGAAGCGATAAGAAAAGAACGGCGCATTTCGCGTTGCTGCCTTTGGAAGCATATTTTGCGCGTTCTGGTTCAACCGTACTGCCATGATGGAAGCTTGAATTTCTTCACCTGAAACCACGTGTAGAGACTTTTGAACTCTCTCGCTGAGCAGTATACCCAAGGAACTCGCTGCATGCCACGTTTCAAACGGGAAAGGTCACTTGAATATTGACATTCTTGCAGGTCAGGACATCCAGCCGAAGCGCGACCTGAGTCGCTTCGTGCGATGGCCCAAGTACATCCGCCTGCAGCGCCAGAAAGCGATCCTGCTGCAGCGGCTCAAGGTGCCTCCGCCCATCAACCAGTTCTCCCAGGCGCTCGACAGACAGACCGGTGAGTCCAGAACACGTGGCGGTGGAGTAGATTCACAGGTTCACGTGTGGTGAGGGATGTTTTGCATAGTTCAACTGAAAAACGTTGTTGAAAGCATTTTGTGGTATCTTCACAAACTGACACAACACTTGACTTTTGAACTTGCACGTTCTTCACTTTGCACACTTCCTGACAAAATTGCGTCTGTTTTTCAGCGACGCAGCTCTTCAGGATGATGGACAAGTACCGCCCTGAGAGCAAACAGGCCAAGAAGCAGCGTCTGGCTGCGCGCGCATCTGAGCGCGCCAAGGGCAAAGACGACGCGCCGACGAAGCGCCCCCTGATGGTGCGATCGGGCGTCAACACGGTGACGAGCCTCGTGGAGCAGAAGAAGGCGCAGCTCGTCGTCATCGCGCACGACGTCGACCCCATCGAGGTGAGAGCGCGCGCATGTGTTTGTGGGCGATATTAGAGAACGTGCGTGTCAAGTAGACTGGCAGCACAGCGCCCGTCTGAATTGAAGCAGCACAAGTTTTCAACTCAGTAATGTGGTGGTCAAAATGTTCAATCTCTGAAAATGTTCGAGTGTCGTATGGTGGTTGACGACGTTGTCGTATTGACCGCAGTTTCTTCGTTATCACAGTGAAAAGCGACTGTGTGGAAGTCCTGCTGTCTGCCAATCGTACTCACTAACTCGCTTGCAAAGCCCAAACACTGAATCCCTTGGTAACACGGAGGGAGTTACCTCTGGGACCTGTGGTGTATGGGGCAGAGCGCGAAAGGAAGAAACACGTTCAGACTTGTCAAATTACGGCTTGAAAGGCTTCGGAATTTTGGCTTCCTTTCGCGTCTGTCTCGGGGAATGATGCTGTTCAGGATACACAGCACAGAAAGGTTGAGCTCGCTCACCTTCACCCCAGGGCTTTTGCGTACAGAAACGCTCCGCTGTTTCTGAGAGTAAGTCTCCATTGAAAGCTTTCTTGTGGAATCAACGATGTGTGTCAATGAGGAAAACCAGCGTTTCCATGCTAGGCTTGAGAAACGTCGTTTCGCTGAAAGCCACAACCGTTCCTTTGGCTGTCTGAGACACCTACATCAAGATTAGTCACACGAAATTCATTGTTGCGCAGTGCTGTGTAAATGACGCGTTCCCTGCAGATCGTGCTGTTCCTGCCCGCGCTCTGCCGCAAGATGGGGGTGCCGTACTGCATCGTGAAGGGCAAGGCGCGCCTGGGCCGCGTCGTGCGCAGGAAGACTGCCACGTGCCTCGCCTTCACCACCGTCAACCCGTGAGTGTCACGTGGCGTTTCTGGCCACGTTAGATTTTGCCATTCCCCGAGCGTTGGTTCGTCGCTGCGACAAATGTGTTGAGTATGATGACCGCATAGTTCAGCTGAGCAAAGATGCTGATTCATTTGTCTTTCGCTCCTATCTGATACAACACGTCGGCCGGTGTGCAGACCGTCCATTGGTGAAATTTCACGCGGGCTTCAGCCTTTTCCTTCCCATTGCAGCGAGGACCGCTCCTCCCTGAACAAACTGGTGGACGCTGTCAAGACCAACTTCAACGAGAGGGGAGACGAGGTAGCACACGTTTGTTCTTGATCCTGCTGGTGTGGATTCGTTCGGGCAACTGACCTGATGAAATGTTGGTGACAAGCAGAAATGATTGCACCGAACCTGCCGTGAAGTTCCGTCCCGCCAGAAAATTCGCTGCTGACGCAGCATCTCTGAGGAGCGTGTCACTGACGTGTGTTCTTGTTTTCAGATCCGGAAGCACTGGGGCGGCGGAGTGATGGGCGCCAAGTCGCAGGCGCGCATCGCCAAGCTCGAGAAGGCGAAGGCGCGCGAACTCGCGCACAAGGTCATCTAGACTTCCGGTCGAGTCGAGTCGCTGACGTGCCGTTGTTGAAGCTTGCGCGAATAAAACGTGTCAAAAGAAGGAATGACTTGTGTTACGTGTGCGTGTTGAACGCGGAAGATTGACCAGTTGCAGAGGCTTACTGTGCAGCTGGTCTGGCGTGGAATTGATACCAATTCCAGACTTGACGCTGCAATTTTGCGAGTTTCGCTGAGAAACAAGGTGATGGTGTTTAGACAGAGCCACGCGATGGCTACATCGATTGCGACGTGGTACAGACCATTAAAAAGCAGGCGAATGGAACTGAACCAAAGAATGATAAAGGAAAGTTGGGTCTTTGCGGGAACCTGAAGAATATTGGTTCAATTTGACCACTGTTCCCGCGCGGACACATTTTTTCAGAGCGTTATTCGCTCGAACCGGGAGGGACTTCAGCACGCATTTTGTGCGACTCCTCCGGAGAGACTTCTCGAACTCGTGTCTCCAACCAGAGGAAGATGACCCGTTGGGACTCGTACAGGCACGCACTCTTGAGAACTTGGTCAGGCGAAGCAGGGGCGGACCCAGGGCTTGGTGGAGGCCGAATTCGAAAAGTTGGTCACCCCTCGCGCAATATTTCGATCCGCCCACTCGTGAAACAACCACTTCGCTTCAAGCAGAAAAGTGGAAGTGGCGGCTGAGCAATTTTCGCACTTGCTTTCCGTGAGGGGAAGATCAACTCGAGATGTTTACTGACCAAACTTCATCTCCCTGTCATAATTTCTCCGACACTGTTCATTCCCCGCTGTTATACACAGCCTTATATTGTCAAGTCGATTGCTGTCAGGGCCGGACCCAGAACTTGATCGACGGGGGCGACTCTTGGATGGAGTCCAACTTTGAAAAAATGGTTGGCGCCAAATGAGAAATCTTGCTCCTGGGCCGCAAAATTAGGCGGCAAAAAATGTTCTTGTTCTGCGGAGGGGTGTTGGGTCGCTCGACCCCTCTGGATCCCTGTTGATGCAGAGTCTTGCGTCGTCAAGTCAATTACCGCCCCTTTTGTTTGTGAAGCCGCTGTTCCTTGTGGGGATAAACACGGCTGACAATGTAAATGTTTATATCGGCAGCGGCAATCTGCTGTTCAGCCGGGGACTTTGCTTTGTCGCTGTAATGAAGGGGAGTCGCATCCGCCACAGCTGCTTGAGCGGTGGCGCAAGGGTGGGGAGTGTTCCATAATGCACTCTCTTAGCTTTGGAATAAACGTTCAAACGTACGACATCGTTCTTCCTTTAAATCCAAGCTCATCTTCGTGAGATATGGTGACAGTTGGGATTTTTTGAGCCCAACCTGAAGAGGCGACTCTGGTACATCAAGTGGACATCATTTGTGCAGGATATACAGAGGATTCTTCTGGACCAAGGGGAATGTATGCTCTGCTGTGAATGCTGAATTCTCCCCTGTGAACCT
>JAAUXT010086664.1_pt1 | contig 10071 bp, 11 predicted proteins | sample 7278171 | NCBI WGS metagenome assembly JAAUXT01 (sample SAMN14350112, study PRJNA611818) | marine sediment metagenome | isolation source: surface marine sediment (1.8m) | place: French Polynesia: Moorea | collected 2018-08 | reverse complement strand
CTCTCTCTCTCTCTCTCTCTCTCTCTCTCCGAGAGCAGCCCCCCCCCCCCGAGTTGAAATCTGGACCCCCCCTCCCCCTCCTCCCCAGGGTCGGGATTTAGCATCAGTGTTCCACTGAGGACGATGAATGCGTCGCTTTCCTCATTACGCGTCTCGTGTTCATTTTTTCGCGCACGCGTCACGCTTGACTGGCTGCGCGCAATGGGGACGGGGTTGGAACGCGCGTGCGCGTGTGGAGATCCAGGGTTCGGTGCGAGGGGGACAAACTTCCCCACCCTGCACCACACCCCTGCTCCACCACTGAAAGGGTTTTTCAGTCAAGAAAAATTGCAGATTTTCCTAACATTTCTGCGGTCAAAAAGCCCCTCGTACGTGACCTCATGTGCTGTTGCAGAAGTGAGTTCATACACTGCAGAAGATAATCTTGTTCAATCACGCAACCGTTTTCTCGACCAAAGTTCTCTCGTAAACTCCCTGTTGATTTCACAAGTTCCCCATTTTCAAACGCTTGCCCTGCTGTAAAATTTGCGAAAGTAAACGAAAAATTTGCTGCATGCTGGCGGGGGGAGGGGGGGCTCGCCCCCCCGAATCCGCCCCTGAGAACTCTTGTGTCCCAGTTTAAGCGCTCCACATCTGGCCTGCAGCGGGTGAAACTGAAAACTGAACAACTCATCAAAGTGATGGGTTTGTGTCACAAGTTCGATTGACACTCGTCAGGCGGATTTGTTTTTTGGAAAGCGCAGCACAAAAGAAATGTTTTGTTTCACAAATTGAAAAATTTGTGTTCGTGTCTGTATTCAGCCGTAAAGAGAAGGTATTCAGTGAGCTGGAAGATTTTTCAGCGGCGTCTGTGCGCAATTTTGTTCAACACTCAAGATCCAGTTTTTGTGGGTTGTTGGAATGTTCCTTCAAAGGTTTGAAGAACACACTCAAAATCCTTGGTTCTTTGAGCCAAGGAAATTTGTCCTGCGCAGGTGCAGCTGAGCCTGGTTCACACTGGGCGCGTTCCATTTACGCGTGCGGCTGGCCGGCGGCGAAGTGGCGCAACTTCGCCAGCTTCGAGATTGGGCGAAGTGGGCAAAGTCAGCCATTTCCATGGGCTTACTCGGCCAGGTGGCACACACAAATGGAACACTGCCAGTGCGAGGCTGCGTCTCCTTGGCGCCCTCTTCGATTGCGCATGCGCAGCACGTGACGCGTCCAGTGTGAAACACGCATCATGTGATTGAAAATTGATTTTGCGTTGCGTGTCTGGGATTCAAAGACCCGATTCTGCGTCCCTCGTTCAGTGCCGCGTCTTGCTTTTCTGATCAAATCAGGTCAAACGGGCCGCTCGCTTCGTGCGTCGTGCGCTGACAGAAGTTCGATACCACAGACTCGCGTGAGAGTTAATTCCTCGTCTGAAAAAGCGACGTGTATGGGCGGTTCACCTGGTCCCGCCTTGTGCGAAACCAAACAGAAAATACAGGGAGTGCAGTCAGTTCGAGTTCAGTGTGTCCTGAATGAAGAAGAGACAACGGACCGGAGGACGTGGGTCTTCACAACCTGAAATGGGTTGTGTGTGTGTGTGTGTGTGTGTGTGTGTGTGTGTGTTTGTGTGTGTGTGTGTTGGAGAAGGGGTGTGTGCGTGCGTGTAAATGTACAAGTGTATGTGTGTTGTGTGTATGTTGTGCGTGTGTGTGTCTGTGTGTGTGTCTGTGTGCGTGTGTTTGTGTGCACAAGTGTTTGTGTGTGCGCACAAGTGATTCTCACACTTGCGTTTGTGTGTGTGTGTGTGTGTCTGTGTGTGTATCTGTGTGTGCGTGTGGGGTACGCAGGTCATGTTCAGGATTGGCCACAAGGATCTGCAGGGCCCAGTGAAGCCCGATCATCGCAAAATCAGGACGAAATGCGCAAAGCATACACACGTAGTTCTCAGTCTGACGACGGCGCCAATTTTTGGCGCTTTTTTTCGGGGATCTCTGGGTGATCGCCCCACCCTTCGACCCAACCCTGCTCGGGTCCAGGGGCCCCCGGAAATGGACTCGTATTTCCTGCACAGACAGATGCGCAAATGTCACGTTTTTGCTGCACATCAAGTTTTCGGAGCTGGAGTCACGCCGCCCCCCCTGTCCACCCTCGGGTCCCGGATCCCTTGGACCCACGTGACGACTCGATCGGCTGGAAGTGACGCTAAGAACCAATTACGTGACGCGCGCTCGCGTGTCGCACGCAACGCACAACAAAAACAAAAAAACTTCCAACTTTTTTACGATAATTGAAATTGGTAATTGGCCGAATTACAATCACATGACCTGACAGCTTATTCTGACTCAGAATGGCTGATCAGGCAGTGACGACATTGAGCAGCTTGATCTTCAAAATTGACGTTCAGATTACATTTTTTTCATGTTCCTTTGTGAAACGAGACAAAGAAAACTTTGCGGAAAAAAAATGTCAAAGGTGCGACAGCGCGGGTGGGTGTGTGCGGCTCAGCTTCTAATGTCGAGAGCGCACGAGAAGCAGTTTCACCTCACAACACAAAACATTCAACACCCATGCGTCACACGTGAATCTATCGTACAATGGACGCCGCGTCAACAAAAGGAAAATGACACCACGCGTGACGCATGCAGCAAAAAAATTTCATCTCTTGTAGTCCAGATGGTGCCGACACGCACTGAGATGTGGGGTTCTACAGTCGTTGAGTGAGTGCACTCAGTGCTCTGTGAGGAGGAGGGTCCACTTCGCACACCAGGGACGGATCCAGAGGGGCCTGGATTCCCTGGCCACGTGACCTCTGAAGATAAAATCCACTTTTTTGGCTCCGTCTGGTGTCGTGTGCGCTAAGTCATCCGATCCCCTCTTGTTTCAATTTGCGTGAATTTTTCACGAGATGTACTCGTACCCTTTTTGAATTTTTCCAAATTTGGAACGACCTCCATTGCGAACGTGATCACCCAACCCCCTGGACTCAATTCTGATCCGCTCCCCACTCTACCCGTGCAGTCCGCAATTTGACAGAGAGGATTAACTTTTTGCCTGAAGTGCATTTGAGAACTTTGGTGCACGCCCTGATCTGTTGAGTCACACACAACAAAAAGAGATTGAACAGGCAGACAAGAGACATTTACGAGTCCAGGATTTGTTCGAGGGTACGCCAGAAAAATTGTTCTCACAAAAGAAAAACATTGGGTTTGCATTTGTTTTGTGGCTCTACGGGTTTGAGAAAACACTGCTGACTCAGACTGAAGCGGACTTTCAAGTGAAAGATGTTCGCACAAAAGCGGAAAAGGGCGTGCATTTTGGTTGAAAAACACTCCTGGATGAGTTGAGAGTGAGGGGACTCACTCACAGAACATGAAGGGGACTCTGGCTCAAAGCGAAAAAGCCAGATTCAATACAGAAACAGACTGAGAGCGTGCGTCAGTTGAGATGGATCCGGGAGGGAGAGAGCGCAGGAAGGGTCTGGGCGTGGCCATCACCCAGCCCTTCCTTCCCGACCCTGCCAACACAACCCCGTTTTCCGTCGTTCGTTGTGAATTCCCCTGGGTTCTACGCAAACTTGAACACTTGCTGAATAAACTTAGCATTGAAGATTCTCAGCTGAAGGGAATTTCTGCTCCACACTGCAGCAGGTGGACTAACGGTCAATAAGATATTTCGAATTGGGCCAGATTCTGACGTGGGTGTGGAGTATTATACTGAGCATTGTGTGTTACCTGTTGTAGGCTGGAGAGAATCAACCCCTCCCCACAAACAAATACACACGCACACATACACTGGGTTTCACCTCTTTGACCGCCTGCTGGAGCCGCCCCTGGCGTGTTGGTGCACCACCCCAAAACGCATGCCAAATCCGTCCCGATTCTGAACTGGACCAAGTGGTTCACTCACGCGGCATTAGGTTCGGAGAAAGGTCCGGATCCGCGGGCCCCGAGTCAATGCTCGCATTAGAGCATTACAGGGACCGCACGCGATTTGAATGACGGGCGTCGAGGCCAGGGCCACACCGGAGGCGTTGTGCGATGTGTCTCCACACAGAAGTAATGCATGGGTGTACCAAATGTGTCGTGCGATGGCCTGCCTGTAGCAAGGAGCCATTGGGAGCTGCGTCACACTGGAAGCGTCAAGTGTTGCCGCCTCCGTAAAAAGGCCAAGAAGTGTCACGTGGTCGACTGCGATGAAGCGCGAATGGACATGCGCAGAGAAGCGCGACGCTTGCAGTCTGAAATAAACGTTGTGTTGAGTCGGTCGCTTTTTCAACGCAACCAATTTTCAAGTTTCAAATGTGAGGGTCAGGGGCCTGGGGCAAACCCTTCATGTGTCGCTGAGTTGACGCAGAACTCCAAGACTTGAACGCAACGCAACACGCACATGGTGTGAACCCAGCCTGTGCGCCACTGCACGCGATTTCAGTGCAGGGCGTTTTATTCGGGGCGACCGAGGCTTGAAATACGGTGAAACCCAATAATCCTGCAGCGGAGGGGCCGGAGACACAGGAAAACTGGGGCGGGGGCGGAGCCAGGTGTGTGTGTGTGTGTGTGTGTGTGTGTGTGTGTGTGTGTGTGTGTGTGTGTGCAAATTGGGGTGAGAACAAAGCCAGGGGGTGTGGAGGCACTGCAAGGCGGAGCCAGGGGTGTGGTGTGTGTGCAAACTGGAATTTGTTGTCAAACGTGTAGATTCAGAGAGAAGGGGGTCCAGAGATGGCTGGCCTTCCTCGCCCCCCGTGACACTCATTTGCCCCAATCAATTTTGTGCCCCTTTTCCCTCGGAACCAATGTCAAAAAGTAACATCTCTGCGTCCCTTCTGGGTTGGTGCGCGGTGTGTTTGTGTGTGCGTGTGTGTCGCTTGTGTGTGTGTGTTTGTGTGTGCGTGTGTGTGTGTGTGTGCGTGTGTGTCGCTTGTGTGTGTGTGTGTTTTGTGTGCGTGTGTGTCGCTTGTGTGTGCCTGGTGTGTGTGTTTGTGAGTGTGTGAAGTTAGACCCTGAACCCAGAAAAATGAACCTTGGGATTGAACAGGGCGTAGCGTGTGTCTGGCGAGGAGTGGTGACGCCACATTGACAAATTGGACTCTGAAGACATCGAGACCTTGCCACAATTTTGACGGATTATTTTGGAAGTTGTTGAGAACCTGAGTTTGGAGGAGCCTATAGAAACGGGAGTCACTGCCTGTATAGGAGACACGCAGCGCTGAATAGGAGGCTGCGGTGGAGGGGAGATTGGGTCCGGGACCCTCTGTGGATGCTGCTGACAGGGTGGCGAAGGCCTGCTGCACGCCGCTTGCGTCACGCGTTGCGATTTTGACTTGCAGAGCGCCGCAATACGTGAAGCCTGCTGCACGCCAGATGCGTCGTGCGGTGCGATTTTGACCTTCAGTAGGCATCCACTGTGCGACCATGGCTTCCAGCATGGGACACGCCGGATGCGTCAAGCATTGTGACCAATAGGGAGTTTTAGCTGCAACCCGTGTTTGTTTTACGTGTCAACAAACCTCCCCATTGAGTGGTAGAGGGACACAACGCGTGGCGCCACCCTCTGTGTGACTGGCTCCGAGCCCGCGACACGCTGGACGCGTCACGTGTTGTAGCGCAGCGTCCATTGGCTCACAGAGCGACGCAACGTGTGAGGACATCTGGTGTCAACGTAGCTTCGAGCCTGCGCATGCGTGGTGCCGGATGCATCACGTGGTGCTGCGTCGTCCGCAAGTTCAAGTGCGCTGCGTCCCTGCGTCACATGGGACGCGCTTCTCTTTGCGTCCCTCTTCGCATCGCGTGGTGACCAGCAAAGCGACGCAAAGAAAAAAGGGACGACGCAGCGTCACAATTTTGACACGAGGCCAGGAACGGACTGGACATTCTTTTTGATGCACGCTCTCCATTGGGTGTCATGTTAAATTTGATGCCCGCGCATCAAAATGTTGATTCCAGCGTCAAAAAATCTGCCGCCGCACTGCCTGTGTGAAAACCCCCAAATGCATGCAGTGTGAAATATCTTCTGAGGCACCTGCACACAACTCCCAAGTGATGTGATGCTGCAGTTGTACGTTCACACCACAGTTCAGTCTGCGTCCTGCACGGACTGACGTGCTGAGTGCGTTTCCTCATCCTGGTTCCTGTGTGAACTGCAGGTTCTTGGGGTAAAATACAGTCTTCAGTGTGGATGGAGGCCCCTGGATCCACCGCAGTCACATTGAATCCCAGACGTTGCACAGTGCTCCGTGTCTTTGGTTCCCCCAGATAGGAAGGGACCAATTTCCTCCTTTACTCCCATTCACCGTGGTAAAAGCCGCTCAAATACCCATAAAATACTCGAAACGTCGGGGCTTTTCAGCTTTTCTGCGGCAGTCCGTGTGAGCTCCCGCAATGCATTCACTCAGTTCAGCACAGAACTTCCAAGTCGTCCCTCACACAGGGAAATAAAGCGCAGAGGACACGGGAGTGAGCTCTGGGGGTGCGGCCACACGGGGGCGTCTGAGGGTTCTCCAAAACAGCGTCACCGGAAGTCCCGTTGTGTGTGCGTGTGTGCGTGTGTGTGCGTGTGTGTGGTGCGCAGTGTGTCTGCACGCTTCTTCCTCCAAACCGCCCGTGTGCATCCATCCTCAGGCCCCCACGCAGAATCTGCCCGGAGTTCTTCCTCGTCCTCCTCTGCAAGAGTCCGGAACACCTCCTCCTGGATCACCCCATGAAGCTTCCATTGAGGACCCTTCTCCTCCTGGTCTTCCCTCCTGATACATCCAGAAGAGATTCATCAACCTGCCGGGTCAGCCTTTGACGCCTCCAGTGGCCACCCCTCCTCCTGGACCTACTCCTGTCAGAAGCAATGGGAACTTCTCTGGAGCCCATGGCCCATTCAGAGGGGACCCCTCTTCAAGGATCAAACCCCTGACGCATCAGGAGGGACTCCTCCTCCTGGATCAACCCCTGACGCACGCAGTGGGGACCCCCCTCTGGATCAATCCTTGAAACATCCAGTGGAAAACCCCTCCTTCTGGAACAGCCCCTCATGCATCCAGTTTGACCACCTCGTGTAAAAAACCCATGACGCTTCCAGAGAGGACCCCTCTTCATGAATCAACCCCTGACGCATCCAGTGCAAACCCCCTCCTTCTGGAACAGCCCCTCATGCATCCAGTATGAACCCCTCCCTCCTCCTGGATCACCCCATAACGCACCCAGTGGGGCCTCCTCCCCTGCCTCAGGGACTCAGTCGCGTGTGTAAGTCGATCCCACCGAGGGACAATCGGTTTGCGCGGGATCCGAAGGAAACACGACCACGATCTGCATAAACGGATTCCACATTCAGCTGCAGGAGGGATACTGGAGGTGCGCGTCGAATTTCAAAATCTGACGAATTCAGAAATCTGGAAATTTTGTTGGGCTGGTGGAGGTTGTTTTGTGTGCCTTTGGTTCAAAGCACGGAAAACAGAATGTACGCAGACAGACAGACAGACACACAGACACACAGACACACACATACATACACACATACACACACAAACACACACACACATGTACACACACACACACACAGACGGACAGACGGTCTTGATCGCAGTCCAATCCAGCAGACCTCGACTGGAAGTACAACTCTTCCATTCTCTATTCAACAGGGACACAAAACTGGTGCGAATGGGCAGAAAAACGGGTTTGGGGCACCAGAAAGAAAGTTGAGCCGCATTTCTCTCTTTCCATTGATGAACCACTCCATTCAATATTTTTGGATGGCGTTTTGTTTGTGGCGTGGAATGAGTGACGTACACGTGCAGGGATGTGAACACAAGGGTGATGGAGAGACGGAGGGAGGTGAAGGTGGAGGGGATCCAGGACTTGGTGACGCGGGGGGGGGGGGGTTCAAACCCTAACAGGCGACTTTAACTTAGAACGAAGCACACGGACCAAGGTAAACAATTTTGCGTGTACACCCCTTGGAGGGTTTTCTGGTAGGGTGGAGGCTTCCAGACCCATCTGGATCCGCTGGAGCAGTGGCTGTTTGAGGGAGAGATGGACGGAGGGAGGGAGGGAGACATAATAGAAATGGGAGAACAAATGTAATATTTGTGAGCAAACAGACTTGAGATTGGAAGCAATTGATGGGGGTTGTGACGTGAATCCTGATGCAGCGGACGGACTAACCAACAACAGCGCAGGGAACCAGGCAGAATCCGCCGGTTCCACGCCGCACCAGTTCCATTCCAGCTCTCCAACTCTTTCAAAACACGGTTCAAAAGAGGATGTTGGGACAAGAGTAGATTCTTGACAAGAGTAGATTCTTGACCTTGCTTCACTGACCGTTTGAGTTGACTGTGACATTTCATTGCTTCGGGCCGTGTGGAGCCAAAAAGAGATGAATTTGTATTTTTTTTTGCAAAAGTTGAGATTGAGGCTCTTGGTGAATGGGTGGGGGAGACCTGGCCGGATACCGGATCCGTCCCTGTGCAGAAATCTTGTTGGATCCTTGGTCTCCAGAACGTCGGCGGGGTCCCCGTTGGTCTGAAGAAAAATCCCTGAGTGCAGTGCGTGAACCAACCGCTTTGGATCAGAAATGCGTGCAAACCAAACCTGACCAAGCAGAATATTTTTCCAAGTGAGTCGGACTGAAACCCGTTCCTGCTCCGTTCATGGCAAAGTATCCATGGCTGACGCATCGAGTGAACAACGGGTACGAGCTTCGGCAGTTGCCTTGGGCTCCTTTCAGATCAACCCCCCAACCATACCCCCCTTCAGTTTCTGCGTCATGAGAGTGACAAGTCCAAATTGCCAGTCCAGCGTTCCTTGGATATCGCCCCCCTTGACCAAATCCTGGATCCTGGATCCACGCATGGTCAGTGCTGAAAGCTTCATGAGCGACGCGCATGAATCTTCGGGACCCTCGCCTCTCGGGACAGGTGCGCTCATCACTTCCTGTTGCTCCCGTCCGCAGACAAAGTAGTGCCAAGGCCTGGTTCACACTGGACGTGCCTGGACGTGTTCCAGGGGTGGATCCAGGGTCTGGTGAAAGGGGGAGCGCGGGTGAAGGGGCCGAGACTCCTGGATTGCGTACCCTCCAGATGATCCTGAAAAAGAGTCAGGCCACCCACACCAAACCCGGTCCAGGTCAGAGCGAGTTGTTGGTTTGCATGACTTTACTGGAAAACTTATTTTAAGTTTTGCACAGAATGGACAAGGACGCTGAAGCTTGGATCGTCCAGTGTGGAGCGGACCCGAGTGACCGGAAGTGGCGCCTCATTCATTATGGATGGTTCAGTCGGATGTAAACACCTAATCACCCATTACTTTCCTCAGCTGCTGTTATGGTGACACGCGCTAAGTGCTGGTTTGACAGGAGGAACGTTCTGCGGATCCAGTGAGGGGGCCAAAGGAACCTGCCTTCTCAAATGAGGTTCCGAGACAATGTTCAAAATTTTGGCTGAGATTCCCACAAATCTCCAGTCTCCATTGGATCTGGGGGAGGGAAAAGAGAGAGAGAGAGAGAGAGAGAGAGAGAGAGAGAGAGAGAGAGAGAGAGAGAGAGAGCAAGCGTAAGAAACAAGAGAAACAGAGAGGGGAGAGATACACAGAGAGAGTGAGTGAGAGACACAGAGTGAGAAAGCGAGAGGGAGAGAAAGAAAGAGTGCACATGTTTGTTTGCGCGCGTGCGTGCGTGCGTGTGTGTGTGCGTGTGTGTGTGTGTGCGTGTGTGTGTGCGTGTGTGTGAGCAGGTTGGGCGCGAACAATTCCGACTCCAGGACTGGTTTGTGGTTCAACCGACCTGACAGAAGCGGGACAACAACAATTGAGAAAAAAAAGCAAAAAATTGCGTTGATGTGTTTTGTTCTGCATGCACTCCATTGTTGAAACAGTTCTGTTTCTGTGGTGTTGAGTTGCTGCGCAAGAAACCACAGAAACCATGGCAACCGAACCGAGTGTTTCAATAGTTTGAAAGCGTTCCTGTGTAACGTGAAGGAGACAAACTGTTTCCATTGTTCCCAATGAGAAGCTCATCAACCAAGGAGCGAGCGGTGCAATGGAGCCAAGGGAGGACCCTGGGGTGGGTCCACGGGTGGGTCTTGGGAGGGTCCAGGGGTGGGTCCAGGGTGGATCCAGGGTGGGT